>OKRS01000935.1_pt1 | contig 20724 bp, 16 predicted proteins | sample 1601191 | NCBI WGS metagenome assembly OKRS01 (sample SAMEA3541509, study PRJEB24748) | human gut metagenome | biome: human gut; feature: human-associated habitat; material: faeces | place: China | collected 2012
ACATGACCCTTGGCGAAGCAGTCGTCAGGGGCATTTTGCCTGCCCCGAAATATGTGACCACAGTTTATCAGTACCAGAAAACGCTTGCAAAGTATCAGGCACGGGTGGACAACCTGCGGGCACCGGGCATTCAGGATGTGAATCAGAAATATCTGGACGCGCTGCGCCGCGCACTGGAACAGGCAGACGGACTTGATCTTGTCTTTCAACATCATATCACGCAGACAAGTGGAAAATACATCGTATTCTGCGCAAACAAGGAGCATATGGACGAAATGATTTCCCATGTGCCGGAGTGGTTCTCTGGGGTCAACCCAGATGTGGTGGTGTACGAAGCCTACTCGGATGACCCGAATACGGACAAGGCGTTTGCGGACTTCAAAACGGACACAAGCGACCGTCTGAAGCTGCTGTTCTGCATCGACATGCTCAACGAGGGCGTCCATGTGGAGGGCATTTCCGGCGTCATTTTGTTCCGTCCAACGATTTCGCCCATTATCTACAAGCAGCAGATAGGGCGTGCCCTGACCGCTGGGGATAATACAACGCCGCTTATCCTAGATGTTGTCAACAATTTCGAGGGCTTGACCAGTATTTCCGGTTTGCAAGGCGAGATGCAGGAGGCGGTCCACCGGCTCTATGCCAACGGTGAGGGCGATAGGATCGTCACCGAGCGATTCGAGGTCATCGAGCAGGTGCATGACTGCCGGGTGCTGTTCGAGCAGCTGCAGGCGAGCCTTTCGTCCGGTTGGGAGCACTACTTCTCCGAGGCAAGCATCTACTATGCGGAACACGGCAACCTGAATGTCCCGAAACTGTATACCACGCCCGGCGGTCTGAGCCTTGGCGTGTGGCTGGTCACTCAGCGTCGTGTGCGCGAGGGACAAATTCAAGGCATCCTGACCGAACAACAGATTCAACGGCTGGACAGCATCGGCATGGTCTGGGGCAACCGGAAGGAAATTGCGTGGCAGCACGGATTTGAGGTCGCAAAGAAATACCACGACACCTACGGAAACCTGATGGTGCCCGGAAAGTATGTGGATCCGGACGGCTATCCCTTAGGACAGTGGATCATCAAGACCCGGCAGCAAAAGCTGAACGGCCGACTGAAGGAAGAACGCATCGCACAGCTTGATGAGATCGGCATGGTGTGGAACATTTTCGATGCCAAGTGGGAAAAGGCTTATGCGCTGGCTGCGGCTTATTATGAGGAAAACGGCAACCTGAATATCCCACGTTCCTATGTGACAGCGGCTGGCGAACGGCTGGGACAATGGGTCGAAAGCCAGCAATGGGCGTACCCGAAAGGAAAACTGACGGAGGAACAGGTCGAGCGGCTCAGCCGGATCGGGATGTACTGGGGCAATCGCAATGACCGCAAGTGGAACGAGGGGTATCAGGAGGCAAAGCGCTATTTTGATGCCCACGGCGACCTGAACGTCCCAGCAGAATATGTGTCACCGGGCGGTTACAACCTCGGAAATTGGGTCAAACGGCAGCGGTATACCCGCCAGAATCCTGAAAAAAGCGGCGCTGTTTTGACAGAGGAGCGGATTGCAAAGCTGGATGAAATCGGGATGCGGTGGGAAACCAGAAATCCGAAATCTCAAAAATCATATCTCAAATTAAAAGAAAAGGTAGAACCTGCAAAAGCAGGATGATAGTGTGAGGAAAATATGGAAGAATTGAATTACCACGTTGATTTTGGACCGTTTTATGTTCATTTGACCCAGAAGCAGAAACGATACCTTGCGGTAAGGTCTGTAATTGACCGCATTCTGGCGGCGCTGGCGCTGATTGTACTTTCCCCTTTGTTTTTGGCGGTGAGCGTTGCACAGAAGATCAGCGCACCGGACGAACCAATTTTCTTTTTACAAAAGCGGGTAGGCAGAGGCGCACATTGCTTTAATATCATCAAGTTCCGGACGATGAAGAGCTCTGCACCGAAGAATGTGGCGACTGGTGATCTGGAAAGTCCGGAGACGTACATTTCCCGACTGGGACGCTTTCTGCGTGATACCAGCATTGATGAGTTGCCGCAGTTTGTCAATGTGGTGCGTGGCGAAATGAGTCTCATCGGCCCTCGTCCGCTGGTATATACGGAACGTGAGATCCGTTTTCTGCGTCGCTGGTACGGGGTGTATCAGGTAACACCGGGCATTACTGGTTGGGCACAGATCAACGGCCGTGACACGGTGGATGTGTACGACAAAGTCTACTATGACCGGGAATACGTCCAGAATGTTAGCCTGAAATTTGATTTGAAGGTCATTTGGAAGAGCATTCAGGTCGTGCTGGGACGCAAGGGCGTTGTGGATGGAAAAATCGACCCGGAATTCCGGCGAGAGAGTATTGTTTTATTAAAAGAAAGCAAAATCGTAGAGAGAAACGAGAATCCCTGTGGAGTGAACGCAGAATGATGTAAATCCGACTACGAAAGTGTGATGAAGTATGAATTTGCGGCAATTCATTAAAGGACATTGGTCGGCACTTATTGGCGGTTGCTTGGTTTTATAGTTAGAGGTCATACAGGAAACGGGCCACGTTGAGATTCCTCTGATAGGTTCTCAAAAAGGTTTAAATGTTTTATTCCTAATACTTAGTTTCTTAGAGGTTCTCTCTGTATGGAATTACAGAATTGACTCAGATGTGCGCCATACCGCGCTTTTGCAAATTTGCTTAATTGCGTGTGAGGCTTACATCATTAACATTGATGTGTTTTCCAACAGCATTCAAAAATGGTCGGATTTTATTGAATCTGGTTGGAATTTGACATGGATAATATGTGGTATTTTTGAGTTGTCTTTGATTTCTGGTCACTTGGGGAAGGGAAACCGTGTGATGTTGAAAATAATACGAGAGACAGCAGATTCTTTTCGTGCAATTTGGAAGAGCCATAAGCCAGAACTATGCGATTTATTGCTGATTGTTTTGGCCTTTTTACTAACGGTAGTCTTCTTTGTTTGCCTTGGAGCTGTGCATCAGGACAATAGGATCGAGATAACAAATCTCAATGACATTCTTCTGCTTTTCAAAACTGGTATAGAAGTCGCAACAAATGAGCTGGACATTTTTAATTGGTAAGGGGGGAAAATTATAAATGCTGAGAAAAATGGGTGCTTTTGGGGCGGTAATGACAGTCATTCTGCTCGTACTAATTGCAATAAAATCTATTTTGCACTATTTGAACCCCAAAGGGGAAAATAATGACCAGACAAAAAGATACAGAAAACATCGACGATTTGTTTTTGGATTTTTGTCGATTGCAACCTTAATACTTGGGACATATATCATCACGTCGATAAAAAATCCGGAACTCTTTCAGGAAATAAATGAATCAACTACTCCTGGATTTATTTATGGCTCAAGACTTCTGGTAAAGCTCCTTGCAACAGTAGCAGGAATGTCAATTATAGCAATTGTACTGATAATGCTTCTTGGCATGGTATTTTGTGGAGCAAGGACTATTTGGTATGCGGCATTTAATAACAAAGCTAAATTTGATGAAATAAGACGGGGAAGCCAATCCCTGTTGCAGGAAGCAATTAGAGAGCCTATGGTTAAGATCGTTCTGACAATGAGCGTTTTTGCCGCATTTATTGTGATTCCTCTTTTTTTCGGCAGCGAAGGAAAGGGAATGGTTGAATGCTGGAAAACAGGGGTATGTTACATAGGCGATCTTATCCTCAAAGGAGAAAGCGTGTCAGGCAATCCTGCAACGTCCCTTTCAGTTTCGGTTGCTGTATATATTGTCCTTTACGTTGTTATCTGCGGAACATTTTTTGGTGCGGCAAATATTGTCTATATCATATTTGATGATTTTCTCACAAAAGCATCAGGCAGAGGCTTTTTGCGGGAATATTCAAATTCTATTGGCTTGTTGGCTATCGGCATTGCGATGCTCTCCTCGGTGTTTCTTGGTAAAACGGGTTCGAATGCAGACCTTCTAAAACTTGTTGGTAATGCGTTGGAATCTATGGCAGCGGTTATCCTGCTATTTGCAGTAGGTGTTATGGTGCTTGAGATTATCAACCTGCTGGTGGATATGCAGGACACACTGCTCCGAGAAGAAAGTGGATTGATTTTTATATATCTGGTTCTTTTAGGGTCGGCACTTCTCGCCAATGTATTGCACTCGTTATATCTTGCGGTAAGCAGCCTGTTTGTAACCAGCGATGGAACAACTGCAAGGATAGAAAAAATTTATGAAGATATTCTTGATGGAATATGCGATGCAGTAGATCAAAAAGTGGAACGTCTAAGGAATAGATATAAATATACCGATAAGGCAACGTTTCGTTTCTTTAACAGTAAGATTACGAGGAAGTGAGAGAAATGAAGATGGACAAAAGGAATATTGAAAATGCGGCAAAAACTGTTGGAGCAGGAGAAAAAAGTGGGTCGCAGCTGCTGCAATTTGCGGTGATTTGTCTGGCAATCGCATCCTTCTTTACGACTGCACAAGGCATGCGCAGTTATATTTTTAATGGAGAGCCGACAATTGCATATGTGACCTCTGGCGCGATTCAAGGAATCCTTCTGGCATTGAGTATGAATCTGCCTCGATTCATGCGGCGGATTTGGAATGAAAAAAGCAATGTTTTTATAAAAGCCATCATTGAGATCGTTCTGCTGATCTTAACGGGAATCTCGCTGTTTTGCTCATCGTGGTTCAGCTATGTGTATATTGCGGAGACGGTCCACAAAGGGTCATGGGATACGGACAGCGAACTTCTGGTGCAGCAGATATATCGAAATGAGCTGTATGATGCCAGCGACTATTCAAAGGCATACCGCACCTATCTTGAAGCAGAGCTGGGGCAGGAAATTCTGAATCTTCAGTCACTTGCAAATCAGCTTCCAACTCAGGCGTCAGACTTTAACATGGACTGGGAGAGCGAGCAACAGCAATATGCAAGCGACAATACCGTTGCAAGCAGTTATATGGCTACCGTTATAAATCAGTTAAAACTGGCCTTTGAGACGGCTCCCTCACAGGAAAATCGTGACCTCGCAGAGCAGGCCGTTACAGAAGCTCAGAAAAATATTGAAGCAGCTTTGAAAAATGAGCAGACACGTCTGGGGGACGTTAGAAAGGATTTAAGTACATACAACGACCAAATCAGTAACTTGAACCAGCAAATCAGAAATGCAACGACGCAAGCGGAGATTACCAGCCTGCAAGAGACTCTTCGTAGCTATCAGGAGACGCAATCAACGGCAGCAGCTCAGCAGCAGACGATTCAACAGGAGATTTCTGTTCTGCAAAATGCACAGGGACGGTTAAATGTTTATGCTGTAAATTTGGGACTCTCAAATTCCACAAGCAGTATATCGATTAAACGTAATCTGTTGGAAATGCAGACGGAGCTGTTTAAGGATGATCCGGATGTTGATAGCTTGAGAAATATTGCAACAGAAACATTTTCAAATCTGAGAAATGCCGAAAGTCTCTTCGCCGGTTCAGAAGGAGGAAACAGCCTTTCTTACAACGATCTGCTGACGCGGATGAATACGCTGGTTCTGAATCTGAACGATTACGCCAGCATGAAAAGCATTGAAACAACGTTAAATGATCTGACAAATGGACTACGAAGAGCAACAACATCCACGAGTAATACCAAATGGAAATCAGTTTGGCAGACGAGAATCGAAAATCTGAAAGCGCAAATCAGTGCACTGCCGACGTTTGTGACATCATCTGCGGATGTGAGTGAGATCACAGAATCGCAGCAGAGGATTTTGACAGGATTTGATCGCACTAAATCCTGTGCAAATCTGGATAACGCAACGCGCAGGTATATCAATGACCACAATGCATTGGAGCAGGGAACGATTTATCTTACCAGTCCGTATAAAGGCTTGGCTCTGTTTGCGCTGGTCTTGGCATTCTTTTTGGATTTGTCGGGATTTGTATTTGGCGTTGTTGATTTGGGAGCGAAAGAAAATAAGAATGATTCAGGAATCAGCGACAATAACGATAGAGAAACAATAGATGTCCCTAAAATTTTCAAGAGCATGAAGGAGAAAGTAGGAGAGAACGAAAGCCAGTGGAGCATAAGGCCGACAGCAAACTCCTACAAAGTCGTGACCGGAAATTTCAGGTGTGAAGATGGCGTGTATTACTATGGTGTGTTTGAAAATGGCATCCATAAAGAATGGGAAGTCGTTGATGACCGCGTATATCACGAAGGAATCTATCTGGTTGATAACATTGCTGCGAGAAAAGGCGTTGCATTGTCGGAAAAGCATCAGGATGTAGTTTTCAGCAACCAAGGATTTGAAAAGATGCCGCAGGACGGAGTTTATTTGAACGGCACGCTTTCCTATCATGAGGGCAGTCTGCTATTTAAAGCCGATGTTGGCGAAAAAGCTCATAAGAGTACCGAAAGCAGTGTGTCTCCATATTATATTGCAAATGTGGAAGAGTATGTGCCAGTTCATTGCTATGCACCGAAACGTGGCGAAAATATAACACAACCAGCTATCGATCTTGCGAAATTTCCGATGAAAGTAAAGGTAGCAGTACTTGCATTAAACCCAGACTGCACAAGAATCGTGGCAATGTATCTAATTTTAAGGGAGTAACAGGATTTTTATGACACATGTTTTTATTGTAGGCAGCAAAGGTATTCCGGCACAGTATGGCGGATTTGAAACCTTTGTCGAGAATTTGACAGCAGGTAAACAGTCTAAGGAGCTAAAGTATCATGTCTCCTGCATGAATAATGATGAAAAACATTTCGAGCACAATGATGCAGACTGCTTTAATGTTCGCGTTCCGCTGCCCGGCGCTCCCGGACGCATTTTCCATGTGGGTCTGGTTCTGAATCAGGTGGAAGAATGGGCAAAACAGCATCCGCAGGAGAAAGTAATCGTCTGTATTCTGGGATGCAGAATTGGACCTTTGCTGATTCCGCACGCCAAAAAGTTGCACAAACTTGGTGCAAAGGTTTACTGCAACCCAGATGGGTTGGAGTGGAAGCGCAGTAAGTGGAGCGCTCCGGCCAAAGCTTTTCTGCGGTATTGCGAAAAGTGTCTGGTCGAGAACAGCGATTTGGCAATTTGCGATTCTGTCAATATTGAGAAATACATCAAAGATACTTATGGCAGTCGGGTGAAGGATACCACGTTTATTGCGTACGGCGCATATACCGACCGCTCTCAGTGCGATGAGGAAAAGCTGAACGAGTGGTATGCGCAGTTCAATGTCAACCGCGGGGATTATTATTTGATCGTTGGCCGTTTTGTTCCGGAGAACAACTATGAGACTATGATCACAGAGTTTATGCGTAGCAAGACTGAAAAGGACCTCGTTATTATCACAAACGTAGAGCATAACAAGTTCTATGAGCAGCTTCGTGAGAAAACAGGTTTTGAGAAAGATAAGCGTATCAAATTTGTTGGCACGGTTTATGATCAGGACCTGCTGAAAAAAATCCGTGAAGAAGCTTACGGTTATCTGCACGGGCACGAAGTCGGTGGCACTAATCCCAGTCTGCTGGAGGCACTTGCCAGTACCCGGTTGAATTTACTTTTGGGCGTTGGCTTTAACAAAGAAGTTGGCGAAGACAGTGCTCTGTATTGGAGCAAAGAATTGGGAAATCTGGCAACTTTGCTGGAAAAGGCAGATACATTGGATGCTGACACCATTGAACAGTTGGACAAAAAGAGCACTGCTCGGGTACAGGACGCTTATAGCTGGAAAAAAATCGTAAATGAATATGAAAATGTGTTTTTGAGGAAGTAAAAATGTCCAGATTTATAAAAATGATTGTGAAATGTTATCATTCATTTCGACTGCTCCTATGTATGGAAGGATATAAGCGAGCTGAATATATTCGCAAACATAAGTTGTTCGGTTCAATGGGTGAAAATTGCTATTTCCATCCTTGGAAAATGCCGGGTGATCCAGAATTAATTTTTATCCATGACAATGTGAAAATTGCATCGGATGTTACTTTTATCAATCATGATATTTCAAATGCTCTGTTGAATACAAAGTATAAAACCAACAAATTCAAATATTTTACAGCACCCATAGAGATTTTTGATAATGTGTTGATTGGGACAGGAACAATTATTTTGCCCGGTAAAAAGATTGGACCCAATTGTGTCGTTGGGGGGGGGACAGTAGTTTGCAAGGATGTGCTTGAGAGAACGGTTGTTGGAGGAAATCCGGTGAAAATAATAGGAAATTTTGAAGATTTTGTTCTTAAGAGAGAGTTATGAAGATTCGAGTAAAGAAATTAAGTGCAGATATTGTTTTGCTGTTTTTGTACTTTGCGCCAGTAATAGACAATTTTGTTGGAGCTACAATGCGTAGCACCGGCGAAGATTCAGCACTTGGAAAAGGATATAGGTTGTTCTTTCTGGCATTTATTCTATTGTATTATTGTATGCACACGACAAAGAATAAATTTAGAAAGCTTACAATTATAGTTTGTGCAATTATTATTCTCCCATTGATATATTCCCTCCTTCATGGAACAACTGCAGGAATAATAACGGATTATATACAATTGAGTAAATTGTTTTATCCAATCGCACTTTTTAGTGTCTTGGAAAACATGATAGACGATCAAGTGATTGACACAAAAAGAGTGTACAAATGTATCAGATACTATAGATGGTTTTATCCGTTATCACTGTTGATTCCATATGCGCTTGGACTGGGTTACCAATCATATAAAACCTATGATGCAGGTTATTCTGGTTTCTATGGTGCTGGAAATGAGTTGAGCGTTGTTTTGGTTGCAATGTTTATTATATCGCTATATGACTCTGTGAATAATCGAGACAGAATAGCTCTTATTCCGACATTCATGAATGCAATTTGTATACTGTTGACCGGAACAAAAACTGGAATGATCATGTTGATTGTCGGAACCATTGTTATCATGTTGCATACACCAAATATAAGATTGAGGTTTTTGAGATTTATTACATTGACAGTAATTTGTGTTCCTGTCGCGATGGGAATTCTTTATCTGATGCGACAGCAGATGGACTCTACAATTCGCATGATACAGTTTAAGTATAATCAAATGAATACAGACCTTGTGTCGTTTTTGCTATCGAATAGAAACAATAAAATTCTACCCAATTTTAACAATTCGATCTTCAATAATCCTAAAGGATTTATTAATCTTCTTATAGGCAGAGGATATTACGATCAGGCAGTATCTCAAAAAACGGGCGTCTATGTTGCATCTACCGGTTTGATTGAAATGGACTTGTTCGATATGCTGTTTCAACATGGCATTATCATAACGGTTGCAGTTGTTCGTTTCTATTTGAAAAAGTTGTTCAATACTTATCCATGTATAGAACTATGGGGAACGAAATTTGCAGCAGGAATCATAATGCTGTTTGGTGTTTTAGCTGGACATACTTTTCAGTCTACACTTCCGGCAACATCTATGATCTTGCTACTAATCTGCTCGGAACACATGAATTATGAATAAACTGTGTTAAAAAGGTGATTCGTAATAATGAAAAAGATATTGATTTTAAGTAATATGTATCCGTCAAAGAAATACCCACATTATGGCGTCTTTGTCCAAAATTCCGCTGCAATTTTACGAAACGGTGGATACAAGGTAAGCGTTTGCTCCATACCCAAATGTGATAATAAATTTGTACGCTTACTTGCCTACTGCTGGGCTTACACGAAATGTGTATTTCTTGGAGCCTTTGGTGGATACGATTGTCTGTATGCGCACTTTGTCTCACATACAGCGGTTCCGGCCCGCATTCTAAAAAGAATTCATCCGAAGATGTACTTGGTCGAGAATGCTCATGGAAATGATGTGGTAATTCAAACGAAAGAAGATGACGGAAGAAATATCGAGCGTTCTCGAAAAATCTTGCCGCTGGCAGATCGAGTAATTGTTCCATCTTCCTATTTTAAAGAGATGGTTGCTAAGACGTTCGATTATCCAGCAGATAAAATTTTTGTATCACCCTCTGGCGGTGTCAACCGGGAAATCCTCTACCCGGTTGATATGCAAAAAGCACGGAAACAGTGTGGATTAGAAGCGAGTGCCTATTACATCGGCTTGATTGGGCGAATTACCGCAGGAAAAGGCTGGGATACGGCTATAAAAGCGGTAAGAATGGTTCAAGAAAAAAATATTATCCCCAATTTAAAATTGCTGATTGTGGGCGGCGGAGATCAGGATGACTTGCTGGAAAAAGAACTGGAAAAACTTGACCTAAAGAGTATCACGGAAAAACGATCTTTTTGTGCACAAAAAGACTTGACAAACTACTACAGCTCGTTGAATCTCTTTTTATTTGCGAGTGAGAGTGAGAGTTTGGGATTAGTAGGCCTTGAAGCAATGGCTTGCGGAACATTTTGCATTTGCAGCAATAATTCTGGAATTGCCACATATGCGACAGACAAGGACAACTGTCTGATGTTCGAAAAGGGAAATATAGAACAGCTCGCAGAAACAATAGAAAAAGCTGTTTTAATTTCGGATGATGAACGGAAGCAAATCATTCAAAATGGCTTGAAAACCGCTGCGAAGTATGACCGAAAGGTGATTTCTGAAGAGTTTATTCGCTTCTTTAATGAACTGTTGAAGTAATACTAAATGAAGGTGAAACTATGAATCGTATCGTTTTAATCTGCGATGAAAACTATGTAATGCCCACGGAAGTAATGGTTCAATCCATTTGTGAAAGCGCAAAAACATTCGGTGGAAAATTTGTAGTATCTGTTTGTTCATGGGAATTGTCAGATGCTAGCATAATAAGACTCGAAAGCCATGCGAATGAAAATGTGCAGGTTGAGGTAGTGTTGGTTGATGTGCAGAAATATAAGGATAAGATGCATAAAATCAATCAGAATAGCCATGTGACGCCGACTGCGCTGATGAAATTCGAGCTTGCCAACCTGTTCCCAAATGATGATCGTATTTTATATTTAGATGGCGATATGGTTGTGAAGGGAAACATCAATGAACTGTTTGATATTCCTCTTGGCAACAGCCTTGTTGCGGCAAGTTATGAATTCTGGAAATACCTTTTAAAGCAGTATCAGTATACTGGGGACGATACTGTGCCAGAATTCTACTTTAATTCTGGCGTAATGATGCTGAATGCTGTGGCTTTTCGAAGGGAAAATATTTCGGAGCTTCTGTGGAAAACAAAGTTTGAACAGTTTAACGTAGACATGAAGGGAAAGTTCGCATTGATGGATCAGGACGTATTTAATGCGGTTTGTAAGGGCCGTGTTGTAGAACTTCCGATTCGCTTCAACTGCAATACTCGATTTACTTATGATGTGAAGATCGAGGACATTAATAAGGTCTTTCATACATCGTATAAAACCGTGCGGGAAATTGCCGAAGATGCGATAGTTCTTCACTATGTTGGTAAAGAAGACAAGCCGTGGAAATATGCTGATGTTGCCTGTCAGGACGTGTGGGATAATTTTTACAGAGAAATGGGATACAACCCCGCAGAATTGAATCGTGTAAAGCCGACGCGAACGGCGAAGTATTATATAGACAGAACAATGGACTCCATCAGAAGCAGAGGCGTTCTCAAAACGATTCGATATACATTTGCAAAATTAAAGTAATAAGATAGTCGATGGGTTTAAAATGAAAAAAGATTCAATAAAACGATTGCTGGATAATTTCTCTGATGCAAAAAAATCTGCTGTTGTCTTTATGATTGCCAGTTTTATCAGTCAGGCGATGGGATTAATCACAACTCCGATTTTTACGCGTCTTTTAACACTTGAGGAATATGGTATAAGTACCTTGTTCAACTCATGGCGCGGAATTTTAGGAATGCTGGCGATGCTGTCTCTTTCCTCTGGTGTGTTTAATGTCGGAATGAACGACTACCGGGAAGATCGAGATTGCTTCGTCTATAATATGATGTTGCTTTCCAATATAGCTACAGTCATTGTGATGGCAATAGTATTCATTTCTAAAATGGTGGGCTTTGATTTCACAACGTTATCATGGAGCATTTTAGGATTAATGTTCCTTTACTTTATGTTATCGCCAGCCTACAATTTCTGGATTGCTCGCCAAAGATATGAGTATAAGTATAAGGCCAGCGGACTCATGACCGTTCTTCTTGGCGTTGGCGGTGCGCTGTTGGCAATTCTTCTGGTTGTATTTGTTGCTGGCGATAAAGCTGCCTTGAAAATCTGGGGAACATATCTGCCAACAATTGTTTTTGGTGGGATTCTTTATTTAATCTTTATTTCCAAGAATAGAACTATCAATTTTGAGTATTGGAAATTTGCTCTTGGATTCAACTTGCCGTTGCTTCTTCATTATTTGGCGCTGAACGTCATGACTGGTTCCGACCGGATTATGATAGCATCCCTCGTAGGAGAACGTCAGGCTGGAATTTATGGCCTGTCATTTACAATTTCAACTGTTATAACGATTGTGTGGACAGCTTTGAATGGGTCACTTACACCGTATGTGTTTGAAAAGCTAAACATCCAACAAGAAAAATCGGTAAACAGGATTTCCTTTATGACTTTGGCAGTATATCTAATTCCCTGTTGCATTTTTATGCTGTTTGCACCTGAACTTTTAAGAATTTTTGCAACAAGAGAATATTCAGAAGGCGTATATGTTATGCCAATTATCGTTGCTGCCTGCTTCTTCCAAGGAATGTACTATGCCTTCGTAAATGTTGAATATTACCATAAAAAAAGTAAGTATATTATGGCGGTATCAGTTGCATCGGCAATTGCAAATATCATTTTGAACTATATCGGAATTACTTTGTTTGGATATAGAGCGGCAGCATATACGACAATGATAACGAATATTTTGATGTGTATGCTGCATTACTGGAATGTTAAGCGCATTTGTCAGAGAAAAGTTTTTGCAGGCTGGATGTATGCCGGGCTTGGAATCGTCTGTATTGTGTGGCTGCTGCTGACACAATTTGTTTTTCAGTCCTTTGTTGTAAAAATACTTGGAAGTTTGTGCATCTTGATAATAGCATTTATCAACCGAAAGAAACTGATATATTTTTTAAAGGACTCTTTAAAAAATTGAATTCGATCAATATAAGAGGTTTTATCCATGCAGAGAAAGAAAATCACAGGCTGTATAAAATATTTTGCCAATCGAATTTTATACCCTAACAAATATAGTACGGATGCTTACGTAAAATATCTTTGCTCTATCGGCGCAAAAATTGGAGAAGGTACTCGTTTTATTACGCCAAAGAATACAGGCTTTGATGAAAACAGAGCGGAATACATTTCCATCGGAAAAAATTGCTGCATCACAAAATGCACGATTATGGCACATGATTATTCGTGGTATGTCTTTAAAGATGCATTTGATGATGTCCTTCCGGATGCCGGCGGAAAAGTTACGATTGGCAACAACTGTTTCATTGGATATGAATCCATTATTTTGAAAGATACCGAAATCGGAGACAATGTTATCATTGCCGCTGGTGCGGTTGTAAAAGGGCAAGTGCCTTCTAATACCGTCTGGGGAGGCGTGCCCGCACGGCAGATATGTACATTAAAAGAACTGTACGAGAAAAAAGCAGCTGTGAGAGTTGAAGATGCTTTTTATCGATACCATGTTGTGAGTGAAACAAGAAAACCTTCTATAAAAGATATGGGAATGTTTTCTGTGTTATTTTTGCCCAGAACAGATGAAAACTATAACCGGTATATTGCAGACATTGAGTTCAATGGAATAAAAGATTCCGATACCATCAAAAAGTACTTTTTCTCGACTTCACCGATATTTGATGGGTTTGATGCCTTTGTTGATGCATATAACAATAAACAAGGTTGATTTAATAAGAAAGAAGTGTGAATATGAAAATTGCAGTTGCTGGCACCGGCTATGTTGGCCTGTCCATTGCCACATTGTTGTCGCAGCACCATGAGGTCATGGCAGTGGATATTATTCCGGAGAAGGTTGAACTTATCAACCATAAAAAGTCCCCTATTCAGGACGAGTACATTGAAAAGTATCTGGCAGAGAAAGACCTGAATCTGACCGCTACGCTTGACGCTGAAGCTGCCTACAAGGATGCTGACTTCGTTGTCATTGCAGCACCCACCAACTATGACAGCAAAAAGAATTTCTTTGACACCTCTGCTGTCGAAGCCGTCATAAAGCTGGTCATCCAGTATAATCCGGATGCCATCATGGTCATCAAGTCCACCATTCCTGTGGGCTTTACTGCCAGCGTCCGGGAAAAGTACCACTGTGACAACATCATCTTCAGCCCGGAGTTTCTGCGGGAATCGAAGGCGCTGTACGACAACCTTTACCCCAGCCGTATCATTGTTGGTACTGATGTAAACAACGCACGTCTGGTAAAGGCGGCCAATACCTTTGCTGGTCTACTTCAGGAGGGCGCTATTAAAGAAAACATCGACACCTTGATTATGGGCTTTACTGAGGCAGAGGCCGTCAAGCTGTTCGCCAATACCTATCTGGCCTTGCGTGTTAGCTATTTCAATGAGCTGGACACCTATGCAGAGATGAAGGGGCTTAACACCAAGCAGATTATCGAGGGTGTTTGCCTAGATCCTCGTATTGGTAGCCACTACAATAACCCCAGCTTTGGCTATGGCGGCTACTGCCTGCCCAAGGACACCAAGCAGTTATTGGCCAACTACGCCGATGTTCCGGAGAACCTGATTGAAGCAATCGTGGAATCTAACCGTACTCGCAAGGATTTTATTGCCGACCGTGTGCTTCAGATGGCAGGATACTATGGTTATGGCGAGGACAACGAGTATGATAAGGCACAGGAGAAGCCTTGTGTAATTGGTGTATACCGCCTGACCATGAAGTCTAATTCTGACAACTTCCGACAGTCCTCCATTCAGGGCGTCATGAAGCGCATCAAGGCCAAGGGCGCAACAGTTATCATCTACGAGCCGACGCTGGAGAATGGTTCTACCTTCTTTGGTAGCGAAGTCGTAAATGACTTGGAAGAGTTCAAGAAGAATAGTCAGGCCATTATTGCAAATCGCTATGACAGCTGCTTGGATGACGTGCAGAACAAGGTTTATACACGCGATCTGTTCCGCAGAGACTAATACTTATCGCAGCCATGTGTTCATCCACATGGCCGTGCTGCTCAAGTGTGCTACCTCTCCGTGGTGAGCAGCAGGCAACAGATAATTATCCGGCTAAAGCATACATTTGTCAATTCGCTCTTAGGATGAGGAAAAAACTATAATGGGAAAGTATTTTGGAACCGACGGTTTTCGTGGAGAAGCTGGAATTACATTGACTGCCGACCACGCCTACAAGGTCGGCCGTTTTCTGGGTTGGTATTACAACGCTCTTCGTGAGCGCAACGGCAACAACGAGCCTGCCCGCATCGTCATCGGCAAGGACACCCGCCGCAGCTCCTATATGTTCGAGTATAGTCTGGTCGCAGGTTTGACCGCCTCCGGCGCAGACGCTTACCTGCTGCACGTCACGACCACCCCGTCTGTGGCCTACATCGCCCGTGTGGATGACTTTGATTGCGGTATCATGATCTCTGCCAGCCATAATCCCTACTACGATAACGGCATCAAGCTGATCGACTGCTACGGCGAGAAGATGCCGGAAGAGACCCTGCTGCTTGTCGAGGATTACATTGACGGCAAGCTGCATGTGTTCGACAAGGATTGGCCGGAGCTGCCCTTCGCTCACCGGGAGCACATTGGCTGCACTGTGGACTATGTGTCCGGCCGCAACCGCTACATGGGCTATCTGATCTCTCTGGGTATCTACTCTTTCAAGGGCGTCAAGGTTGGTCTGGACTGTGCCAACGGTAGCTCTTGGAACATCGCCAAGAGCGTGTTCGATGCGCTGGGCGCGGACACTTATGTGATCAATAACCAACCCAATGGTCTGAATATCAATAACAATGCGGGTTCCACTCACATTGAGGGCTTGCAGAAGTTTGTGGTGGAAAAGGGGCTGGACATCGGTTTTGCCTATGATGGCGATGCTGATCGTTGCCTGTGTGTGGATGAAAAGGGCAATGTCATCACTGGCGACCATATTCTGTACATCTACGGCTGCTACATGAAGGAGCGTGGCAAGCTGCTGACCAATACCGTCGTTACCACGGTCATGTCCAACTTTGGCCTGTATAAGGCCTTTGATGAGAAGGGCATCGGCTACGCCAAGACCGCAGTGGGTGACAAGTACGTCTATGAGTACATGGCAAAAAATGGCTGCCGTATCGGTGGTGAGCAGAGCGGTCATATTATCTTCAGCAAGTACGCCAGCACTGGTGATGGCATCCTGACCAGCCTGAAGATGATGGAAGTCATGCTGGCAAAGAAGGTTCCCATGAGCAAGCTGGCTGAGCCGCTGAAGATCTACCCGCAGGTTCTGGAAAATGTCCGTGTGACCGACAAGAAGGCTGCGCAGAACGACCCGGCGGTGCAGGAGGCAGTCAAGGCTGTGGCAGAAGCACTGGGCGATACCGGCCGTATCCTTGTCCGTGAGTCCGGCACCGAGCCTGTCGTGCGTGTGATGGTGGAAGCCGCTGACCACGACACCTGCCAGAAGTACGTGTCTCAGGTCGTGGAGGCCATTAAGAACAAGGGCTACGCGGTCTGAACGCAACCTTGATGCAGCATACGGGTTGATGTATATTTCACCTGTGCCCTTGAAAACTAGTTTTTAAAGGGTTATATTTGAACCGTGGGGAATTTTTCACGGTTTTGCCGCTCGAAACTTTGCACACCTCTACGTGGTGGGCGGCAGGCAACACAAGTGATTGTGGCTAAGGATGCAAAGGAATAGTAAAAAAATAAAGATGATACTATGGGAGATAAGAATATAAATTCGAGCAATAAAGAGAAAATGCATAAGTCCAAGACAAAACCGGCCATTGGATGGTTTTTGCTAGGCACAGCGATTTTGTTCATAGGAGTGGCGTTGCTGGTACATATTTTTTCTCCGAAAATTGATTCGCTGATAACAGCAGATGGAATGCTGTCATATGTTATTTCGTGTATATCATCAGCGGCTACAGTTGGATTGGCTTATGTTGCGTATCGGCAAACAGAGCGAGCTAATTCCATGGCAGAAATGATGACCGAACAGTCAAATTTAATAGCAAGACAGGCAAATGAGCTGACAGAAAAGTCGGATAAGACAGCCCAAAAGGCAAATGAACTGTCCCAACAGGCCAATGCATTATCTGAACGAGTGACTCTGTTGGAAGAAAGCCGATATAAAATGGAAGTTAGACCATTCGTTCTTGTTACTAATTGGGAGGTGAAAACGGGCAGACCGGATGGAGATAATATAATATCCTATCAAGTGGCTGACTGTGATGCAAATGACACAGTTTCAATTGTTCTTGAGTTGACAAATACAACACAGTGCTTTGAGATAGTGCAGTACAAAGAGGCTGAAACAGCATCGGAAAATGATAAGACACCTACAAAATGGGGACTCTCTGTGGTAAACAGAAATAGTATTTCGATAGGTATTCCATCGGGTGAGAGTCGAAAAGTCTGCTTCTATGCCAATAAAAAGTTCTTTGCAAAAACAGAGGGACATGACATTGACATCCAATTTATATTGATAAATAGATTTGGAGATCGATTTAACGAGAGTATGAAATTGTGTGTTATGAGGTTGAATTGGGAAAGAGGAGATTGTATGATTTTTCCTCAAAACTATAAAGTACAGGAATATGCAAAAGACCATAAAACATTGTTAGAGTAGATTCTTTTCGCTCGAATAAATAGCTGCGTGGATAACTAATGTAAAAGAGCTGAATATATAGACTCGGATTGGTCTGATAAATATTCAAAATTCGGTCAGTGAATCTGTTTTCTGAGAGAATATTACCATCCTATTCCCGTAGTACTATACTAACCTAAAATCATACATAATCCTATCGGTATCATTATCCATATGCCCCATCCCGAGAGTGGCAAGAACAGTGCCACTACGTCTGCTGTCATCCGGCATGACGGCAGACGATATCCTCGAAAACCTGAAATAAAGCAATACGCCGTGTGGACTGAATTCCAGAAGTTCACACGGCATATTCTTGAGCACGATATATAGTTTATGACGGAAATAAAAATGGAGTGTGAGCAAAATGAACTTACAATGTATGGGAATTGCGATGATGAAAATATGCGTAAATAGAAGGCGGATTTTAATAATCCTGTTGATTTTAAGTATTGGAATATTGACACTGCTGGGAATAAGTAAATACTCTTTTCAGAAAGCCTGCCTGAGAAGAGAAATTCGATGGCCAGATTTAGGAATTGCTGATGACTGGCAGTATGAAATTCTTACAGAAGCATATAAAATAAAAAATGAGCCAAATAGAAAAATTACAATTACGGCATCTGATGGAGTACAATTAGTTGGTCACTATTATGAAAGAAAGAAAAATGCGCCAGTCATAATCTTTTTTCATGGGCTTTGGAGTAATTGTTATACGAATAGTGTGCCAATCTATAGAATAACAGAAGAAAAAGAATGGAATCTTCTGTTGGTGAACTTACGAGCGCACAATGAAAGTGGAGGTGACGTTTCAACACTTGGCGTTTTAGAAAGATACGACTGTCGTGATTGGGCAAATTGGGTGGATTTTGAATTCGGAGAACGGGTACCTATATTCCTTATGGGAATTTCCATGGGAGGAGCGGTAGCAGTGATGAGTAGTGATTTAGAATTGCCGGAATCAGTTTGTGGAATTATTGATGATGCTGGGTTTACATCACCATTAGAAATGATAAAAATAGGCAGTAAAGAGAAGCTTCGTTTTGAATTATTGACAGATTTATTCGCTCGGATAGTGAATGCAGGAACAAAAATTTGGGGCGGATTTGACTTGAAAGAAGCAAACGCATGTGCCGCAGTGTCTAAGACAAGTGTGCCAGTTCTAATTATTCATGGAGACAAGGATAAGAAAGCACCGGTATCTATGGCGTATAAAATTTACAATAGTTGCAAAAGTGAAAGAGAGTTGTACATAGTTTCTGGGGCAGAGCATACTGGATGCTATAGAACAGATCCTGAAAAATACAAAATGATTGTTTCTGAATTTATTGAAAAACATATTCCACAATGAAGAAAGAATAATTTATGTTTTTAGAATAATAAAAAAACATCTGAAGAATACGACGGTGGATTCTTATATTCGGTTTGTCAGATAATAAACTATCAACGGGGGAGGTGTCCAGCTATGAATGACTTGTTTTTACATGATTCTCTGGATACATCCCCTGTTGTTTTTTCAGACCGCATTCTCTACACCCCGACGTCTTTTGCGAAGACTGCCCTTTTATACTTGCAGGAGATCGGGAGTTTGCAGGCAAAGAAGCCGCATACTTCCTCGCGTACTCACTTGTCTTCGTATTTGTTTTTCTGTGTCAATTCCGGTTCTGGCGAGCTGGAGTATCAGAGAAAGAAATATAAGCTAGGTAGAGGGGACTGCGTGTTCATCGATTGCCAGCAACCGTATTCCCATAGTACAGATAAAGATCTGTGGTCGTTGTCGTGGATTCACTTTTCCGGTGTGACTATGCAGGACATCTACAGGAAATATCAAGAACGCGGAGGTTGCCCAGTATTCCATCCGGAGAATATTACCGCATTTACAGAACTGCATAAGTCCCTTTTTACGCTTGCCTCGTCAGATGATTACATCCGGGATATGCGGATTAACAGCGGTTTAAATGAACTGCTGGTGCTACTCATGAAAGAGTTATGGCATCCAGCAGAGCGTTCAGATGCTATATTGAAAAAGCAGACCCTTGACCCGATCCGAGATTATCTGGATACACACTACACCGAAAAAGTTTCATTGGATGCACTGGCAGATCAGTTCTTTATCAGCAAGTTCTATCTGACCCGAGTGTTCAAGGAGCAGTTTGGGGTGAGCATCAATACATATGTGCTAAATCTTCGCATTACAAAAGCAAAGCAGATGCTAAGAGCACATCCGGAGTATCTGGGCGAGCGCCATAAGGGCGAAAACACGCTGCCGATCCTTATCAAGTTTATCGACGCCAAGAAAGACCTGTCGGTACAGGTGCATCCTACCGACGCCTTCGCACAGGAGCATGAAAACGGGCAGCTTGGCAAGACGGAAATGTGGTATGTACTGGATGCCAGCAAGGACGCAAAGCTCGTGTATGGTCTTAAGCAGGACTGCACAAAGGAAGAAATCCGCAAGGCAATTGCGAATGGAACAGTGATGAAGTACCTGCAAAAGGTACCCATCCATAAGGCTGAAATAAAGTAATATGCCGTGTGGACTGTGAATTCCAGAAGTTCACACGGCATGTTTTTGAGCTCTATATATAGTTTGTGACTTAAATAAAAATGAGGTGAAATTTAGTGGATAATACACGCGCGCGCAAGCCCGGCGGAGGGCGGAAGTCATCAAAGCCAGAATACAGCGCAGCCAAGAACCTGGCACAGCAGATGAAAGCAGCTGCTGACCTTTATACGGACCAAATGAGCCTGCAAGCCATCGCAGATGCACTGTCCCTCAACCCCATCAAGGTTCGGAAGCTGCTCATCACAGCCGGGGTCTACGAGTCGGACACGGCAAAGCGCGTCCAACAGACCTTTAATACCCTCAGAGAAACGCAGAGTTATTCTGCTGCTGTCACCTCCACCATGGCTGCCTTGCAGTTATCCCGTCCTTCTGTGACCTCTTATCTGCCGTATGAGAAAGGCGTGTACTTCCCGGAGGAAGCTG
>OKRS01000936.1_pt1 | contig 20707 bp, 14 predicted proteins | sample 1601191 | NCBI WGS metagenome assembly OKRS01 (sample SAMEA3541509, study PRJEB24748) | human gut metagenome | biome: human gut; feature: human-associated habitat; material: faeces | place: China | collected 2012
CGTCCGGGCGGCACGGATTTTGCGGCGGCACGGCGGCTGGGGATTCCGGCACTGCTGGCGCTGGCGCTTCCGGCAAAGGTCGCACCGGCGACGGCGGGCGAGATCATTGCGGACACCATCTGCAACATTCTCAAGGAGAGGGGATTCGCCCATGAACGATCTGACAGGTAAGCGAATCGGGTTTGTGGTCACCGGTTCGTTCTGTACCTTTTCCGCCGCTTTCGCACAGGCAAAACGCCTGCGGGAGTCCGGCGCAGTGCTGACGCCGATCTTCTCGGAGCACGCCGCCGGCATGGATACACGCTTTGGCACGGCGGCGGTGCGTGTGGCAGAGCTGGAGGAGATCTGCGGCAAAAAGGCGCTCCGCACCATTGCGGAGGTGGAACCGCTCGGTCCGAAGTGCATGCTGGATGTGCTGGCGGTGGCACCCTGTACGGCAAATACAGCGGCAAAGCTGGCGCACAGCATTACGGATACCACGGCGACCATGGCGGTGAAATCCATGCTGCGCCGGCAAAAACCCGTGGTGCTGGCGCTCGCCACCAACGATGCCCTGCGTGGCTCGGCGAAAAATATCGGGCTGCTGATGAATACCAAGCACTATTATTTCGTGCCCCTGCGGCAGGATGCGCCGGCGGAGAAACCCGCCTCCCTGGTGGCGGATTTCGAACAGCTGCCGGAAACCGTGTCCCTTGCGCTGGACGGAAAACAAATTCAGCCTGTGTTTTTCTCGTAGACACAAACCGTTAACAACCTTATGGTATACTAAAAAGCAGGTGGAAATCGACAGCTCGGTTTCCACCTGTTTGTGACTGGACGAAATATGCGGATGAAACGGGGAGAATGCATCAATGGCATGGATCATTTTGAAGCAGGCGGCGATCATGCTGCTGCTGAATCTGGTGGGCATCATCGCCTACCGCACGAAAATTGTGGACAAGAACGGCGGCCGCCAGTTCTCCAGCTTTGTGCTGGAGATCGTCACGCCGGTGCTGGTGGTGAACGCCTATTCCGAAGTGGAGTACGAGTTCCGGCTGGTGGTGAATATGCTGTGGACGTTCCTCATTGCGGCAATCTCCTACGTGGTGGCGATCACGGCGGCGTACCTGCTGATTCGCCGGAAAGCCGGCAGGGAGACGGAGATCGAGCGCTTCTCCGTCATCTACAGCAACTGCGGCTTCATGGGCATCCCTCTGGCGAGCGCCCTGCTGGGCAACGAGGGGGTGTTCTACGCCACGGCGTTCCTCACCATCTTCTTCTGCTTTGCGTGGACGCACGGCATCATGCTCCTCACCGGACAGCACGACCGCCGTGCCCTCCTGAAAAAGTTCTGCTCTCCCACCATGATCGGCATTGCCATCGGACTGGTGCTGTTTTTCTGCCGCATCCAGCTGCCGGGAATCCTGCAAACCACCTTTGACTACGTGGCGGGGCTGAATACGCCGATGGCAATGGTCGCCTCCGGCATCAGCGTGGCGCAGGCCAACCTGCTGCAGGCGGTGCGCACCCCACGGGTGTACTACGTGAGCGCCGTGAAGCTGCTAGGCATTCCTCTGCTGCTGACGCTGCTGTTCCTGCCCCTGTCCTTTATCCCCATGGAGGTGCGGACGGTGGTGCTGGTGCTCATGGCAGCGCCCTCTGCGGCGATGTGCACGCTCCAGTGCCAGAAGCACAGCATGAACGACGTGTACGCCTCCGGCATCTTTGCCATGACAACGATTTTGTCCATGGCGGCAATGCCGGCGGTGGTGAAGCTGTTTACCACGCTGCTGGAACTGGTGTCGGCGTGACCTGCCGAAATGTGTATACGGTGTAAATTTTATCGGATTTGGCACTTTTTCAGTTGCAATTCGTAAAAATTTGTGATAAAATGAATAAATAAGAGAACCTCTGGATGGGTACGTGAGAGAAACCGGAGGCAAGAATCCGATTGTTCCGGAAACGGGATGGTCGGATATGTTTTGAAAAGAAAAGGAAGAACGTCATGAACGATTGTGGCATTAGTAAACTGGATCTCAAGCGGAGAAACCGCATGCAGATCCTGCGTGTGGTGCGGGAGCAGGGGCCGATCTCCCGTGTGGATATCTCCACGGCACTGCAAATCACCCGTGCGGCGGTTACCATCATCACCAATGAAATGATCTCCCAGCACATTCTGGAAGAGATCGGCGAGGAGCCGGTAGAACCCGGTGCGGCAGTCAAGAAGGGACGCCGGAAGATCCTGCTGGACATCAATGCAACGTATCGCTTTGCATTGGGCGTGTACGTGGATGAAAAGGAGATCTCCGTCGGACTGACCACATTGAATCTGGAGACCATGGACAAGAAGGTTATCATCCACGGCGGCAATCTGACGGCGGAATATGCGGCAGGGATCATTGCCTCCACGGCGAAGACCATGCTGCAAAACAGCTGTCTCACCTCGAAGAACCTCATTGGCATCGGCATCGGCGTGATGCCCGCTGTGTGGCAGCAGCTGGGCGGCGAGACCACCGAGGACGGCGTGCTGCAGTTCCCCCTGTTCCAGCGCCTTCTGACAGACCGCTGCAACACCACCATCTATCTGGGCAGCGCCGTGACGCAGTTCGCCATGGCAGGGGTGCAGTATCAGGCACGGAACCACGTCATCAGCAACCGCCAGCTCTTCCTGCACTGGGGGGACAACCACTTCTACGCCATCCCCATGCAGGGCGCAGAACCGCTCCATGACATTTGCAGCAGCCGGTACTACGTGGAGAATATGATCGTCGTGCCGGACGGCAGAGAGGCAGAGGGCTATCCCCGTGGCAGTGTGCGTGCAGAACTATCCCTCAGCGCCATCCAGAAGGACGTTTCCGCCGTATTCTCCGAGGCACAGACACCGGCGCTATACCAACTCACAGACGGCGACCTGACGCAGGTCACGCTGGCCTCCCTGCTGACGGCATCGGAGGAGGACGTGGCGCTGATTCCGGTGACGGAGCAGATCATGGCGAAGTTCAGCCTGCTGCTGAATAACCTCCGCTGTGCCTATTTCAGCGACAGCGTGTGTCTCCACGGCTTTGGCTTCACCCAGCGGAATCTGGAACAGGTGCAGACGTACCTGCGGGAGTACACCGAGGATACTTTCGCCGATACCGTGTCCCTCAGCCCCATTCAGGAGCGCTACCGCTTCCTGTGCGGCTGTATCTACGCCGTGCAGGAGGGCTTCTTCCGGCGAGGCGGACTGAGCTGAGAATTTGAATTGCTTTGTACCCGTTTCCGGCATCGCCGGAGACGGGTTTTTTTTGCGGGAACAGGCTCAAAAAACATCGAAACGCAACGAGGGCACCCCCTCTGGCGGATGCCTTTGGGAGTGCCCTCATGCGTGGCGCAGAAACTGCGCACAATTCAGTTGCGAAACAGATTACTCTGTGTTAACTCTTACTTTCTCTTCTTGGAAACCAGAGCTACGCCGCCGATAACAGCTACAGCTACAGCAACGCCAGCGATCGGCAGTGCGTCACCAGTCTTCGGAGAAGAAGTGGAAGCAGCAGCAGCCTTCTTGGTGGTTGTAGCTGCCGGAGTAGCAGCCTTAGCGGTTGTGGTAGCCTTCGGAGCTGCAGTGGTTGCAGCCTCAGTGGTAACAACCGGAGCTTCGGTGGTAACAACCGGAGCCTCAGTGGTCGGCTCTTCGGTGGTCGGCTCGCCCTTAACAACGATAGCGCCGGAAACCGGAGTGGTCAGACCGCCGTCGCCGTTTACGTTCTCGAACTGTGCCTTTGTGCCGTCACGGCCAGTAGCAGCTGCAGTGATGGTGTAAACGTCGCCAGGCTGAATGTCAGTATCCTTAACATCGAAGGTCAGGTATGCAACAGTTGCGCCCTTCTTTGCAGCATCATATGCCAGAACGTTACCGTCACGGTCAGCAGCGGTGCTCAGGAACGGCAGCCATGCGAAGTCATATGCCTCAGAGAAAGCAAACTTCAGAGCCAGAGTAGACTGGGTGCCTTCGATAGAAGTGCAGTCCAGTTCGTCAGTATTCCACTCAGCGCCCAGGGACAGCTTTACGAAGTTGTTGTCAACGCTTACCGGAACCTGGATCTGTCCAGCCTTAGCCTCTTCAACAGTTACTTCAACAGTGCCGATGGTTGCAGTGCCGCCAGCTGCGCTTGTCGGAACAGCCAGAACAGCAGCAGATGTAGCTACGATAGCAGCAGCAGAAAGAGCTGCCATTGTTCTTTTCAATGTAGTTTTCATTTTTCTATTTCCTTTCAAAAATAAATCTATGTTATGCACCCGGCGCAATATGCACCTTACGCCGGACACAGTAACAACGCACGAATTTGGGAATTGGGATTTGCTTACTTGCCGATCACGTCAGACCATACAACGTCCTTACCAGCAGCTCTGTAAGATACATACTGCAGGATGTTGAATGCGTCATCCATGGAGATCTCAGCATCTTCCGTCTTCTTACCAGCCTTGGACTCGGTATCAACGTCGCTTACATAGAATGCCAGCTTCTCCAGCAGTTCGTCAGAACCGTCAGTGAAGGTTACAGTCTTGCCAGCTGCGCTGGAAGAATAGTACTGCAGGGTATCGAATGCATCGTCCATGTCAACGTCGCCGTCCAGCTGAGTGTCACCCTTCATTGCAACTGCAACAGTGGGCTTGTCTTCCAGAGCGGTCTTGTCAGCATCGCCAACGTAGTAGATGTCAACTGCGCCCTTGTAGTACGGAGCAGTGTAAACATCTGCCGGAGTCTGCAGGAAGCCAAAGTAGCTTGCATCCAGATCCTTGGTAGTGCCGTCCTTCAGGGTAGCAACAGCAGATACGATCAGCTCAGAAGCATCAAAGGACTCTTCATCAGAGAAGTATACGCCCTCGCCAACCTCAACGGAGATGCTCTCGATGTCCTTCTTCGGGATGATGTCGGTAGAAGTAGTGGTTGTAGTCTCACCGCTGCCGGAAGTGGTGGTAGTCTCACCGCTGCCGGAAGTGGTTGTGGTCTCACCGCTGCCGGAAGTGGTAGTGGTCTCACCGCTGCCGGAAGTGGTTGTGGTCTCACCGCTGCCGGAAGTGGTTGTGGTCTCACCGCTGCCAGAAGTAGTTGTGGTAGTGGTGGTATTGGTATCCGATGTTGTGGTAGTGGTGGTTTCCTTATCCTTCAGCTCGTATGTTACCGTACGGGTTACATCGAAGGAAACGGTACCGGTTGTTGCGAAAGTAACTTCAACTTCCTTTACGGTGTCGAAAGATACGAATTCCTTATCCGGATTCTGCTTTGCAACGTAAGCCTTGACAGCGTCCTGCTCAGCGTCCGGAATCTCGAATGTCAGGTCATATGCGCCATTGGTTGCGCTAGCCTTGAAGTTTGTGCCCTCGTTCAGAACAGCGGCAACGTCAGCAGCAGAGATGCTCAGCTTTACGTTTGCATCGCTCTGGGTCAGAACGTCGTTTACTGCGCTGATGCCCTTGTCGAAGTAGCTGCCGTATGCAGCAACCAGACCGTCAACGGTCTTCGGCTTGCTTGCAGCAGACTCGAAGCCGTTCTTTGCAGCGAAATCAACGATTGCAGCAACCACTGCATCGGCATTTGCATAAGAAGTTTCCTCGAAGGACTTTGCTGCGATTGCCTTGGTCAGCTCGGTGTAGCTGCTGTAGTTTGCAGCAGCCTCGCCCAGGATCTTGCTGAACTGTGCAACATCAGCAGCCGGAACAGCAGCCTGTACCTGTGCAGACAGATCAGCAACCACTGCGTTCAGGTACTCGTCAAAAGCCGAAACGGTGTAAGCGGTGTTGTTCTTGTCGTTGGTGATAGAACCGGTTACGGTAGCTTCCTTGCTGTTTTCCAGATCGGTGGAAACAACGAAGCTGTAGTGTACCTTCAGGATGGAAGCGTCTACGGTGTAGTCAACGCCCAACTCGTTCAGCTTGTCCTGAATCTGCGGAACCATGTAAGCGCTCAGATCAGCGTCACCGGAAACGGTGAAAACGCCGTCCTTGACGGTCAGGGTCGGATTTGCAGAAGCGGAAACGATATCCTTTACCAGGCTGGTGTACTTGCCGGTGCCGGACAGGCCTTCAACAATGCTCTTTGCGTCAACGCTGTACTCGCCGTTTACATCCTTTACATAGCCGGCCATACGGGTGTTCCAGTCGGAAACCTGCTTGCCGTCCTTGATCTCGGACTCCGGATTTACATACAGCAGCTTGTCTGCGGTGATCTGCGCTGCATCCGGCTTTACTGCTGCGGAGCTGGAGATTGCCAGTACCTGGCCCATAGCCACCGGTACTGCAATGGCTGCAGCGAGAACTCTGTTAAATTTCTTCATTCTCTTTTTACCTCTCTCTGTAAGAATTTTGTTTGTATTGCCGTCCGTCAATTTGGGCAGATACGATACATGGCGGATACGGCGCACCCCGTTCACATTGCTGATATGAAACTCTGCGGCAGACGCCGCAGCCGGTGTGTGCCGCCGTTTAGCGGCAAGAAATGAATATTTACAAGTACCCGCAAAAGGTCTTATAAATAATTTACAAGTGTATTTTAACATATTATTTCGCCCGTGTCAAGCCCATCCGACTAACTTTTTTAAAATTCTTTGGGGAATATCATGCCCGTTTTTGTAGCTTTTTCACAATTTTCAGCGAGTCCGGCGGGACAGCAGCAGGCTTTTCCGTCGATTTTGGCAGCCTGCGGAACGGCTGGGAAAAGTTTTCAACAGGTTTTCAACAACTCCGTTTGTGCGTTTCTACCAGTGCCGCAGACTTTTGGGGAAACCATGCACTCCCGCAGGAGAACTCTGCGGGAGTGCGCTTTTGGGACGAATCGCCTCAGCCGACCAGACCGGAGCGTTCGATGCCCTCGGTGAAGTACTTCTGCAAGAAGACGTACATGATCAGGATGGGCAGAATGGAGATCAGGCAGCCTGCCTCCATCCACACGATCTGTTCTCTGGGGCTGACATCTGCGTTATTGAACAGCTGCTGGGACAGCAGGGTGCTCAGGTTTTTCAGCATCAGCGCAATGGTCTGGTTCTTGGTGAAGAAAGTGGAGCTGACATAGTAGTCGTTCCAGTACCACACCACCGAGAACAGAAAGACCGTCAGGAACGAGGAGGATGCGTTGGGGATCATGACCTGTACGAAGGTGCGGAGCGGACCGCAGCCGTCCAGATAGGCAGCGTCCTCCAGCTCCTTGGGGAGTCCCTTGAAGAACTGGCGGAAGATGAAGATCATGAGTCCGGCACGGATGCCGTTGCCCATGGCTGCCGGCAGGTACATGCAGAGCTTGGAGTTGATGAGGTTGACCTCCAGCCCGAACAGTCCGAAGTGCCGGAACAGCATGTACTGGGGAATGGCGATGATCTGGGACGGCACGAGGATCATCATGACCACGATGCCGAAGAGCAGACCCTTGCCCTTGAACTTAAAGCGGGCAAAGCCGTAGCCTGCCAGTGCGCAGGAGGCGACCTGTACCAGCGAACAGCCGATGTTCAGCAGGAGGGTCGTCCCCAGCGTTTTCCAGATGTCCATGACACCGGCAGTTTCCTTGATGACCTCCAGCGTCAGGTGGCGGGGGATCCACATGACCGTGGGGTCGCTCATATCGGCGGAATCCCGGAATGCGCAGCTGATCATATAGATCAGGGGATAGAGGATGACAAAGCACAGACCGAACAGAATGAAGAATCGGAAGAACGGCCAGACCGCTTCGAAAACCCGCTTGCGGCGTATGTAGGCGATCTCGGATTTGTTCATGCTCCGCATGCGGATTCTGCGTGCCTCACGTTTGCTCATGCCGTTTCCCACTTCGGCGTCATCCTTGGGGGAAGAAACGGGTGTTGCACCCTTGACATTTTCCATGTTTGCCACCTCCTTATTCGACTTCGTAATACACGAACTTGTTGATGATTGCGGTAATGATGCCCACGGCAGCGAGGACGATGGCGAAATATACCCACGCCATCGCCGATGCCGGACCGTACTGCCAGTCGGACTGGAGATCCAGAATCCGTCCCATGACCACGTTGTTCGGGTCGGTGAAGGAGTCGATGATGGTGAAGATAAAGCACGCCAGAATCATGGGGCTGACATAGGGCAGGGTGATCTTCCAGAAGTATTCCCATGCCGTTGCGCCCTCCATCTGCGCCGCCTCCTTGGCGGACACCGGAATGTTCTGGAGGGCGGCGAGGAAGATCAGGATCTGGATGCCGGAGTTCCAGACGATGCCGAAGATGTTGTCCGACACGGTTTCGATGGTGGTCTGGACGCCGTCCGAGATGCCGTAGATGCCGAGGAATTCCATCAGCTCGCCCAGCAGATCGGTAGAGAACATGGTGGAGAACTGGCTGGCATCGCTGTTGCCGGTGCTCTGGAGGTTGCCGTTGATGATGTTATACACCGGACCTGTGGCAATGATGACCGGCAGGAAGAATACCGCACGGGAGAACGTGCGCCCCCTGAACTTCTGGTTCAGGATGACGGCAACGAACAGGGAAAACACCAGAATGAGCGGTGTCTTCCATGCGGTTTCCTCCAGCACCTTTACCAGATACTGGCGGTAGTTCGGGTCTACGTTAAAGGCATAATTATAGTTGTCCAGCCCCACCCATTTGCCAACCATGCCGCCGGTGTCCGGTGCGATCTCCTGAAAGGAATAGAGCAGTGACTCCACCACGGGAATCAGAAAAAAGATCAGTGCGCCCACGAACCACAGTGCAATGAAGCCGTAGCCGTACATGCTCTTTCGTTTTTCATACGCCATTTTCATGATTACTTCCAACTCCCTTCCTCGACATACTCAGAAAGCGCATAGGTTTTGCCGTCTGCGGTGACGGTCTGCGCTGCAAGATCGACCTCGGTCACGGCGCCGTTTTCATAGGTCGTGGTGATGACGTCGCCCTCCCGCACGTAGCCGGTGATCTGCTGGTCACCCAGTCCGGCGGTGACCGTCTTGGCGAACACATAGGACTGGGCGGCGTTGTCCTTCCAGTCGTCTGCGCCGGCGTAGTACAGTCCGTCCAGCACGGTGTCCTTCAGCTCGCTGGTCTCCCCGCCGATCATGTCATAGTGCAGGCTGCTGCCCGTTGCAATGGAGAGCAGCACGGTTTCCTCCGGTGTGGCGGAGGCGTTGACGGCGGTGGAGGCGTAGGGCTTCAGCCCGTGCATGACCATCTGATAGAACGGGATGTCCTCGTCAAACACATCGTAGCCGCTGGACTGGAGGGGCACATCGGTCAGTTCCTGCACATAGGGGAGCGCATAGGCGTTTGCCGTATCCGCCAGCATGGCGATGTCTGCATCGGTGATCTGCTGGTAGGACTGGGTCAGGATCTCCTGCGCCTTATCCCGGCAGATCTCCTTCTTGCCGTAGTCGCCGTAGAGGGCGGAGGTCATGCTGCCCAGCGAAACTGCGGAGAGGTTTTTCTTGGTGAAGTTTCCGGTGAGCTTCTCGTAGATCTCGGAGAACGCCGCCGGAGAGAGCAGCGAGAGGGGCTTCTCCGCACTGCTCTGGTTGCCGTACGCCAGATTGTACGGATAGATACGGGCGTAAGAACCGGAGATGCGGACGGTGGTGTCCGTGAACGTGTAGTATCCGCTGCCGGAGGCAAAGGTCTGGTTGTCCACTGCCGGATAGATGGTGATGCCGTTCCTGCCGGCGTAGTCCATGAGGTCTTCCCAGTCGCCCTTGCCGCCCAGACAGCCGGCGGGCTTTGCCTTGAGATCCACCTTGCCGGTGATGCCGGCATTCGTCCAGTTGTAGTACTGTACCCGAATGTCCTCCGGCGAAACGCCGTCTGCGGTCAGGTCAGTGAGGATGTCCTCCGCCTGCGCAAAGGTGGTGAGGGAGTTTTTCAGTGTCACAGGAATGCCCAGAATGGACTTCTCCTTTTCTGTTCCGCCGTAGAGGTTCAGGTACAGACCGGCATCGGCGGATGTCACGGTGGAGGTCACGCCCTGCTCCCCGGTGAGGTAGTTCCGGTAGGCGTTTGCCACGTCGCTGTAGTCCGGCGTATCCTCCGTTTCCAGCGGGTAGTACCGCAGCACCACGGCATCCGTCTTGATGTCGCCGTCCTCAAAGACGGTGAGGGCGGTGGAGTTGTCCCCCGACATATCGTAGGAGTCGGAGTCCCGCAGGGTGAAGTCAAATCCGCAGACGTTATAGCTGCTCTTGGACTGTCCGCTGACGCTGGCGGTGAGCTTGGCGTTGGAGTCGCCCTCGGTGCACACCACCATCATGGCGCTGTCGCTGTTGACAATGCCGTACATGGGCAGGTACACCTGCTCCGTCACAGCGGGCTGCTGGAGGGGCACGGCGGTCAGGTCGGTGCCGTAGACATAGCCGGTATAGCTCTTGGCGCTGGTCTTGCCGTTGTTATAGCGGATCAGCGCACCGCTGCCGTCGGGAATGACGAAGTAGCCGTCCTCCTGATCGGAGGCTGCGCCGAAGCTGCTCATAAGGGAGAGGGAGGTGACCAGCTTGCCGGTCTGGGAGGTGTCCTCCTCCTCGATCTCGTCTGTTTCAATGCGTGCTTCCAGGTAGTCATCCTCCAGCGTGTAGGTCACGGGAATGGTGATGCCCGCCTTGTGGAAGCGATAGGTGATCTTCACGCCGTCGCCGGTGTCCTTGACCTTGACCTTGCCGTCGCCGGTGGAGCGGAGCGTGGTGGTGCTTCTCGCATCCGGTTCGCCGTAGACCATGCGCAGGGAGGAGGAGAGGTCGTTCACGATGGTGTTGGTGGCACGCTTATCGTGTCCCACGTTCTCCGGCGTAGACCACCACATCTTTTCCGCTGTCTTGTCGTACAGTCCGATGACTGCACGGTCATCGTCCACATACAGCGCCAGCCGGTCGTTCTCGGTGACGAACCGTGCCGAGGAGATCACGGCATCGCAGGTATCGGAGAGCACCACCTGCCAGCCGTCTTCGTTGGTGTAGGTGACCTGGCCGTCCTTTGCCTTGCCGTCGGAGGTATAGCTGCGCTCCACCTCGTCGTAGTCCTTGCTGTACAGCTCCAGCGTCTTGTGATCCCTGGACCGGAAGAGCAGTTCGCTGTCCAGCAGGGAGACGATCTGGCGCACCTGAATGACCTTCTGGTAATCGGTGTCCATGTACACCAGCCAGCGTCCCTCCGGACTGAGGAAGATCACGAAGTCGCTGGTGTCGTCCTCCTCTTCCAGGGTGCAGACCACCTCGCCGGTTTCGTCGTCGATGCCGGCAAGCCCGATGTCGTCCAGCAGATCCACCACGTCCTCGTCGGAGATGGTGTCCTCATAGTCCTCCGGACGGCTGTAGAAGGTGATGCCGTCGCAGGCGTTCTTTTTCTCCATGTACTGGGTGACCTGCGCTGCTGTAATCGTAATTTCCTCCTGCGCCTCGGAACGGATCGCCTCCTCGGCGGTTTCCTCTCCGTCAGCCGGTTCGCCGTCCGCAACAGGCGTTTCCTCCGAGGTGTCGGAGATGAGGTCGATGTCCTCCTCGCCTTCCGCAGATGCCGGAAGCGCCGTTGCCGTCAGGCAGAGGCTCAGGGCGCACACGCCGGCGATCCATTTTTTCCAATTGTTCATTTGTCTTTCCGCCGTCCTTTCTAGACTCTCACACGATAGGTGATTTCCGTGTAGACGGAAGAAACGAATACGTATACCTGCTGGAACAGTGCCACCAGCAGAACCACCAGAATCAGAATCATGAGCATTGCCACCACGGTGAGGATCAGCGCCAGAATCGTCTTGCCGATGGAATACTGGTGCACCGCCTTGATGGCGTTGAACATCAGGGCGACTGACCAGACGGTGCTGATCACTGTGACGCAGGTAATAAAGATGACTTCGTCCTGAATCAGCACATGGGACAGGATCGTCCGGACGTAAAGCCCCACCACGTAGGGGATCAGGGAATAGGCACTATAGATATAGATGTTCTTTATAGTACCCTCGCCTTCCAGCAGGGTGCAGATCGACCAGTTGCCGATGACCCAGACCAGAAACAGCACAATGGTCTGGACGAGATACGGGACGATGCTGAACATCTTGGGATTGGTGACGGCGAACTGGTAGCCCACCAGATTGTCGTGCACGATCTCCGCCACGAACCAGAGCAGGACCACAATGCTGGCATACAGGACAGAACCGCCTTTTTTCCAGCGCAGGTCTTCGAAGCCCTCAAAGGGGTGGAACACACTGTGCTTGACCCATTGCTTTTGTGTGAGATCCATCATAGCAGCATCACTCCTCCTCTCCCTCGTGCAGCATTTCCACGAGATTCCTGGGTTGGTTTTTCTTCTTCCTGACGCTCCGGATGTGGAGGAAGATCCACAGACCGATGAGTCCTACGACCACGAGGATGACCCAGCCGAAGTTGCGGTTCAGCCACTCGGAGCGGTAGCCCTCGAACGCCTTGTCGTACAGATTGCGGGACTGTGCCAGTTTCGCATATTTCATAGCGCCCTCATAGTCCCCCTCATTATAAAGGGCGGACGAGATGCCCACGTATGCCATCTGATAGTTGCCGTCCCGCTTCAGCACCTCCCGCCACGGCTGGAGCGCCTCGGCATAGTAGCCGGCGTTATAGAGTCCCACTGCCTCGTGGACAATCCCGCCGAACTCCGTTTCCGAGAAGATCGTGACGGTGTTCTTCATGGAGTCCGCCACGTAGATGTTCGTCCCCATGGTCTCCAGTGCGGACACCTTCCTGGAGAAGCCGCCCAGCTGGTCGGAGGTGGAGCCGAGGATGAACAGCAGGTTGCTGTCCTCGTCGTACTGGAACACACGGCCGGTTTCCAGATCCAGACAGTTGATGCGTCCCTCGCCGTCGATGTCGATGTCCACCATCTTGGTGCTGTAGTCCTGATTGGTGTTGGAGTCGTAGACCGAATCCAGATCGCCAAAGGTCGCCTCCAGCGCAGAGAACAGGTTATAGCCGGCGGGGTTAACTTTCTTGACCCGATCCGCCTCGGAGGAGGAGGACTGGGTGACGGTGTAGATGAAGCCCTCATCGTCCACGTCAAAGTTGGTGATGCCCGCCGCCACGTTACGGGAGGAGTTGGCACGCATCTCGTCCGTGGCGATCATGTTCCAGAAGTAGTTCGCCACGACCTCTGCGGTAGCGTCCACGGAGTTGGCGCCGAAGTAGCCCTGGAACTCGCCCTCGCTGTTGAACATGGCGGCACCGTTGGTGATGTTGTTCAGCACCATGTAGATGTTGCCCGCCTTGTCCACCAGCACTTTCTGGGGCTTGAAGGTTTCGTTTTCATATAATGTGGAGTCCGGCCGTTTCAGTTCCATCTGCACGTTGCCGTCCTCGTCGCACGCCAGCAGGCGGGAGTTTCCGGTGTCTGCGATGTAGATCAGACCCGTTTCCTCCGACACATACACGCCCTCAGGTGCTTTCAGTGTGGTTTCGCTGCCGTTCTCCAGCGTGAAGCGCTCCAGAATCCGGTTCACCTTGGTAAAGGTGCGGTCTGCCACAACAATGCGGTTGTTGCCGCTGTCTACAAGATAGAACTGGTCGTTCCAGTCACGGAAGAGATCCGAGGGGGTATTGAATGCCCCGCAGCCCAGATCCAGACCGCTGACGGAACGCTGTGCCTCATAGCCTGCCTGCGACGGCGTTGCCTCGCCCCAGCAGTCGTAGTTATAGACGTTGTAATGTTCCGCCGAAACTGCCGGCATGCCGATTGCCGCCGTCAGCGTCAGCACGGACAGACACGCCGCCGCCAGATGATTTGCCTTTTTCTGCAAAGTCTTCACCCTCCCTTTAGTCCTTGATTCCGGAATGTGCCATGGTTTCGATGACCTGCCGCTGTGCCAGCATGAAGATGACGATCGGCGGCACCAGCATGAACACGGCGGCTGCCATTGCCACGCCGGCTCTCGCCAGACCGGCAGATGCTGCCTGCTGCACGACGGTGGGCAGGGTCTTCAGGGATTCCTGGAACACCAGCGTGCCGCCCTGAATGTTCCATGCCGCCTGGAACGAGAAGATGATGACGGTCATCAGCGCCGGCTTCTGGTTGGGCATGACGATCTGCCAGCAGATGCGGAAGATGCCTGCGCCGTCCACCTTTGCCGCTTCGATCATGGCATCCGGCACCTGCGTCATGGACTGGCGCATCAGGAACAGGTTCATGGGAGCGGCGATGGACGGGAAGATCAGTGCCATATAGGTATCGATCATGCCCAGCTTTGCCAGCACCATGTACTGCATGATATAGATGACATTGCTCTGGTACAGCAGGGATACCACGATGATGGAATTGATCGCCTTGGCGCCGGGGAAGCGGATCTTCGCCAGACAGAACGCTGCCATGGAGGAGAAGATGACCTGTCCCAGCGTTACCACCACCGTGACAAAGACGCTGTTAAAGACATAGCGGGAGAACGGAACCCACAGATCGGAGCACAGGCGGAACATCGCACTGTAGTTGGAGAATGTGGGATCGATGACGTAGAGCTTCGGCGGGAACACGAACAGCTCCTGCACCGGCTTCAGGGACATGACCACTGCCAGATACAGGGGCAGCGCCATGAATACCGCCAGAACCAGCAGAAAGATGAAAATTCCCACCGTTCCGCCGATCCTATGACCGGCACGCTTGGAGGACACCTTCAGGCGGGTGCCGTAGACTTTTTCTTTTTTTGCCATTGTTTCCGCACCCTCCTTTAGTCCATGTATTTGTTGAGCAGTCTGCCGATGAGTTTATTGAGCAGGTACATGACAAGAAACAGGATCATACAGATGGCAGATGCATAGCCCATTTCGTAGCGGATCCAGCCGTAGTCGTAGGCGTGGTTCATAATGGTGTGCGCCTTGTAGTCCGTGCTGGGGAAGCCCACCAGATTCTGGGACACGGTGCCGGCGGTGAAGGAGCTGACGATCTGCATGACTGCTGCAAACATCAGCTGTGGTCCCATGGAGGGGATGGTGATGTAGATCAGTTCCTGCCAGCGGCTCTTGATGCCCTCGATGGCGCCCGCCTCGTACTGGGAGCGGTCGATGTTCTGGAAGCCGGCACGGAGCGCCAGGAAGCCGGCACCCAGGCTGATCCACATCTGCACGACGATGGTCACGCCCAGCACATAGTCCCCGTCGGTCAGCCACTGGATGGGGGAGCTGATGATGCCCAGATCCAGCAGGAACGAGTTGATGTAGCCGTAGGAGTCGCCGCTGAAGATCAGCTTCCACACCGTGTAGACATTTGCCATGGACGGTGCGTAGAAGATCAGCGTGAAGATCGTGCGGAGCTTGGGATGCAGCTCATTGATGAGCCACGCCAGCAGGAAGCACAGGATATAGCTGACGGGGCCGGTGAACAGAGCGAACACCAGCGTCACACGGATAGACTGGATGAAGATCTTGTCCGACAAAAACAGCGTGGTGTAGTTGGAAAGCCCCACGAACTTGGGCATCTGCACCATGTTGAAATCCGTAAAGCCCATGGGCAGGGACATCACGACGGGGACAATGGTAAATACGAGGAAAAACAGCATGAACGGTGCGATCATCAGATAGCTCGCTTTGTTCTGCTTCACCGCCAGCCACGTGAGCCGCCGGTTTTCCTGTCGGGTTCTTTTGCCAATTTCGGCAGTATCCAAGGGAACTCCCCCCTTCTTTAGGAATCTAGTCCGAGGTTCTTCCGCTTTCTTGCGATCTCCTCGTTGATGTCCCGATTGTACGACATCAGCGTATCCCGCGGGTTCTCGTTGTTGTTGACCACTTCACGGAAGGCATTCATGATGTTTCGGGTGACAGAGTAGGAAGCCGGAATGATGGGAATCTCCTCCAGCTCGTCCATGGAGGTCAGGATGGTATCCGCCTCCTCCGACGACCACGCCAGCTGGGTGAGCACCTCGGTGCTGGCGGTGGCGTAGCGTCCCATCTGTCCCAGCAGACCCTCGATCTGGGTGCCGTACTCCACCTGCACTTCGGCGGAGCAGAACCACTTGAGGAACGTCCACGCATTTTCCAGACCGTTCTGTTTCTCGCTCACCTTATTAAAGATGACGGCGCCGGTGTTGTTGGAGTTGACGGCGTGGGAAACGCTGCCGTCCTCCAGCTCCGTGCCGGGGATGGCTGTGAAGCCCCACAGCCCGCTGATCTCCGGCGCTGCCACAGACAGCTGGTTAAAGAAGGTGCAGTAGTCGGATACCACGATGGGATATTCGCCCGTCCGGAACCGGCTGAAGGCGTCATACTGCTGGTCGAAGTCGTACTTGGTATAGAAGTCCGTCCACATCTCGAAGGAGTCAATGGCGGCGTTGGTATGAAAAGTAGTTTCGGTCTGTGCGTCATTATAATAGTTCTGTCCGCGCTGGAGCAGGAGGGACGCAAAGGTCAGACCGGATTCCGTTGCGGCGGAGATGGTCGCCTGATTGGCATCCGCAGCCACTGCCGGCAGCACCAGACCGGCGGACATATAGTTCCGCTGGAGCGCCGGCAGCATGTCGATGAGATCTTCCCATGTCTCCGGCGCACTGGTGAAGCCCAGCTCGCTGAGCACGTCCTTGCGGTAGAACATCATCGCCCAGCTGCGGGTGAGGGGCAGACCGTAGGTGCCGCCCTCGTACTGGTAGGGCACCATGGCGGTGCGCTGGTACTGCTGGGTGATCTCCTCATAGCCATCCATGGCAGACACGTCTGCCAGCAGTCCACGGGCTGCCAGATTGACGGGAAATTCGCCGCCGAGGAACAGGGCAACGTCCGGTCCCTTGTCCGCCAGCGTCGCCTCGACAACGCCGCCGACGACCAGATTGACGGAGACGGGAATGTCATACTGCTGCTGGAACTCCGATTCCACCAGATCCTTGACGGCCTGCGCCTGATCCCGTCCCAGCGACACCCATACTTCAATGGCATCATCGCCGGTGGTGGCGGACAGGGAGCTGTAGTCCTCATCCCAGGAGGCGGTGAAGCGCTGAAAGCTATAGGAGAGGGACTTCCAGAAGCCCGCCTTGACGGAGGGGAAATCCTCGTCCGGCGAAGCCAGTTCCAGATAGTCCACTTCCAGCGGCTGGTCACGGTAGTCCCGCATCCACGAGGACAGGGATGTGATATCGTCCTTGATCTGGGAGAGGTAGTTGGGGATCTTCAGCGGCTCGTCCGCACACTTATCCAGAATGATGCGCATCTGTTCCAGAGAGGATGCCTCTGTGCCCTTGGAGTTTGCCAGGGATTCGATGTGTCCCTGAATCTCCTCCAGTTCGCCGGAGATGCGCCGGAACTCGCCCACCAGTTCCGGAATCTTCTCGTGGACATAGTAGTCGGTGTACTTGTCCGGCTCCGGACCGGTGATCATGACGATCTTCCGGTAATAAGTGTTCAGATCCAGCACGATGGCATCCAGCTGGCGCATGGAGTCGCCGATCTCGCCGGGAATCGCCTCCATGGTGATGGTGTGGTCTTCGCCGGCGGTGAGGTAGACATACACTGCCTCGCCGTCTGCGTTCTCCACAGCGGTCATCCGGAAGTCCGTGTCATAGTAGAACTTCACCGGATCGAATTCCTCGCTGGGAACGCTGCCGTCAATGGAGATGCGGCGGTTGGAGTAGAAGCCGCGCATCTCCTCCTGCCGTGCCTTGATGCCCAGTTGATACCAGCCGTCGCCGGGGAGGGTGTTTGCCGCAACCTGCCATGTAATGGTCTGGAGCGCCTTGTCCCAGTTTCCGCTGCCGATGGTGTTATACAACATGTGCTTGGGGTCGGAGGGGGAGATGGCGCTGGTGGAATTGTCGTAGGTGGGATAGAGGACGGAGTCCGACTTATAGACGGCATCCTCGCCCTCGATGCGCACCACGCCGGACGGGGTGGCATCTTTCGAAACTGCCGCATCCACGCCGGCAGCATAGGTATCGTAATCGCTCACTTCCTCCGGCTGGGCAAAGCGCAGGGTGTCCAGCGCAAAGTACGCCTTGGAGGAGGAGAGGGTGATCTCATGGGTGCCCTTTTCCAGATAGAACTGGAGGGGTTCGTTGAACAGTCCGTCGGAATCGCCGATCCAGCCGGTGCGCCACATCTCGGTCTGCACCTGTGCGGGGCGCACCTGATTGCCGGCGCTGTCGGTCTTGATGTCCTCCTTGTTCCGGTAGATCTTGTTCAGGGTCATACGGGAGGCGGTGTCATAGGGGACTTCGCCGTCCACCGCCAGAGAAAGGGAGATCTCCGAGGTGTTGGAGACGATGGGGCAGTAGGTCGCCTCGATGGAGTAGAGTCCGGTTTCCGGAACCTCCACGGTGTAGGTAAACGCACCCTCTGCGCTGTCCCAGATCAGGACGTTGTCCCGCACGCTGTTGTCCTCCGTGCCGGTATACGAGCCGACCTCGAAGGTATCGCAGTCCGCCTGCGTATAATCCGCTCCGTTCAGGACAAACTCCGCATCGGGATGCGCCGCATCTGCATAGGTGTCGTAATAATCGCTGTACGTGTCCTGCTCCTCGTAGTACAGGCTTCCGCTGGTGTCTGCGGATTCCTCAGCCGCAGGAGCAGCGGCAGTGCCAGGTTCTGTGCCGGATGCCGGTTCTGCGGCGGCAGGCAGCGGCAGAATGGTGCCGGACAGGAGCCCCGCCAGCAAGATCGCACCGATTTTCTTGTGCCATTTCACATTTGCCAAAGTTCTTCCACCCTTCTTTCTGCTCCGGCACGTGCCGGAAGCATGATATTTCGTCATTCTTCTGTGCGCCGGAGTTTTCCACAGGGACATATTGCAAATTATACAGAAAATAAGCGCAGCAGTTCACGTTTATTATAGCAATTTCTGGTATATTTGTCAAGTTTGTGAAAATCTGACCCGATTTTGCGAAAATTTTGTGAAAACCGATGGAACTGGCGAAATTGTGTTGTTTTTTTGCGGACTGGAAACGTATCTGCGCTTTTTCCAAAAAAAGCACAAAATGTTTTCAAATCTGCACGCAAAAAAGCACGGATTGACAGTGTGAAAATTGCCAATCCGTGCTCGGATTTCATATTACGTTCTGAGAGCTCGTGTTCATAGGCGTCTATCTACGTCTTTTCGGCAAATTTTTGCCTTGTCTGCAAAAAAATTTGCTCGAAAATCCGCATCTATTTCCTACGAACACAAGCTCTGAAATGCGGGGATCCGGTGATTAATATGCCTTGCCCCAGTATACCATGCACTTTGCGGGCTTTCCGCAGCAGATGCAGGTATCTGCCAGATGTTCCTGCTGCTTCGGGATGCAGCGGGAGCCGACACCGGTCAGTTCCTTGATCTTGTCCTCGCACGCCTCATCGCCGCACCACATTGCCTTGACGAAGCCGTCGCCCTTTTCCTCCAGCGTTCTGGTGATCTCGTCCAGCGTCCGGCAGGCGTAGGTGTGCTTCTCCCGGTTTTCCAGCGCCTTTTCGTACATCTTATCGTGTACTTCCTGAAGCAGCTGCTGAATGGTATCTGCCAGCGTATCGCCCAGGGCAGCGGTGCGCTTTTCGCCGCCCACACGGGGTGCCAGCACGCACTGACCGTTTTCGATATCTCTCGGGCCGATCTCCAGACGAACCGGAACGCCCTTCATCTCGTACTGGGCGAACTTCCAGCCCGGCGAATTGTCGCTGTCGTCCAGCTGGACACGGAGTCCGGCAGCCTTCAGCTGGTCTGCCACTTCCTGTGCCTTTTCCAGCACGCCAGCCTTGTGCATTGCCACCGGAACGACTACCACCTGAACCGGTGCCACTGCCGGCGGCAGTACCAGACCGCTGTCGTCGCCGTGGGTCATGATGATGGCGCCAATGAGGCGGGTGGTCATGCCCCAGCTGGTCTGGTGCGGCGTGCGGCGCTGGTTTTCCTTGTCGGTGTACTCAATGCCGAATGCCTTGGCGAAGCCGTCGCCGAAGTAGTGGGAGGTGCCTGCCTGGAGCGCCTTGCCGTCGTGCATCAGCGCCTCGATGCAGTAGGTGGAGACAGCGCCGGCGAACTTGTCGCTCTCGGTCTTCTGTCCCTTGACCACCGGAATTGCCAGAGCGTCCTTGCAGAAGTCTGCGTAGACATCCAGCATGCGCTCGGTCTCCTCGATTGCCTCCTCGGCAGTGGCATGGATGGTGTGTCCCTCCTGCCACAGGAATTCCCGGGAGCGCAGGAACGGACGGGTGGTCTTTTCCCAGCGCACCACGCTGACCCACTGGTTATACAGCTTCGGCAGGTCACGGTAGCTGTGGACGATGTCGGCGTAGTGCTCGCAGAACAGAGTCTCCGAGGTGGGGCGGACGCACAGACGCTCCTCCAGCTTTTCGCTGCCGCCGTGGGTCACCCAGGCAACCTCCGGCGCAAAGCCCTCGACGTGATCCTTTTCCTTTTGCAGCAGACTTTCCGGAATGAACATGGGCATATTCACGTTCACGTGGCCGGTCGCCTTGAACATGCCGTCCAGAATGCGCTGAATGTTTTCCCAGATGGCGTAGCCATAGGGACGGATGACCATGCATCCTTTGACGCTGGTATAGGAAACCAGCTCTGCCTTTTTACAAATGTCGGTGTACCACTTGGCGAAATCCACGTCCATTGCGGTGATTTCTTCCACCATTTTCTGATTGTTTTTTGCCATGAAGAGCCTCCTCCAATGGGACGGCACGCAGCCGCCCATGATCCATAGTTTGACGTTTCCAGTATATCACATTTCCGGGGAAATGGCAAGGGGATGGGGTGCAGAGTGGAGAGATCCTTCCGTAAAATCTTTTTATGATGTTTTCGGCATAAGTGGAGACCCCTCAGTCAGTGCTGCGCACTGCCAGCTCCCC
>OKRS01000938.1_pt1 | contig 20667 bp, 18 predicted proteins | sample 1601191 | NCBI WGS metagenome assembly OKRS01 (sample SAMEA3541509, study PRJEB24748) | human gut metagenome | biome: human gut; feature: human-associated habitat; material: faeces | place: China | collected 2012
TCTAACTCTTCACTGGTGTAGCCTAATAATGCACCGTATCTGAGATCTAAAGTTAAATCTTTTAAATTATTAAATGCTGAGAATATTGAGGTATGAGAGTAGTAAGTTACACCTGTGATAAAGATGAAACGGAATCTGCCTTGATACTCTTTTACTTTTGAGTAAAAACTATGAAGGATATCTCTCCTTGCAATGAACTCTTTTTCATTATTTAAAACAGCAGATAATGGTGTATCGTATTCATCAACAAGTAAAACAATCTCTTCTCCTGAGTGATTATTCTTAAAAGCATTATCAACAAGCAGTCCTGGTGCCTTAAGTGACAAATTACTATCATTGACACTAAAGCCTAATTCTATGAACTTTTGTTTTAAATCCTCATAAAAATAATCGCAAAAATTTATCTCAGATAAAAAGTTATAGGATGAGAAATCTAAATGCAGGACTTTATAAGTCTTATCATGCCACAATGGTTCAATCTCTAAACCTTTAAACTTCTCTGTGCCATGGGCAAAGAGTTCATGAAGTGTATTGATAAGAGTTGACTTACCAAAGCGTCTAGGGCGAGAAATGAAATAAGGACCTTTTTCATCTTTTGCAATTTGGCAAATTAAAGCTGTCTTATCAACATATATTCTATTATTGTCGATAAGATCTCTAAAATCACATGAATTTGGCAGTAACTTTGTAAATTTCATGTCATCGTCCTAAAAAAAATTATTCTTAGCTTTAGTATAGCATCTTAATCATATTCAATTACCTACAATGTTAACAATAAGATTATGTGTTCATAATAGATGAGATCCATTAATTAAATCGGCTGTATCTAAAATCGTACACACATTTCATTCTTAAAATTAAGTATTCAAAGTTTCTTTCAACAGATCATCACAAAAATATTTAAATTCTTCAAACAGTCTTCAAATTATGGAACGATGATTTTCTATTCTGTAGTCATTCAAAAGAACAGATACATTTTTTTAGTACGACATTACGGTCAAAAGCTATACGTCATTAAAGATGACAATTTGAAAAATACTGATGTAAGAGCTTTTATGTAAAAGAGAGGATGTCTATGGAATACTATATTAAGCAAGCAATCCTAAATATCGATTCAGATAAACCTTTAAAAGTTAGAAGTGCATTTTTAATCAAAGCTTTTTTAGACAACATATCAACTTGTAATGACTATAGAGTTGGCTCTGCAGACATCAAAGGATTTTTAGATGTCTTAGGTTGGATATATTCAGACAAGCATTATTGCTCTAGATTCACACAAAACTATCTTACAACCATGTTAGAGAAGTCAAATTTCTCTCAAGGACAAATAAAACTCATCAAAAAGTACGTAACTGCAGCTAAAAAAGACATGTTTTCTGCAAACGAGTTTGAAGATCTGCTAGATAATGACGATCTTGGACCTGAAAATGATGACGCTACCTTTAGTAGCAGACGTCGTGGCTATCAATGCAAGTTAAGATATGAGCTGATGTTCAGCCTGTTTAAAACAGAAGCTGACAATTATGTCAAAAACTATAAGATGTCAAAAACCGATAGAGATTACCAAAAGAAAATAGCCAAGATTGAAAGCATGTTTTCTTTAAACGAGATTGAAACTAAAATTCTTGAGCTCATATATCTTATCGACAGTTACAGCTGTTGCAAACTGCTGTTTGATGAACAATTAGATTTAAACAAAGATTCTGAAATTTTAGCTGCAATCTACGAAACTTCAATTTCCAATATCAAAGAGAGCTTAGATAAACTTGAGAACTATGGTCTTGTATGCTCTTGCAGAGCATACCATTTAAGTTCTTTTGCAAATAAAATCTTAAGTTCTGACAGTCAAAACGTAATCGATGAAGCTTTCAAGTTCAACGGTTCCGATACGGAGCTCAAAGCAGATGAAATTGAAAAAGATAAAAACAAGCTCACTCTTTTAAGAAAGCTACTAGGATCTAAAGAGATCTGCCCTGTTAATATCCTTTTATACGGTGATCCTGGAACTGGTAAATCAAGTATCGTAGGAGCTTTAGCAAAAGAACTAAAACTCGACGTATACAGTGTAAACAGTGATGTTGATGATAACGAACAAGACAGACGTTCTAAGCTTTTAGCCTGCCAAAAGATCACTGAAAATAAAGATAACTGCCTGATTGTCATTGATGAAGCTGAACGTCTTTTAAATACAAGCTATGAGATTAGAAATAGCAAGGATAAGGCGTGGCTTAATGCTTTTTTAGAGCAGAAACAGTCAGCTCCAAAAATTTGGATCACCAATGATGTAAGTGAAATTGACAGTGCCGTAAAGCGTAGATTCAATTTGAGCATCAAATTCTCAATTAAGGAAGTTCAAAAGAGGATCTGTATTTGGAAGAGCATTGCTAAAAAATACCCTAAGGCAAAGCTAACCTCTAGAGTCATTTCTGATTTTAATAAAAAGTATGTAACTTCACCTGCTGTGATAGAGCAATCACTAAAGGCAGCTTGTGCCTTATTTGAAAGTCCAAAAGAAATCAAAAACATGCTTGAATGTCAGTTACAGGCCAATATTACCTTGAACAATCAGAATAAAGGTTGCGGATTTTTATTTGGTCCCCTATCTGGAGGAGAAGATGCTGACAATAATAAAGACATAAAGAAAAAGACTGACATAAAGAGATTTTCAGAGTTCAACAAAGAAGCTGTGTGCTTTAAACAAGATATTGATGTTTTCTTGAATGGCTGTAAGAAACTTTCCTCTATTATCAAAAAAGGAAAGTCTAAAAAAGGCATGGGTACTATGCTCTTTTATGGTCCTGCAGGCACTGGTAAAACTGAACTTTCAAGATTCATTGGACATGAAGTTAACATGAGAGTTAAGGTCGTAAGAGCAAGTGATATTCTTGATATGTACGTAGGTCAATCTGAAAAGAATATTGCTGAGCTCTTTTACGAACTTGATATCAAAAATGAAATCTTGGTAATTGATGAGATTGATGGACTTATTTTTGACAGAAGCAATGCCAAAGCTCAATGGCAAATAAGTCAGGTAAATGAGTTTTTGACTCATTTAGAAGAGTGTAAAGGCTTTGTGATCTGCACTACTAACTACATCGACAAATTAGATAGAGCAGTCCTAAGACGCTTTTCAACTAAGATTGAATTTACCTACGCTAATGAGAAGCAAAAGCTTGCTTTATTTGAAACTGAGCTTTTACCTTTAGCTCATGATAAATTCACTGATGAGGACAAGCTTCGTCTGTCAAAGATTAAGTACCTAACTCCAGGCGACTTTCATGTAATAAAGGCAATGCATACAGGCATTTTTGCAAATGAAGACTCACTTTGTAATTCAGTATTTTTGTCTGAATTAGAAAATGAAGCCAAACTTAAGAACATTGAAGAACATCAAGGTAAAAAGATAGGCTTTTTAGGATAGTGTTTTTGAAAATTCAGTACGGTAGGGACATTAAGTTTTAATGTTCCCTCTGTACTGAAGATAAACCGCGCCACTAGACCGAGGATGGCGCTAAAGTAGACCTAGGTTAGGTGCACTGACATTCTGATAACAATAAGCATCAAAATCGCTTTTCCCTTAGGTGCAGCTAAACTGCAGACACCATACTGAATTTATGACGGTGTCTTGTGTAACTTCACCTTTTGTTTTAACCTCTTAGCTAATTTAACCTACGCCATTGCTTAAGATTTTGCGTAAACCTTTTGCATAGTCTCAATCTCTTTTGCTATCTCTTCTTTTAATGAGGCAGGCTCTAGTAAAACTGCATTCTTACCAAAGCCTAAGACAAAAGAAATTACTTCATATTTATTACCAGAGGTAAACTCAAGTAATAAAGAACCATCATCATTTAAGGTAATCTTTTGATCATCGCTCCACTTTCTGTCATAAACATAAGTAGCAACTTTCTTTTTAAAGAGGATCTTTACCTTTACAGGAACTGATTTTATAAAACCAAAAGTTTCATTACTAAATTCAATCTCTGGTAACTTTTCTGAACTTCTATTACTTAGAATCTCTACCTTTTGCATTCTATGTACTAAAAAGAACATAGGATTGTCGATAGTTTTCTCTACTTTACCAATGCTAGTTACACACCAAGCTCCAATGTAGAGAGTTTCTCTGTATGCAATCAGTTTCATTGGAGCTATGGTGTATTTTTTAAGCTCTCCATTGACCGTTTGCTGATACAGAATTTCACAGCATTTTCTTAAAGCAAGGCATTTTTCAAGTTCATTCAATTCAATGTCGCAGACATCATAATTGATCTTACCTTTGGTAAAGCTATAGCCATAGTGAACATCGTTAAAGAAAGGAAGCTCTTCAGAAGGGAGGTTTGCCTGAGCTTGCAGAGCTGAAGCTTCAATTTGATCTCGTGTTTTGTAAGAAAGTAAATGCCACATCAGATCACTGCATAAGATCATCTTGCGCAAACCATCAGGATTGATACTTACGTGCATATCTTTAGATGTAGATGGCTTTTTTAGGCTGTAGAAGTTCTCTTTGCCTTTCTTTTTGACAACGATGCTTCCATAGTAGCTCTTCTCTAACTTATCAACCAAACGTCCGATGGTCTGTTTAGAGCACATAAGCTTGTCTTTAAGCTCAGTTAAAGAGTATTCTTTTCCTGTAAACAGTAACAAAGAGTAAAGCTTTAAAAGTTTCTCATCAGGTCTTGCGTCTTGATCTAACTTAGCAGGCATTTTGTCTCCTTACAAAGAGATTTTCTCAAGGTGAGCTTTGATGTCGGATAGATGCATGGTATAAGCATCCTCGCCCTTTTCAGCACCAATTGGATTATAGTATTCCTTGCGCAATCCAACTTCTACAAAGCCATACTTTTTGTATAAATTTTGAGCCACGATATTACTTACTCTTACTTCCAAAAAGCATTCCATATCCTCGATATCCAGAGCTTTTTCTAAGGTTCTATGTAAGAGTAAAGAGCCTAACTTTTTACCCTGATAATCAGGATCAACACCTATTGTTAAGAGATCGGTAGAAAACTTTGTGTTATAGATAACTGAAAAGCCTATGAGCTTTTCTACATCAAACAGGCCTAAGATGATGTAACTGTCATCAAAACACTCAATTAAAGACTGAGCATTCCAAGCGTTTTTTTGAGTTCTAAGCTCAATCTGTTCTAATTGAGGTACTAAAGACAGATCATCTCGTGTAAGGACTCTAACCGAATATCTTTGAGGCAAGGTCATTTGAGTCTATCTCCAAATTCTATGAGCAATTCATTCCATATCGCTCTTTTTCCAGCTTGCAATACATAGACAGTACCCTGACGCACAAGATCTGTTTTATCTAATAACAGAATGTCACTTGGAAGATAGTTTACTGAATCGTCATATGGCTTGATATCTAAGCCTTTGCTCTTTAGAAAATCTACTAAGCTCTGTAAGAATGGTACATCTGAATTTAAGTTGATGAAAAGATCAGCTCTCTTTGCTCTTAGTTTATAAGGCAAAGTCTTCCAACGAGGGAATGATTCTTTTACATTCTCAAGAACACTCTTGTCAACAACTCTGCCGTCAACTACTGGAGAAGTGTCATTTGCTGATGGAGCTGCAGTTACAGTTGATGCTTCTTGAGAAGGTAATGGTGTTGATGTAGCTGGTGTTGGTGTAGCTGGTGCTGATGTTGCAGTTTGAGCTGTAGCTGTTGAAGTTGGAGATAAGCTTGCTACTTCTTGTGAAGCATTAGCACTACTATCAGTAATATGAGCAACAGTTTCTGTAACTGGAGCTACAGGTGATACAGCATTATTATCAGCACCAACATTTATGGATACGGGAGCACCTACTTTAGCAATGGAAGGTTCATTATTATGAGTTAAAGAGTTATCACCTGAGCTTGTTGCAACTTGATTTAAGGGAACATCAACAGAATTGACTACAGTCTTAGTTAATTGAGAATTAGGAACACTCTCTACAGGATTGTTATTAACTGAGTCAATATTCTCCTGAGGAGCAAAAGGCAATTTAACGCCTTTACGTAGTGTCCAAGTTACCTGATTAGGATTAAAGATCATAATGAAATTCCAATATGGCAAAGGAGCATCAATTACAGATGCTGGCTCATTGGTATTTTACTGATAAACGTGTGCTAAATGAACAACAACTAGTTACGAAATTTGAAGGAAAACAAGATAACTCTTCTCTTAACTAGCAATGGCATGATTCTTTTGAATGAGTTATCTTGCTAAATATTACTTTATATTAAAAGAATAACTAACTGCAAAACTAAGGGACGATTGTGGATGAGGTACCATCTGAATTATAAATTGAGTTTCCTACAATATTAGATGAAGTTCCGTCTGAATTATAAATTGAGTTTCCTACAATATTGGATGAGGTTCCGTCTGAATTATAAATTGTGTTTCCTACAATATTAGATGAGGTTCCGTCTGAATTATAAATTGTGTTTCCTACAATATTGGATGAGGTTCCGTCTGAATTATAAATTACAGTCGCATTTGCTACTGAGAATAAAAAACCAGAAAGAAACATACCTAACATAATTTTAATCATTGTTATAAACTCCTATAAAAGCTCAAAAACAACAAAAACAGTATAGATCTTTTCTTGCTAGGTAATAACGAATATATGTATAAATGACGTAATCAGTTAATTTCATGCAATAGATGAAGTGCATCCTTTGTAAATCAGCTATAACTAATTGAGATGACTTTAAAGACCAAGCCTTAATTTAGTATATCTAATTAGCTTAATTGCTACTTATTGAAAACAGTTACAATTAGACAAAATAACAATGCAATAATAATGAGCACTACAATTAAGATTGCAGCTTCTGAGGCAGAATCTTCTTTTTCCCTCTTCTCAACTTCTTTTTTCTTCTTCTCAGCTTCATTTTTTGCTATGGCTTTAGGATGTTTGTAGCATCTTGCAGTAAGTTTGTTGTGCTTACTATCTGAAAATTCGTTAACTAACCTTTGCTGTAACTCCAATAAGTTAGAAATGATAGTTTCTTCAGAAATTTCTCTATCAAATTCTATATTGTTATAGAAAAACTTTAGCCAGTTTTCTGAATATGGGTTAGTAAAGATATCTGAATCTCTGTACTTAGCTTTGGCCTGCTGTATCCAATCGCCAAAGGATGGATAGTTTACTTTTACTAACAAATCCACAGCTTCAGAGCCATATACCACCACATCATCTTTAGATGCTGATTCTTCAAAAACACTGTATACAGTAAAGTACAGTCCCCAGAATAAAATTGATTTAAAAGCATCCAGATCAGATGATACTTTGAGTTTACCCATCAGCTCCTTAACAGAGTCTTCATCTAAATTCTTAGTAAAAAAAGATTCTACAAGTGATTTAGTCTGTATAAAACTATCATCGTTCTCCAACTTTTTTAGAGACTTGATAGTACTCATGACGGTATCAAAATCTCTTTTAGTACCTAGTTTTAGTGGTTCAGCACTGTTAGGAATGTAATCTAGGTTCTCTTTTTCTTCATGATCTATGGGCGAAGCTGAATTCAAAGAACTTGAGTTAATGATCTCTTGAAAATCAGAAGCAGCCTTTTGGCTAATAGCTTTTGCTACACCATCCATAATGGCATCGTTTAGCTTTACTTTATTTTTAATATTCAGGTAACTATCTAAAAGACTCATCTCATACCCACTTATTCTTTATCTACTTTTGCTTTTCAGTTGTAATTTGAAAAGCAATAGATTGTTTCACTGCCCTTTACTTTTTCTGTTGCTCTCTATTTTTAGAGTTCTTAGATGACTTGTTTGGTCGTTTCTTTGCTGGTTTGTTTGACTTTGTTGCTGTAGTAGAAGCTTGCTTTGTTTCTACTTTTGGCTTTGCAAAATCTGGTAGTTCTTTTCCTAACCAACCATAGACTTTTGTAGTTGCAAAAACAGCTGCGCTGTTTGCGTAACTTTTACCTTCATCGATTACATAGTTACAGCTTGCTATGACTTTACCCTCACCTTTTGGTAAGAAATCATACTTAGTAAGAAAACCGTATAAACTACCTAGAACAGTTACAAAGAAGACAATGATTATAAAAAAGCCTAATGGAGTTTGCTCATCTACTTTTGAATTCTTTCGATACGGTTTTGAAATAAAACGTCTTCTTACCCAGGTAACAATGCCACTTGCTACCTTGAGGCAGAAACCAACTAAAAATATGCCAATTATGCACCACAAGACAGTTTCAAAAGGAACTAGGAATGAATGATCTGCAAAAGAGCGTTCCCATTTATCCTCAAAATACACAGCACTGTAAATTGAAACTAAAATTGTGGCTACATACCAAATTAGTCTTGTCTGCTTAGGTCCTAAATTTTTGGCAATGTATCTTAAGTAATTCTCATAATCACATAGGCGCTCATATGAGATAAATCCGCCAAAACAACCATATTCTAACTTTTTGCGATACTCGCTACCTGAAAGTTCAGCTGTAGCACTCTGATCTGCTACAGAATCCATAACCTGTTTTAAAGCTTTGTTTTTTGAATACTGCTTGAACTTTCTTTTAACAGTCTTGTATGAGAGTTCTCCCTTTTGTTTGAAGACCTCAATATCCTTAATATCTTTTGCTAAAAGATCATCGACAATAGCAGGTCTTAAGATAGGTACGGTAGGATTACCTAAACCAACCATTGTGTATGTTTTACCGCTTACAGAAATGTCTTCAATGATGCCTGTGCCTGTGTTTTTATAGACAATATAAGGATTACCATCAGATAAAGAAGAATCTCCTGATAAGTCGTTTTTAACGACACTTTCTAAAGAAAACTCAAAATTGTCCTTTAAAAATTCATTAGGATATCCACACAGAGCTTTTTGTGTTTTACTGAAGATCTCCTGATAACCATCAAGATCAGCTAAAAATTTTAAGTTGTAGTACGATTTGAACTTAGCAATACCCGTGATCTCAGATACTTCTGTTGTAATAGCAGTACCTTGACAGTTACTGCAGGTCAAAAGACCTGTACCTTTACATACTTTACACTTATGGTAGCCCCTGCCCCAACAACTAGAGCACATTACTTTTCTGGTCTTTTTAGAGCCATCAGAGTAAGTAGTAACCTCATTTAAAAAGCCTGAGCCATTACAACGTCTGCATTCAACTTTTCCTGATCCTGAGCAATTACCACAAGGTACATCACCGGTACCACCACAAGTATCACAAGGATGTGAATAACTTGTTTCTTGAGCTGGATAGTAGAGGTATGTTTCATCTCTTTTATCTACTGCTCTATTAGGATCTTGAGCAGCATATCTATCTACAAAGCTTTCCATAGCTTTTTCATCAGATGAGATAAGTCGTCTTAGGCGTTTTCTAAAATCGACATAATCTTTTACAGAGGCATGGCAATACTCACCTGTAGGCTGAATACCAGGCAATTCTCTGATGTTTTCATTGATGCTGAAATTTGCCTTAATAATAAGTTTAAACTCATAATCATTATTAATAGACTTGTCTGATTTAAAATCACTGACTTTGCAATTAAGACCATTAAGCTTTAGTGCGGCGTATTTGACTAGACGTTGAGGATCTAGAGGTGCTAAATGCTTGTATTCTTCAAGTTCTGTTTCAAATGTCTTTTCTTCAGATTCTAATTTTGCATCTTCATCTGATTTATTTTTTGAAACAGTAGTGAGCTCTGAACTTTGCTTAATATTCTTGGCAAATTCTTTTAGTTCTTCTTTATTTTCTGAATCATCACTTACAGCGTCTTTATAGCTAATTGATGTTTCTGTAACTGTTTCTTTTATTTGATGCTCTGCAACTTTACTATCAGCACTTTGAGTGTTTTGATTGTCAGCAGATTCTGAATTATCTTTATCTGTAATAGACTCACTGTTATCAGTCTGAGCAGCTTGAGACTCATCAGCTGTCTCTTCTTTTATATCCTTTTCAACAAGATCTTTATCTGCACTTTCAGTATCAGAAACTAAGCTTGATGATGCTTTAACTTCATCAGTTTTGTCTTGCTCTAATTTTTCTTCGTCTTTTAGCATAGTCACACCTAAAAAGAATAAACAGCATTACTTTCACACAAGGCAGAAAGTAATTCATTCATTAAAAGAGATTTTGTTGTTGGGATATAAGTTTTAACTTACTTGTATTGTTAGCTTTTGCTTAATTCTATCAATACACTATACAAGAACCAACGGGAGATTTGTAAGGTAAACATCAAATAACAAGATCATTCTCTAATTTACCTAGCACATATTTTTGACTGTCTTTGCTAAAGATATGAATAAGACTCTTTAACCTCTAAATTTGAAATCCTACTTTGAGTAGTTTTGAAAATTCAATTTAGGATCTCAAGTTTTTGCGATTCAAATTTAGCTAACAAAAAACAAGTGGATCACCTTTTGGGAGATCTACTTATGTAAATGCTAAAAAATGAATAAAATCTAAAAAACATGAAAAATTAAAAAATCAAAAGAAATTTATTGTGTTTCAAAAGGTTATTTAGTAAAAAACTTGATTAAATTTTGGATGATTTATAGAGATTTTTTGAGGAAGTGGCAGGGGCAGAAAGACTCGAACTCTCAACCGTCGGTTTTGGAGACCGCTGTTCTACCATTAGAACTATGCCCCTGTGGAATTGCCGTAGTATTATCAACAAATTGCCCCTCTTTGTAAAGGGGCATATCAAAATAAATTTAATAATTTTTTAACAATGGCTTATATAAGGCTTTTGTTAAGTTTCACTTTGAGCCTTTTCGCCTTCACTCTGTTCTAATTTCTTCATTTCAAAGAAATTTTGACGAGTTTTATAGTAAACCACCGCAAGAATTGAGGTAATCACGGTCATATAAAGAGCATATTGCCATAACTCTTTATCATGTCAGACAAAGGTAAACCTCTCATAGCAAAGTCACGCCAGAATTCATATTCCCAGGTTAAAGGGAAGGCAAACTTAACTGTATTTACCCAAGCTGGCATATAACCAGATGCTAAAAGAGATCCTCCTAAGATAAAGCCAGGTGGCACAATCAAGATCATCTTACTGCCGCCTTCACTTGGTTGAGTAGTTTTCCATGTAACTAATAGAGCTAGCACACTAATTGAGAAACCTGTCATCAACATACTAGGTAAGTGAAAGAAATAGTTGCCTTCAAATCTCATTTGTCCAAAGATGATAAGTGGAGCTGTAACAAGTGAGATAGCTGTAGTGTAGATAAGAGAATAAGGCAACAATCTTGCTAAAAGACAGGAAAAGCCATCTTCTAAAATTGCCTGCCAACGCATTGAGATCTTAAACCGTCCTACTAGCATTACTGAGGTAAGTCCTAAGATAATGGATGAGAAAAAGTAGATAAAGGCACTACAAAAGGTAATAGATGCTGAGGTTGTAGGATTATAGAGCTCTCTTTTTACCATATCCATAGGTTGCAACAGAGCCTGTACCTTTTCACTTGAAGCTTTAGCAAGTGCTACCACTTCTGGAGCTGAGTTCTCTGCACCTAATGTAGCAATCATCTCACTTAAATTAGCAATAGCCTGACCATTTTGACCTAAATTTGAATAGTCGGCAAAGTAGCCTATGTTAAAGGTCTTATCACGTCTTTTAAGTTCTTTCTCCAAGCCTTTTGGGAAATAAAGCACACCGATATTTTTATCATGAGCTGTAAGATCACGAACAGATACAGGTGAATGGTAAACCTCAGTGATCTCAACATAGGCTGAGGTATTAAGTTTCTCTATTAGAGTAGTAGACAGATGAGAGCTATCAAGATCAATAACAGCTATTTTTCCTTCAAAGACCTCACCATGACGCATACAGACTGAAACTATAAGCGTGATCATAATCGCCATCATGAATGCTGCGATATGGTAAGGTATGAACCTGCCTGAAAGCATGGCCTGAAACTCCTCATCAATGGAGGAGATGATTTTATTCATCACGTACCTCCATTGTCATACCAGTTAATACCTCAGGTGAGTCTACATATATTCTTACCTGAAATGAGGTCAGATCACCCAAACCACGCTCGCGGGTCATTCTAAGATCTGCAAAGGATGGTGCTGCAGTTGCAAACCTTACAGTACCTGTAAGCTCACTGTCTGTAGCTACACAATGAACTTTTACTTTTTTTCCCTTTTTATACTTTAGTACCTGATCTTCACTTACATAGATATCAAAGTACTTTCTATCAGTCTCAAGTGTAAGACCTGAAGAGTTAGGAGATACCAGCTCCCCCTTGCTGATACAGGATCTTTAAGATCTTGCCATCACATGGAGCAATTAAAGTAAGACGACTGTAGTTGACCTCTTCTTGTTTTAATTGAACCTCAGTCTGCTTTAATTGAGATTTAAGGTTGTCTAAAGCGTTTTGCATGTTATCAATCTCAAGTCTTTCATTCTTAATTGATAACAAGGTCATACCCTTTGCTGAACCTGTTCTCTTTAACCTTTCAATCTGCTCATCTGTGGCGCCGTAAATTGCTGCCTGTAACTTACGCAAAGCCTGAGTTTTTGCTGCACCTGCCTGGATATTCTGTGAATTGGCGCTGTCATAATCTGAAGCAGAAATGCTTCTTGTAGATACCAGTGAGTTTGCTCTTTTATATTGCTTCTGAGCTAAAATATTAGCTGACTCTGATGCCGTAAGAGACTGCTTTAACTGTTCAATCTCTTTCCATTTGGTTAACTCCTCTAAATCAACATTAGCCTTTTTAATCTCAATTTCGTTTTGCTTGGAACTGATTAAAGCCTTTTGAGCTTCAATTGAAGCTTTGGTCCTTTCAATGCTGATGGCAGTATCAGTGTCATCTAAGACCATCAGCACTTCACCTTTTCTTACAATTTGAGATTCTTCAATGTCACGCTTTAACAGCACGCCACCTACATTTTCAAAAGAGACATCCACTGTATCCGCAGTTAAGACTCCTGACTTAATGCTTTTAGCAATAGTGGTGGCATCACCTCTTGAACCAAAATAAATAAGAGTAGAACTAATGATGAGTAATGAAAACATGGTAAGCAGAGTCCTTAGAGCGCCTCTACTCATAATTGAATTTAACTTCACTTTTACATACCAAAATTCTGTGGCGGTACGCGTTCTTACTGGTACCTGTAACTTACAGTATGGAAAAATTGAAAAATTTTTGTACGTTACAAAATTAAAAAAGTTGTGCAATACAAAAGCTACATCTTTCAAAAAGTTATTCATATATCACACAAAATTTACCCCCTTCTGCTCAATAAGATAATGACAATTTTGTCATTATCTTATTGAGAATTTCTAAAATCGATCTATACTTAATGACACAAGTGTCATTAAGAGCTAATAAAAATGGATACTAAAAACAGAATAAGACGCAAAGATACACGTCCTGCTGAAATCGTCATGTGCGCGATGAAACTGTTTGTTGAAAATGGCTATTTTGAGACTAACTTTCAGGATATTGCCAATGAAGGACATCTGGCGCGCTCAACAATCTATCTGTACTTTAAAGATAAGAAATCAATCTTAAAGGCTGCTCTAAAAAAGAAATTTGAAGAGAATAAAAACAACTTAATCGATTTGAATCAGGATGAGAAAGATACTTTCCATGAAAGAATGGCAAAGCTCTTAACTAGGATGCAAAAAATTACCCAAGACGAGTTCTTTAAGCGTTTTTGTATCATGATGGCTGAACTATCAGCTAAAGATCCTGAAATTGCCATGATTTGGAAAGAAGAGATTTTTGACAAATTAAAAGAGATCTGGGCTTCCATGTGTGAAAAGTTCAACCTTGATCCAAAATACAGAGAATATATCTTTAATGTTCTCTATTCTGTCTTTTTTATGTCCTGTATTTCGTCTGTCTGCTTTTGGGAAGATAACCCTTTTATGGATTTTGCGTCATTTGCAGAAATTACTAAGACTGATGTTCAAAAGGCTAAATATGATTGGATGCTAAATCATGAATAAGAAGTTAATTGTTGTTCCATTCGTAATCACTGCTGCTATCTGCGCAGGCATTATGTACTCAAAATATGACGGTTCAGAAGCACTTTCTAAAGCTTATGGCAATGTTGATATCAGACAGAGCTCTCTTGCTTTTGAAAGATCAGGTCGTATTGTCAAATTAAACTTTGATGAAGGACAAAAGGTTAAAAAAGATGAGATCTTAGCTGTCCTTGATACAGAGGCTCTTAACTATCAGATACAGATCAATGAAGCTAATATGCGCCAGGCTAAAGCATCATTAGATGAAATGGTTCGAGGCTATAGAACTGAGGATATCAAACAGGCTGGAGCCAATGTCAAAAGGCTTGAGGATAACTTAAAGCTTGCAACTGTTACCAACGAGCGTTACCAGAAACTGTATAGAGCAAGAAGTGTTTCAGCTCAGGAAAAAGACAATGCTTTTTACTCTATGACACAGATTAAAGCTCAACTAGATGAAGCGTCAGCTAAATACAAGCAGATGCTAAAAGGCTATCGAGTTGAGGATATTGAAAAGGCTCAGGCCCAATATGATGGCGCTGTAGCAGAGGTTAATTACTTAAATTACCAAAAGAATGAGCAGAGTGTTATTAAAGCCCCATTTGATGGTGTCATTCGCACAAGAAAGAGTGAGCTAGGTGATATGGCTTCTCCTCAAAGCACTGTTTATGAGTTATCAGTAATAGATAAAAAGAGAGTGCGTGTCTATTTGACAGAAAAGCAGTTACCTTTAGTAAAGGTAGGCGCTAAAGCTTATATCAGTGGTGTTGACGACAATAAGGTTGAAGGAAATGTAGCTTACATCAGTGATACTGCTATGTTCACACCTAAGACTGTACAAACAGAAGACTTAAGACCTGATCTTGTGTATGAGGTAAGAGTTGATACTAATGATCCTGAGAACAGACTGCGTTTAGGTCAGAGTGTAACTGTAGAATTTTCAGAAAAATAAGTAACTGTAGTAAAAGCGCAGATTAAAGAGCAAAAAGATGAACGGCATTATTGAGATTAGCTCTCTTTACAAATCCTATAAGGTACAAGGCAAGAAAGATGTAAATGTCTATAGTGATTTTTCACTAAACATTGCTGCATCTAATCATTTTATTTGCCTTACAGGACCAGACGGTGCTGGTAAATCTACGCTTTTAAAATTACTCTCAGGCGTTATAAGACCTGATGGCGGTGAAGTGTTATTAGATGGATTAAAGCCTGACAATAACAGTGAGAATTTCACAAAAGTTGTAGGCTACATGTCACAAACACTAGGCTTATATGGAGAGTTAAGTGTTTTTGATAATTTGAGGATCTTCTCAGGATTAAAAGGTCTTGATTTAAAAGAAAACCAAGCTTATCTTTTAGATTTATTAGATAAAGTAAATCTCTTGCAGTTTAAAGATCGTGAAGCTGACGCCCTCTCTGGTGGTATGAAACAAAAGCTAGGTCTTACCTGTGCTATAGCATCAAAGCCTAGAATTTTAATTCTAGATGAACCTACCGTAGGTGTTGATCCTGTATCTCGTCAAGAGTTATGGGACATTATCTATGACTATATCAATAAGTCACAAGCTTACTGTATCTTTTCTACAGCTTATCTTGAAGAGGCTGCAAAAGCTGATATCACCTTAATGATGAATGATGCTAAGGTGGTACTGCAAGGCAAACCTTCCGATATCTCAAAAAAGATGGAAGGCAGGACCTACAGTGTTGAGTTAGGAGAGCTCAACTACCAAAAAACCGTACGCGAGGTTATGTCTATCTCAGAGCGTTGTTGCAAAGGATCCCCTCTTATCGATGTCTGCCCTCGCTTGAGCAAAATCGATATAGTTACCAAAGATAAAGACAGTAAAAAAACTGTTTATGACTTTTTAAAAGACAATCTAGGCATTGAGGTTACTGTAGAGAAAAGAAAACCAATTCTTGAGGATGCCTATATCTATCAGAGCTATTTAAACAGATTACAAAAAGAAAGCGATGATACAAGCTGTAGCAGTACAACTGCTGATACTTACAAGTCATCAGAGAAGAGTACTACTCAAAAAAATAAATCTTTCTGTACACCGCTTAAAGTAACACCTTATGACACAGGAGAGCCTGTAGTCATGGTCGATAAAATCAAAAAGAATTTTGGTAACTTTACTGCTGTTCATCAATCAAGCTTTAAAGTACATAAAGGCGAGATCTTTGGATTATTAGGTCCAAATGGAGCTGGTAAAACCACAACCTTTAGAATGATCTGTGCTTTGTTAAAGCCTACCTCTGGTAATGTTACGGTAAACGGCTTTGATCTTAAACATGCAAAAGATGATGCCAGAGCTACCATAGGCTATGTATCTCAAAAATTCTCTTTGTACAGAAAGTTAAATGTCTATCAGAATTTAGAGTACTTTGGTCTTAGTTACGGACTTGAGGTAAAACCTCTAAAAACTCGTATTGAAGAGTTATTAGATGAGTTTTCATTACGTAAATACAAAGATGTTCAAAGTGAAGATCTGCCCTTTGGTTTGCAACGTCAGCTCTCCATGGCCTGTGCTTTAATTCATAAACCTAAGATCCTGTTTTTAGATGAGGCAACCTCGGGAGCAGATCCTGTAGCAAGACGTGTCTTTTGGGACAGGGTAAGCGCTTTAGCTTCAAGTGGAACCTGTGTGATTGTAACTACCCACTTTATGGAAGAGTCTGAGTATTGCGATAACTTTTTAATTCAGGATCAGGGAAAGATCTTAGTTTTAGGAGCCCCTGACAAGATCTGCATTAAAGACGGTCACAGAATCAGTATTGAGCAGGCCTTTGTGGAGCTCGTTCATAAGTTTAGAGCTCAAAAGACATAAAGGAGAATGAGTATGTTCAGATATCTACCAATTCTTCTAGAAAAAGAGTTCAAACAGATTTTAAAAGACAAATCTGTCTTTGTCTTAGCCTTTTTACTGCCAATGCTCTTAGTAGTCATCTACGGTAGTGCTGTAAGAATGGAGGTCAAGCCTGTAAAGCTGTGCATCAGCACTTATTATGAAAGTGCTTTAGAAAGAGCGATTACAGATGAGTTTATTGGCTCCCCTTACTATGAGGTAACTGTTGAGAAAAGCTTTGCTAAGGCTCAGGAGTTATTTGATGACAACAAAGTAAAAGCCCTTTTGTACTTACCAAATGATCTTCCAAACAGAGTGCAAAAAGGCAATGGTGAGCTTATGCTATATTTAAATGGTGTGGAAGCTCAGCTCTCATCCATCTCTGAACTTTACATAAAATCTACCATCCAAAGTGCTGTTTCAAAATTAAGTAATACCAAAAGCTCAAGAATTACGGTTAACACCCGCAACTGGTTTAATGAGTCAAATGAATCTGTATGGTTCTTAATGTCAGGACAATACGTAAGTATCATTACTTTAATCAGTATCTTTTTAGGTGGCTTTGTCATTGCCCGTGAATGGGACAGGAAAACGATTGAGTCATTAGCTGCTACTAATGCTTCAGCTTTTGAGATTGTACTCTCTAAAGTCATTGTCTATTACATTTTAGCTATCTGGTCGATGTTTATCATCCTAGGGTTGGGTGAGCTTTTATATGACATTCCTATTCGAGGCAGTATCATAGGTTTAGTTTTCAGTTTATCTGTATATGTATTAGAGATGATCTGCTTAGGTGTACTTATCTCCTCTTTCATGAAGAATCAGTTCACCGCAGCTCAAATTGCTGTGATCATAGGTTTCCTACCTACCGTGATGTTGTCAGGTCTAATTTTTGATTTACGCGCCGTACAGCCTTTTATTCGTGTTATAGGTACGATTATTCCGCCTACCTATGAAGTTAAAGCCATGAGAATTAACATGCTCTCAGGTGGCAGTGAGTTATTCTTAGTAGCAAACTTCTTTATTCAACTTTTTTGGTGTGCGCTGTTTTTCATCCTTACAGTAAGACAGGTTAAAAAGGACAGCAAATGATGAGAACTCTAATCAGAAGATCTTTGCTAAGAATTTTAGCTTTAATCAAAAAAGAAATCTTAACCATTTTAATGGACAAAAAGTCACGAGCCGTACTTTTTGCCCCAATCATCGTGCAGTGTATTATCTTTGGTTATGGTGCCTCCTACCATTTAGAGAGTGTGCCTTATGCTATCTATAATCAGAGTAATGACAGTGTAAGCTATGAGATTGAGCAGGAGCTTTTAAAAACCCCAAAGTTCAAACTCATTGAAAAGTGCCACACCATGGGCTGTTTAAGAGAGAGTGTGGATTCTCAAAAGAGTCTTATCGGTATCTTTATAGACTCAAACTTTAAGAATACCCTTCAGGCTAATATCATTCTTGATGCACGAAATACAGCCTCTGCAAATACCGCTTCTGGCTATGTCACCTCTATTATTGAGAATATTAACAATCGTCTCTATGGTAAAAGTGCACTTAACATCAACTCACGCTTTTTATTTAATGAGAATAACTACACTCGCTATACCATCTTAATTGGTATGACTTTAGCTTTATCTGTAATTCAGGTGTTATTACTCTCCTCATTGAGTGTTTCAAGAGAGAAAGAAGAAGGCTCTTATGACATGATGATCATGACTCCAGCAAGACCATTTGAAATGCTAATTGGTAAAGCCATTCCTCCTATTGTGATTGCTTTTATCCAATCATTTATCCTGATTGCAATCTGTCGCTTTTACTTTGAAATACCAATGCGAGGAAATATCTTTGCAATCTTTACTTTAATTACCATATTTGCTTTTGCTATTGTAGGAATTGGACTTGCTATCTCTACCTTGAGTAAAACCACTATGCAGTCACTCGTCGCAGGATTCTCACTATGTCTTGTATTAATCATGGCCTCAGGTCTTATTACCGCAGTTGACGGAATGCCTTATTGGTTTAAAGCTGTAGCTTACTGTAACCCTGTCTACTATGGTATTAACTCCATGTGGCAAATCTATTTACAGGGTCGCTCTATCTTTGATTTGACAGATAAAATCATACCTTTAATCATGGTGGGTATTGTTACTCTATCAATGGCTTCATATCTATTTAGGCATAAGCTTGAGTAAAAAAATTTAATTTTATCCATACCTAAAAATCCCTGTTAATTAGTGTATAATGTAGCTTTCAGGAACAGCGAAAAAACGCAACCGCTCCTGAAAGCGAATGCGTCCCCGTTCTTACTGGATTTCACTCAGTGTAAGGGACAAAAAATGACCAATCCACTTTTCCAAAAAGATATCATCTCAATCTCAGAGTTTTCAAAAGATCATATTGAACTAATTCTGAAAACTGCATTTGAATTAAAAGCACATCCTCGTAATGATTTATTAAAAGACAAGTTAATCGGTGTAACTTTCTTTGAAGGTTCAACCCGTACCAGACTATCTTTTGAAACTGCTATTCAGCGCTTAGGTGGTAGAGTTATCGGTTTCTCTGATGCTACTAACACCTCTTTAGGCAAGAAAGGCGAGACCTTTATGGACTCAATGAGGATCATCACCTCATATACTGATGCCCTGGTAATCCGCCACAACAAAGAAGGTGCTGCAAGATTAGCAGCTGATATTTCACCTGTACCTGTAATTAACGCAGGTGACGGTTCAAATCAGCACCCTTCACAGACCATGTTAGATTTATTCACCATTAAAGAGACTCAAGGCCGTTTAGAGGATATCTCAATTGCCTTTGTAGGTGACTTAAAGTACGGTCGTACCGTTCACTCACTAGCTGAAGCTTTATCACTGTATAACGCAAGAATTTACTTAGTTTCTCCTGAATCATTAGCAATGCCTCAGTACATTCTTGATGATTTAACCAAGCGTGGTATCACCTTCTCAATTCACAATTCATTAGAAGAGATTATGCCTAAGATCGATATCCTGTACATGACTCGTGTACAGAAAGAACGTTTTGATGAAACTGAGTATCAGCACTTAAAGTCAAAGTTCATCTTAACCCCTGAAGTTTTAGCTGATGCTAAAGAGAATATGAAGATCTTACACCCTCTCCCAAGAATTGATGAGATCACACCTGAGGTTGACAATACCCCATATGCTTACTACTTCAAGCAGGCTGCAAACGGTGTATATGCACGTGAAGCAATTCTTTCATTAGTATTAAACAAGGAGATTTAAGATGTCAGACGCTCATGTAGAAAACAACAAATCAAAGCTCCTTGTTGAGGCTATTGCTAACGGTACTGTGATCGATCATATTGCTCCAGGTCAGGCAATCAACATCATTCGCATGTTCAAGTTCTTAAGCAAGAACAATCAGCTAACCGTAGGCTTTAACTTACGTTCTGGTAACTTAGGCAAGAAAGACATCATCAAGATTTCTGATGTCGTATTCTCTCCAGCTCAGACCGAGCAGATCGCTGTATTAGCTCCTAATGCAACCATTAACCAGATCAAGGATTTTAAGGTTGTAGACAAATACAAGTTAAGATTACCTTTAGAGACTGTAGGTGTCTTCAAGTGCCCTAACAGCAACTGCATTACTAATGATGAAAGAGATGCTAATGCTCGTTTTAAGATCTCAACTGAAAACGGCAAGGTGTTTATGAAATGCAGATACTGTGAAAGAGTATTTGAGCGTGAAGTTGTATTAGAGTACAACGGACTTGAGGTTAAATAATTAGCTTCAGTTAATTTCTGAATCTACAAGGAGAGCGCAGATTTTGTAAGTTTTTTATGACATAGCAATCTGCGAACATCAAAAGTCCGATTTAAAAAGTCGGACTTTTTGTTACAGCTGT
>OKRS01000939.1_pt1 | contig 20649 bp, 9 predicted proteins | sample 1601191 | NCBI WGS metagenome assembly OKRS01 (sample SAMEA3541509, study PRJEB24748) | human gut metagenome | biome: human gut; feature: human-associated habitat; material: faeces | place: China | collected 2012
GGTACGTGTCTCTACGCCTATCACGGTGGCTTCATTGGTCAGGAATCCCCTCTTCTGCCTGCCCCAGATGCCGAAGGCCTCCCTCAGGCGGCCTGATACACCCTGTGGCAACCAGAAGTGAAGCGGACTGGAGATGAGCCCCGGGGCGTATGAAGATGCGGGCAGAGAAGCCGAAAGCCGTCCGCTCACGAAGTCGGCCATCCTCTGTGCAGGCGCAGTCTGCTCATAGTTGCCCTGCTGCCAGCAGGTGCGCTCCAGGTTCTCCTGCCATTTCATCATGGCCAGCGGGTCATTGCCGGCGCCTATGTCTTCGGGGCGCAGCTCCACCACCATGCCACTGTTGCTCCATCTGCCCCCTCGGTTACTGGGGCTCATGCCATTGACCACCAGCTGTTCGGGGCCGCTTGCAGCCGGTACCACAAACCCTCCGGGGCACATGCAGAAGCTATACACCCCTCTGCCATCTACCTGTCTTACCATACTATATTCCGCCGCAGGCAACCATTGTCCCCTTCCCTGGCGGCTGTGATACTGAATCTGGTCTATCAGGTGAGCCGGATGTTCCAGTCGCACCCCCACGGCCAGTCCTTTGCATTCGATGTGCAGATGCTTTTCGGCCAGGCAGCGATACACATTGCGGGCCGAGTGACCCGTGGCCAGGATGACCGCCTCGCCCCTCAGTTCCTTCTCCTCGCCGCTCACGGCATCCATGGCAAGCAGTCCCTCCACCTGTCCGTCCCGCATGAGCAGGTCGGTCATGCGTGTCTGGAAGTGCACCTCGCCGCCGCATCGCAGGATGGTCAGGCGCATGTTCTCGATGACGCGGGGCAGCCGGTCGGTGCCGATGTGCGGATGTGCGTCGGCCAGAATGTTCTCCTTGGCCCCATGCTGCACGAAGATGCGCAGGATGCGGTCGGCATCTCCGCGCTTCTTACTGCGTGTGAAGAGCTTGCCGTCGCTGTAGGCGCCTGCTCCGCCCTCGCCAAAGGCGTAGTTGCTCTCGGCATCCACGCGCTGTTCCACACGTATGCGCGCCACATCCTTCTTCCTTTCCCTCACGTCCTTGCCGCGCTCGATGACCACTGGGTGCAGTCCCAGTTCGATGAGGCGCAGCGCCGCAAAGAGTCCGCCAGGGCCGGCACCCACCACCAGCACGCGCCTGGCCTGGCTCACGTCGTGGTATTCGATGGGGGTGAAGAGTGCCTCCTCGGGCTGCTCGTTGAGGTATGCGCGCACGGTCAGATTGACATACACGGTGCGTTGCCGTGCGTCGATGCTCCGCCTCAGCACCCTCACGGCCTGTGGTTCGATGCCCCTGTCGCTCTTCAGGAAGGCGATGATGCTCTGCTCGTCATAGGCATCCTGGGGCAATATTCTCAGATTGAATTCCTGTGTCATAATGTTGAAATGCGCTGCAAAGTTATCTCCTTTCCTCCTTTTAGGCAAATCCCCGTCCCGCTTTGTTGGTTTCGAGGACGCTTCCCAGTGGCAGAAACAGGGGAGGCAGGTGCATCGTTCGGCCTGGCCGAAAGCGGTTTTCTCGGGCGGGGAGTAGGGTGTGCGGGAGGACTTGCTGGGCTGCTTGCCGCACGGCAGTATTCCCGGCCCGGTGAGCCAGTGCGGTGCGTCGGTCATCGCAGCACGCTGCGTTGGCTGTTGCAGCGTGCTGCATAGGCACATGCAGCGTGCTGCGTCTGACGCACGACCCTTCTCCCGTCCTTGCCGCATACGCCTTCTGGGGGTGGCCTGCCGCGCCCGCTTGGCCTTCGTCGGTATGCCGCCCCAGGCCCTCTGTTCTGCTTCAATGATTGCACAAGTGCGGTGAGTGGTGTGCGCAAATGTGCCAATTTGCAGCCTCCATCGTGCAAAATGGCTTCTTTTTGTCTATTGAATGGGATTTTATTGCTACTTTTGCGGTGTAATTTAAGGCGAATATATAAGAAGGTCAAAGGGATGAAAGTAATGAAGTTTGGCGGAACGTCTGTAGGTTCCGTGGACAGTATCCTAAGTGTCAAGAGAATCGTTGAGGCTCAGCAGGAGCCCGTCATCGTGGTGGTGAGCGCATTGGGCGGAATTACCGACCAGCTCATACGCACCGGCAAGATGGCTGTCGAGGGTGATCCATTGTATCAGAAGTCCTTCTGGGAGATAGCCCAGAGGCATGAGGATATGATTAACGCTGTCATAGAGGACGGCAAGGTGAGGCGTGCGCTGCTGGCTATAGTGCATGACCTACTGGAGGAGCTGCGCAGCATCTACCAGGGTGTCTATCTCATCCATGACCTTAGCCCCAAGACCCTGGCCGCTATCGTCTCCTATGGCGAGCGCATCAGCAGCCGTATAGTTGCCGCGCTGGTCAAGGACGCCGAGTGGTATGACAGCCGCTCGTTTATCAAGACCGAGGTCAAGGGCGGCAAGAACTGTCTGGCTACGGAGCTCACCAACAGGCTTGTCAAGGACAACTGGCAGTCTATCCCCAAGGTGAGTCTGGTGGGCGGCTTTATCAGTTCCGATGCCGAGAGCGGCGAGGTGACCAACCTGGGACGCGGCGGCAGCGACTACACAGCCAGCATCATAGCCGCTGTGCTGGATGCCGGTGTGCTGGAGATATGGACCGACGTGGATGGATTCATGACAGCCGATCCGCGCGTCATCAGTACGGCCTACGTCATCCCCGAACTCAGCTATGTAGAGGCCATGGAACTCTGCAACTTCGGTGCCAAGGTGGTCTATCCTCCCACCATCTATCCCGTGTGCGTCAAGCACATCCCCATTCTCATCAAGAACACATTCAATCCCGAGGCACCCGGCTCCATCATCAAGGACGAGGTGAAGACCGATTCCCGCATCATCAAGGGCATCTCCAGCATCAAGGGCACCTCGCTCATCACCGTGGCGGGCCTGTCCATGGTGGGTGTGATAGGCGTCAACCGCCGCATCTTCACCTGTCTGGCCGATAACGGTATAAGCGTGTTCCTGGTGAGCCAGGCCTCGTCGGAGAACAGCACGAGCATCGGTGTGAGGGATGAGGATGCCGAGGAGGCTTGCCGCGTGCTCAACGCTGAGTTTGCCAAGGAAATAGAGGACGGTGCCATGTATGCCATGCGTGCCGAGCAGGGGCTGGCCACTGTGGCTATCGTGGGAGAGAACATGAAGCACACGCCAGGCATTGCAGGCAAGCTGTTCAATGCCCTTGGCCGTAGTGGCATCAGCGTGATAGCCTGTGCACAGGGAGCCAGTGAGACCAACATCTCATTCGTCATCAGTGCCACACACTTGCGCAAGGCACTCAATGTGATACACGATTCGTTCTTTCTGAGTGAGTATCAGGTGCTCAATCTCTTTATATGTGGAGTGGGTACTGTGGGCGGCTCCCTGATAGAGCAGATAAGGCATCAGCAGGAGAAGCTCATGCGTGAGTTGCGCCTCAAACTGAATGTCGTGGGCATTGCCAGCGGACACAACGCCATGTTCGACCGCCGTGGCATCTCACTTGACAACTACAGGGAACAGTTGCGCGATGCAGCGCCCAGTGACATCCAGCGCCTTCACGACGAGGTGATAGGCATGAACATCTTCAACAGCGTCTTCGTGGATTGTACCGCCAGCCCCGATGTGGCGGGCCTCTATCGCGATTTCCTCGACCATAACATCAATGTGGTGGCAGCCAACAAGATTGCTGCCAGCGGCAACTATGCCGACTACCGCGAACTGAAGAAGACGGCGCAACTGCGTGGGGTGAAGTTTCTCTTCGAGACCAATGTGGGTGCCGGGCTGCCCATCATACGCACCATCAACGACCTGTGCAACAGTGGCGACCGCATCCTGCGCATAGAGGCGGTGCTCAGCGGCACGCTCAACTTCATCTTCAACACCATTTCGGCCGACGTGCCATTCAGCCGCACCGTGGCCATGGCGCAGGAGGAAGGGTACAGCGAGCCCGATCCGCGCATCGACTTGAGCGGCAAGGATGTGATACGCAAGCTCGTCATCCTGGCCCGTGAGGCAGGCTACGAGGTGAGCCAGGAGGATGTGGAGGTGCATCCCCTGCTGCCCCAGAAGCTGTTCGAAGGCACGCTGGAAGAGTTCTGGAAGAACCTTCCTTCGCTCGACGCAGAGTTTGAGAAGCGCCGGCAGAAGCTGGAGCAGGAGCACAAGGCATGGCGTTACGTGGCCAAGTATGCCGATGGGCATGCCTGTGTCTCGCTGGAGGAGTTCAGCAAGGACCACTCTTTCTATGTGCTCGAAGGCTCCAACAATATAGTCATGCTCACCACTGAGCGCTACCACAAATACCCCATGCTCATACAGGGCTACGGCGCGGGAGCCTCGGTGACAGCCGCTGGCGTGTTTGCCGATATCATGTCGCTGGCCTGAGCCGGCGCATCAGACCATACCAGGTACAGCTAACTGAATACTCAACCAATGGCATGCAGACGGGCATCTGCCCGCCTGTGGCCTATATATTATAGTAAGGTGAAACATCTCATCATACTGGGCGATGGCATGGCCGACTGGCTGTGTCCCGAACTGGACGGCAAGACGCTGCTCCAGTATGCCCACACTCCGCACTTCGACTACCTGGCGCGCAATGGCCGCAACGGGCTTCTGAAAACTGTGCCAGACGGCTTCCACCCCGGCAGCGAGGTGGCCAACAGCAGCATCCTGGGCTATGACCAGCATCTCGTATATGAGGGACGAGGCCCCCTGGAGGCTGCCAGCATAGGGGTGGAACTGGCTCCCGACGACCTGGCCATGCGCTGCAATCTGGTCTGCCTCGAGGGTGACCTGCTCAAGAATCACTCCTGCGGACGCTTGGAGACCGAGGAGGGAGATGTGCTCATGCGCTACTTGCAGGAGCATCTGGGTTCGGAGCGCGTACATTTCTATACCGGTGTGCAGTACCGCCATCTGCTGGTCATCAAGGGAGGCAACAAGCACCTCCTGTGCACGCCGCCCCATGACATTCCCGGCAAACCCTGGCGCGAGTATCTGCCCAAGGCAGCTGATGAGGCTGCCGAGGACACTGCCCGGCTCATACTGCACCTGATGGAGGAGAGCCGGAGGCTGCTTGCCGCCCATCCCCTCAACCTTGGGCGCGTGGCGCAAGGGCAAGACCCAGCCAACAGCATCTGGCCCTGGGGAGGAGGTTACCGCCCCATGATGACACCTCTCACGCAGACTTTCCCGCAAATCAAGCGCGGAGCCGTGATAACGGCAGTGGACCTCATACGCGGCATCGGCCGTTATGCAGGGCTGCGCATCATAGATGTGCCTGGTGCCACGGGCCTGTGGGACACCAACTACGAGGGCAAGGCACAGGCCGCCATCGACGCTCTGCAGACCGATGACCTGGTGTATGTGCACGTGGAAGCCAGCGATGAGGCCGGGCACGACGGCAATATCCCCCTCAAGCTGGACACCATCCGGTCGCTCGACAGCCGCTTGCTCAAGCCCATCCTCGAGGCTCTCGACCCCGAGGGAACCGGCTGCTTGCAGGCTGCAGGCGAGCCCGTGGCCGTGGCCTTGCTGCCAGACCATCCCACTCCTTGCCATCTGCGCACCCACACCAACGAGCCCATCCCCTTCGCCATCTATGCTCCCGGCATAGAACCCGACAGCGTGCTCACCTTCGATGAGGAAGCTGCCCGCGAGGGCGCTTATGGCCTGCTGCAGGGCGACGAGTTCATCCGCACCTTCATGGGCATCACTGCCCCGGCAGCAGCACAGGGCTGAGGCATATGGTCCGGAGAACTTTTCGGGGACGAAAAAGCCCCCAAGAACCGGACCGAAGGCGGGCGGCAGATGTGTGGCATGCCCATGCGGGCATACGGGCCAGACAGTTGCAGACAATAACATATCACCTCACAAGGGACGAATAATACTGGTGAAGGTTGGTGGGACAATGGAGAAGGTGAGAAGGCCAGGCGTAACAGGAAGGCGCGGCCATACAGCCACCCGATTCTCTCCACGGCCTCATAAAGACATAAAGAATATGAAGTACTACAGTACCAATGGTAAAGCACCGCTGGCCTCACTGGAGAAGGCCGTGGTGCAGGGCTTGGCCGAAGACCGCGGCCTCTACATGCCAGAGCGCATCGTGCCCCTCTCTCCCGAGTTTCTCACCCATCTGGGCGACTATTCCTTCCAGGATATCGCGTGCCGCGTGGCCGACTGCTTCTTTGGTGAGGACGTGCCTCAGGACCAGCTGCATGCGCTTGTGCGTGATACACTCAGCTTCGATGTGCCCCTGGTGGAGGTGGCTCCGAATATCTACTCACTCGAACTCTTCCACGGACCCACGCTGGCCTTCAAGGATGTGGGCGCGCGTTTCATGGCCCGCCTGCTGGGTCACTTCATCCGCCAGAGCGGAGAGCAGAGGCTGGTGAATGTGCTGGTGGCCACCTCGGGCGACACTGGGTCGGCTGTGGCCAATGGCTTCCTGGGCGTACCGGGCATCCATGTGTATGTACTTTATCCCAAGGGAAAGGTGAGTCCCATACAGGAGTGTCAGTTCACCACACTCGGTCAGAACATCACCGCACTGGAGATTGACGGCGTGTTCGACGACTGTCAGGCACTGGTCAAGAGCGCTTTCATGGACCACGAACTCACCTCGCACATGCGCCTCACCAGTGCCAACAGTATCAACGTGGCGCGTTTCCTGCCCCAGAGTTTCTATTACTTCTACGCCTGCGCGCAGCTCCAGCGCATGGGCAAGCAGGACAGGGTGGTGGCCTGTGTGCCCAGCGGCAATTTCGGCAATATCTGTTCGGCCCTCATAGGCAAGCGTATGGGACTGCCCGTGAACCGCTTCATCGCCGCCAACAATGCCAACGACGTATTCTACAAGTACCTTCAGACGGGCGAGTATGCGCCCATGGCCAGCCTGCAGACCATAGCCAATGCCATGGATGTGGGCGATCCCAGCAACTTCGCACGCATCCTGGACCTGTATGGGCATAGCGTTGAGGCCATACGTGCCGACATCGCGGGTGCCACATTCAGCGATGCCCAGATAGCCGACACAGTGCGCGACTGCCTGCGCCAGACCGGCTACCAGCTGGACCCCCACGGCGCTTGCGGCTATCGTGCATTGCAGGAGGGCCTGCAGGAGGGCGAGACCGGCTTCTTCCTCGAAACGGCCCATCCGGCCAAGTTCAAGAGCGTGGTGGAGGGCATCACGGGCCACACCGTGGAGATTCCCGCCCGCCTGGCTGCCTTCATGAAGGGCGAGAAGCAGAGCGTGCCCATGAGCTGCGACTTCCAGGACTTCAAGCAGTTCCTGCTGGCACAGTGAACCAGCGCGCTTCCCGCATGGGTATCGCCACGCGGGAGCGACACATTATATATTATAACAGAAGGGTTGTGTCACACGCTACGTGACGCAGCCCTTCTGCGTTTTCATGCGAGCAGGCGGGGGCGGGCGGGATGCTTGTTCCATCTCGGCATCATTTTTGTTTTCCAGAGCCAATGGGACAGAAGAGCCATTGGAGAAGCTTGCTCCACCCCCTCGCCATTCCCCGTTTTCCTGGACAAATAGGGCAGACGAGGTGGCTCAGACCGATTTTTCTGCCCTGGCACGGCTTTGGTCCATCCCAGCCGGCGGAGATGATGGCGCAGGGGAAGCCTTTCCTCGGGCATTGGCAATGCCTGTGACTCACACCCTCGGCCCGCTGCAGCCAAAGCCCCGCAGTTCTGCTCCCGAAAACGCAGTGCGGTGCATGTGCTCATGCAGCGCATTGCATTTGCCATCGCAGCGCGCTGCGTATGCCCATGCAGCGCGCTGCGTTTTTTGTCTTACCGTGGGTCGGGTCATCAGGCAGCGCATTCCGTCCCCGTACCGAGGCTGCGGCATCACTCCTCGGTATGCGCAGCGATGAATTGGGCACAGGACTTCGGTGGGGCATGGCACGGGGCAAAGGATTTCCAGCAATCGTATAGAAAAATACCGCAAAAAGCGGTTCTTTGGCAAAAAAAGTGGGCAGGATGGTTAGATTTGTCACAGAATCTTGATAAATTTGCAATGATTATAGCAAAAAAACAAAAGCATGAGGGGAAAACGTTCCCTCGTTGTGCTGCACAGAGGAGCGTGTCGCAAGCGACAGGACATATCCCACAGACGACCAAGGCCAGCGGGCCGGAGGAGGTGCAGTAGGGTAGAGAAATTCCAAGTGAATGAAGTATCATTAACCAATAAAAAAGCAATTATCTATGAAGAGACAACTACTCACAGCGATGCTCGGACTGATGTCTGTGCCTTCGCTTGTTGTTCCCGCATCGGCAGAAGGCCTGCTGGTGGTGGGTGCCAACATTGTCATCGCTCCCTCGTCGCGCTATGACGGCGATAAGGAGTGGAGTGCGCAGACCTGGGTCTATAACACTGGCCTGGTGTATGGAGAGGGCAATGAGGCCAATCCCTTCTTCAATATCGTAAGCGGTGTGCCTGCTGAGGATGCCAACGGACACCAGTGGTACGAGGCTGCCTACGATACAGCCACCGTGGGCTACAACGAAGAGAAGCAGGAGCCTATCAAGTGGGAGGTGCGCAACGCTCCGTTTCACAGTGCCGAGAACTACAATGGACGACCCTCTTATCAGTGGACCACCCAGGAAGTGATGGCCGACATCTACTTCCGCCGCTTCTTTACCACCGACCGCCTGCTGTCGGGCGATGTGTATCTCAGCTGCGGTCACGACGATGCGCCATGCGAATACTATCTCAACGGAGAACTCATCTATCAGCGTACCGGCTGGGAGATAGACCACTGGAATTACAATACGGACGAGTCAGGAGAGGTGACCGACTCCTTCCCCACCTACCAGAAGGGATGGGACGACAACGCTTACATCAAGCTTACTGACGAGCAGAAAGCGCTCATCAAACTCAATGGCGAGCAGAACATGCTGGCTGTGCATGTGCACCAGAACTGGGGAGGAGCCTTTGCCGACTGCGGTCTGTACACCAGCGTATCGGGTGGCGTGGACATGGGTTACGTGACTCCATGGACAGGTAAGGTGCTCTTCAACTCATGGGGAGGCTACGACACCGGCGGCCTGCACGACTGGGAGAAACTCTACGAGGCACAGGCCGATGACCGATATACCATACATCTGCTGGGCAGAAATCCCGGTGAGTGGGGTCAGCAGGTGCACTTCAAGAGCCCCATCAAGCTGAGTGCCGACAAGGAATATACGCTCAAACTGAACCTGGAAGCCAACCAGAGCCTGGATGACGTGACCATCAAGGTGACCGAGAACGACAATGACGAGGTGGTGGGAGCACAGGAGAAGTTTGCCATCAGCGCAGGAGAAGTGACCGAGTGCGAGATTCCTGTCGTTGGCACAGAGGTCAACAACCTGAAAGTTGTCTTCAACTTCGCCAACGAGGAGAAGGGTACCGATGTGACCATCAGCGGCATGAGCCTCATGGACGAGACTGATGAGAAGGAGTTGTGGATAGGTACATCATACTTCAACTACTGCTACGTGACCGACATCGATACCATCCGCAGCGAGGAGGACCTCTCTGAGACCTATCAGGTGAAGCAGATAAAGGACCCCGTGATAGACGGTCGTGTGGAGACCAAGAGCTGGATAGAGCCCGACTTCGACGATTCGATGTGGAGCGACCAGGAGATGCCGATGGGTAACGCAGGCTATATGCCCGAGCTCAAGAGCATCTGGCCGGGACACATGGGACACCTCGACTATCAGGGCGACGGCGCTGAGGGCCATAACACCAACTACTGGGTGCGCCGTACCTTCACGCTCGACAAGGTCAACGAGCGCCTGAGCTATGCTCTCAATGTGTGCCACGATGACGCCTATGAGACCTATGTCAACGGACATCTGCTGCAGAAGTTCGACGGATGGACTGACGGAAAGAACCCCAAGCAGGTGCATATCCCTGCCAAGTATCTGCGCGAGGGCAAGAATGTCATCGCCACTTATATCCAGCAGAACTTTGGCGGACGCTTCTATGACTGCGGTATCAATGTGGAGGAAGTCAACTATGATGAGTGTGCTGATGAACTGAAGGCTGCCATCGCACTGGCTGAGACCAAGACCACACTCACCAAGGCCATGCAGGCCAAGCTCGACAGTCTGGCCCAGGCAGGACGCCAGGAGCTGGAGGTCAACAAGGATGCAGCCGAGGTGAAGGAGTATGCCAAGAACCTGAAAGCAAGCATCAACACCATACTCAACTATGCCGGTGACGTGAACATCCTGCTGCAGACCATCGCCATATGCGAGCAGACCAAGGACAAAGGCTATCTCGAGGAGGCCATCAGCGCAGCAAAGGCCAAGATTGACTCTTGTGAAACGAACACCGAGACCAACAACTTGCTCAGCCCATTGCGTCTGGCACGCAAGCGCAACGCCATGGAGCGCCGCACCGAGGCTTATGTGGGCAGCCAGCCACAGGCTTATATCGCCGAGACTGCCGATCCCGACTATCCCGACGGAGCCTATTATATATATAATGTAGGGGAGCGCCTGTTCCTCAGCGGCGGTGAGAACTGGGGCACACACCTCGCTCTGGCATACGCAAGTAACGCCTTCCGCCTGATTAACGTCGATAGAGACAACAATCCTCTGGAGCGTGGCTACCGCATCGAGACCATGCGTCCCAATGGCACCATGGGCGTGAACGACTTCATCAACTACGGTGGCTATGTGGATTGCGACACTAATGATGCATGGGACTTCCAGCCTGTAGAGGGTAAGCCCAACGTGTTCAACATCGTACGTGTGAACAATGACCCCGAGGCCGAAACCCTCATGCTTGGCTATCGCGACGGCAAGGACAACAGATTCAGCCTCTCTTACAACGTGGTGGATACCGACATGAAGACTGCAGGCAGCGAGGCCAACCAGTGGATGCTCATCAGTCAGAAGGAGATGGATGAGCTTATGCTGACAGCCACCAGCGAGAAGCCCGTGGAGGCTACACAGCTTATCACGAACCCCGGACTGGACCAGCGCCTCGACGTCAGCGCATGGAGACTGGATATGGGCAAGGGTACCGACAACAACGGAGCAGAGAGCTACGGCCTGGGCGTATGGGGTCGTGGTGGCAACCATCCCGATTTCGTGCTCGAGTCATGGAACTGCACCACAGGCTCTGTCACACAGGAAATCTTCAACGATGCCATTCTGCCCGGTTGGTACACGCTCACCGCACAGATTTACTATCGCGATGGAAATTACGAAAACCATGCTGCTAAGTATGTGGCAGGCGAGGAACTCACCCGCAACGCCTTCCTTATTGCTGGCGAGGGTGAAGGTAAGGTGACCGGCAATGTGCCCTTCATCACCGACTATGCCAATAAGGTGCCTGGCCTGGGACGCCTTGATGCATCCGGCACACTGCGCTATCCCGACAATTGTGCGACAGCAGCCGAGGACTACTTCCAGAATGGATGCTACTGGGCAACGCCCATCCTCTTCGAGGTGACCGAGGAGAACAAGGGCTTCCTTAGCATCGGCTTCGAGAAGACAGACTGCACCAAGTTCGATTGGGTAGTGGCCGACAACTTCCGTCTGCTGTATTATGGCAAGGAGAAGCCCACTGGCATCGAGGGCGTAAGCGAGCAGGTAGCTCCCTGGCAGCAGAATGGCACAGCCATCTACAACCTCCAGGGCCAGCGTCTCAGCCGCATCCAGAAGGGCGTGAACATCGTCAATGGTAAAAAGGTGATGTATAAGTGAGAGCAATGGGGAGGAGTGCCCTTGGGCTTCATCCCCATTGCCGAACGGCAGTCTGCTCGGTCGTCAGACCAAGGAGATGTATAAGTGAGAGCATTGGACTCTCTTTGAATGACAAGCAGAGAGGGGCGGGTCGCATGGCGGTCCGCCCCTTTGCTGTCTGTGCAGCGGGCTTGCGCAAGCGGTGTGGCATGCTGTGCTGCGCGTGCAGAGCGGCCGTCCCTTTCCCGCCAGTCTGTAAACATTCTCCCCGTACTTGTGTGTGGGGTGCGAAAAAAGCCGTATCTTCGCGCAGGAAACAATTATTCTGGAGGCCAGACAAAGGCTTCCTGCCAACCAACAACACATTTATAACACATGAAGAAAAGCATCTTATCACTCTGCCTGCTGGCTATGTTCTCGGTGGGCACAAAGGCACAACCCACACCGCGCCACGAACTGACACCCACTCCACCCATGGGATGGATGACATGGAACATGTTCAAGGGCGACATCAACGAGCAACTGATACGCGAGACAGCCGATGCCATGGTGGCAAGCGGCCTGGTGGAGGCTGGCTATAAATACATCTTCATCGACGACCTGTGGCAGGGAGGACGTGATGTGCGCAACAATATCATCCCCGACCCAAAGAAGTTCCCGTCGGGCATCAAGGCGCTGGCCGACTATGTTCATGCGCGTGGCATGAAGCTCGGAATCTATTCCGATGCCGCACAGCTCACCTGCGCTGGCGCTACAGCCAGTCTGGGATTTGAGGAGCAGGATGCCCGCACCTTTGCCTCATGGGGCATCGACTATCTGAAGTATGACTACTGCAACGCACCTGAGGACAGTGCCACGGCGCGCCGACGCTACCGTGCCATGGCCGACGCCCTGCAGAAAAGCGGACGCGACATCGTGCTCGGCATCTGCGAGTGGGGTCAGCGTCAGGGCGAGGAGTGGTGCGAGCATGTGGGCGGCCAGCTCTGGCGCACCAGTTACGACGTGCGCGACATGTGGCGGGACGAGTCTCACCAGGGGGGCATGGGCATCCTGGACATCATCAACATCACTGCTCCCCTCAGTCCATACGTGCGCCACGGCCAGTGGCCCGATATGGACATGCTGGTGGTGGGGCTCAACGGCAAGGGCGGACCATCGAGCGACCTGGGCGGCAAGGGCTGTACACAGCATGAGTACCAGACTCAGATGAGCCTCTGGTGCATGATGTCGTCGCCCCTCGCCCTGTCAAACGACCTGCGTAAGCTCACTGCCGACGACCTGCGGATAATCTCCAATGCCGAGGCCATTGCCATCAACCAGGATGCGCTGGGCAAGGCAGCCGAGCGCAAGGTGTGCCAGGACGACCAGCAGATCTTTGTGCGCGAACTCTCGGGCGGCCGTCATGCGGTGGCGCTGATAAACACCGCCGACCAGGACAGGCGCATCACCGTGGATTTCCGTTCCCTTGGCCTCACCGGCAAATACCGCCTGCGCGACATTTGGGCGCACAAGCAGATAGCATCCAAGGCCACCAAGTGGAGCGGCACAGTGGCTGCCCACGAGACTAAAGTGTGGGTGCTGGAGTAAAGGCTATGATATAGTTAAACAAAGTTAAAGGCGGTGGGAGCGGGCAAGGAATGCTTGGTCCCGCCGTTTCAGGTGTAAAAGGACATGACAAAGACAGATATGAAAAGTATGATGAAGACTATGGCCCTGATGGGCGCAACAGCGGTGGCTCTCGCAGGCTGCCGCTCGGCAAGAGTGGAAAAGACTGCTGCTGACGATGAGCCAAACTGGAGTGTGAGCAAGGACATCGACGGTTCCCATCTGGTGCTGTCGGATGCACAGCGCGAGATGGTGGGGCAGAACAATGACTTTGCCTTCAATCTCTTCCGCAAGACCATGGGTATGGACTCCCGCGTAATATCGCCCTTGAGCGTCACCTACCTGATGAGCATGCTGGCCAATGGCGCCGGCGGCGACACCCAACAGCAGGTGCTTGCCACCCTGGGCTGGGCAGGCAAGGGACAGAACCAGCCTACGCTGAGGAACATCAACGAGTTCTCGCGCATGATGATGGAGAAGGCCTGCCATATGGACAGGGATGTGAAGGTGAACATTGCCAATTATGTGGCAGTGAACAACCGCTTCAAGGTGAACGGCGAGTTCCAGAAGACGGTGGAGCGAAACTATAAGGCGGGCGTGGAGAGCCTGGACTTCACTTCCCCCAAGACGCTCAAGCGCATCAACGGCTGGTGCTCCGACCAGACCCACGGCATGATTCCCAGCATCATCGACCAGGTTGACCCACAGGCTGTATCCTACCTGATGAACGCCATCTACTTCAATGGAACGTGGGCTGATAAGTTTGACAAGAAGCAGACCAAGGTGGAACCTTTCCGTGGCTATACGCGTGACATGAAGCGCGTGAACATGATGCACCGCCACGATGACTACTATTATGCCGACGGTGAAGGCTACCAGGCTGTGCGCATCCCCTACGGTAACGGGGCATACAGCATGACCGTGCTGCTGCCTGCAGAAGGCAAATCGGTGAGTGAGATAATGGCTGGGATGAACGGAGAGAAGTACGAGGCTTTGCTCGGCAACATGGCTGAGTGTGACGTAGATCTGAAGCTCCCGCGCTTCACCACCGAGGTGGAGCAGCCTCTCAATGACGTCATCTCAGAGCTGGGCGCGCCGCTCATCTTCAGTTCGCAGGCCGACTTCCGCCAGTTTGCAAGCGGCCAGTTCTGTGTGTCGAAGATGCTTCAGAAGGCCAAGATAGAGGTGAGCGAGGAGGGTACAAAGGCCTCCGCTGTGACGGCTGCCATCATGTGCATGAGTCTGATGCAGCCTGAGGCCAAGCGTAGCGTGGTGTTCCATGCCGACCGCCCCTTCGCTTACATCATCAGCGAACGCAGCACCGGCAACATCTTCTTTATGGGACAGTTCACCGGCGAGTAAGATAAGACCGTTTCCTCATCGCCATGGACATACAGGTCAGTGGCGATGGAAAAGCCCGAGGAGTGGAGCGCATGGCTTCATCCTCGGGCTTCCTGTTTCCTGTCCATGCCGCTGGCTGGCCGTCCGGCTCTGGCATGGGTGGTCAGATGCAGCGCGCTGCATGTGCCGTCGCAGTGCGCTGCGTTTGTCATTGCAGTGCGCTGCATCGGTCATCGCACCGCACTGCGTTTCTTGACGAAGTTTGCATGGTGCCGGATTGGGGTATGCAGCGATTGGGCTTGCACCCTATAGGCGCGAAGCCTCCAATCTGCTGACTTCATTTTATCAGGAACTTGCGCGACTTGCCGCCTGCGTGTGCCACATAGGTGCCACGGCGCAGGGCCAGGCTGCGGAGCAGTTTGCTGTTGAGGTTGCCGCGCAGACTTGCCACCATGCTGCCGTCGGTGGAATACACGCACACCACTCCAGGATGCCCCTTCTGTGCGTCCCCTTGCACTTTGCTGACAGCTGTGGGGAGCAGCGAACCCTTGTAGCGATAGTTGAAGCGGCCGTTTGGCGCACAGTCGCCATTGGCTATGAAGTCGAGAATCTCGGTGGTGAGCAGGGGCGTGTTGTCCGTCCACTTGAAGTCGAAATCCACGTCCTCGAGCATCCCGAGGCTGGCACGCGACACTGCGTACATCATCTCCTTACCCTCCTTGACGCATGTTACCGCCTCCACGTTCTGCCATGACTTGGTTTCGCTGTCCCAGCGCATGAGGGTGGGTGTGACGCCCGAACGGCTTATGCGGTAGTCATACCCCTCCCACCCGGTGGTGTAGTTCTTATCTACATTGAGCAATACGCTCATGTAGTCGGTGGCTATGGAGTGCGATGCATAGGGGATGTATTGTGCGGCGCGGGCGTACAGGTAGAGGCTGTCGGCATCGCGGCTCACCTTGCATGCCACTATGTCGGCGCTCTTGCGCTTCATACATACGGCTTTCATGGCCGATGTGGAGGTGTAGGCCACATCGCCCGGCTCGTCGACGAATTCGGGTGTGATGTCGGCCCATTGGGCAAAGCCCAGTTCGGTGTTGATGGTGTGGCACACTGTGGGTGCGGGTATCTTGTTCACGCCACGGTAGCGGCGCACGCCAGAGACCATCTGCATGTAGTAGTTGTCGCGTATGAGAGGCTCCGAGCTGGGCTCTATGTCGCGGTTGAACTCCTGGTTATATACATCCACAAAGTAGGTTTCGCCTATGGCCTTGGCCGCTCCTGGGCGTGTGTAGCCCTTCTCGCCCTCGCTCTTCACGATGAACCTCTGTGCCATCCACTCGTTCCACTGTGTGAGCATGAGCACCTTGGGATGCTTGCTGATGGCCTGCTTGAGCTGTTCGGCAAAGAACTTGCCGTAGGGAGTCACGCTGCACAGTCCGTACTTGTCCACCGCCGGCTCCTTGCCGTTGCTGTAGCTCTTGCCTATGCTCGAGCTGGGATGCATGGCTGTGGAGACGGTCATCTGCTCATACACAGTGCGTCCGGTCTCCTTGGAATAATTGATCTTCTGGGGGTAGAAGGCGAGCCAAGGCCATTTGTCCTCCCCTTCCTCCCATGCCCAACTGTGCCGCATGGTGAAGTGGTCGCGTATCTCCTGGCTGATGTCGGCCTTTGCCGAGGCGTCGATAAGGATAAGCGGCTTGCCGTTCCAGCGGAACCAGTACTTGTCGTTGGCCGCTTCCTTGTACCATTTATTATAGAGCTGCGTCACCACCCCTGCGGTGTTGGCGTGGCAGCAGAAGGCCAGCTTGGGTGATGGAAGCCCCAGCGAGGTGCGTCGGTCTATCTCGTCGATGACCACCTGCACCTGTGCATCGTAGGTGAAAGCGTTGGTCACATCGAAGAAGTAGAAGTCTATGCCTGCATCGGTGAGCATCTGCATGTGCTTGGCCACGATGAAGCGGTCGCCCCCGCTATAGTATCCCAGCGCCGGTTTGCTGCCCCAGTGGAACTGACCTTCGGCACCCCATGCGGGCGAGTCAGGGTTCTTCTCCAGCAGTCGGGTGATGTCCTTCACCTCGGCGCCGTGCTGTCCGTGCCACACATAATAGAACATGCCCACACGGCACGCGGTATCTTTCTTTGCACGGCTTACGCCCATGTCGGATGAGGCCACGTTGCGGCCCAGTCCGTCGCAGCACACCCATGTGTCGCTCATTACGTCCACATTCTGTCCCACGACCAGCGATGCGGTGGTCATCAGCACGGCAGCTATGGCCGTGCACCTCTTTGTCTTGGTTGTTTTTGCTCTCATCTTAGTTCTCAGGTTTATGGCGGTTTGAATGTTTTATTGTAGAGAGTCCAGTGTTTCTTTCCGGTACGTGGATTGCAGGATGACAGTCAGGTGGTGGCTTGTGCCGCCTTGGCCTTCTTCCCGGAGTTCAGTGCCACAAGCATTCCGCCAATGAGCACCATGCAGCCCAGTAGCGCCATCCAGGTGACGCGCTCGTGTAGCACCACGGCACCCACCGTCATGGTGAGCAGGCTTTGGAAATATACATAGTTGGTGACACGCACGGCACCCAGCACCTTCATCACCCTGTTCCACACCAGGAAACCGCCTGTGGAGGCCACCAGTCCCAGCATGAGCAGTGAGTAACAGGCCGACCACATGCGCCGGTGGCTTACTGCCACCAGGCACATATAGGCCAGCAGGAACCGATAGAAGAAGATGTCGGCAGGTGTAAGGCCATATCCTATCAGCACTTTACTGCTGACAAAGGTGGTGCCCCATACGGCCACCACGAGCATTGCTCCCACGTGCCCCATCCACTCCTTCATATCAGCGTACCATTATCTTACGTCCGTCCTTGATGTAGATGCCGCGTTGGGGAGTACCTGTAATGCGGCGGCCCAGCAAGTCATAGAGGGCTGAGGGCTGTGCAGAAGCACCATTGGCGCCTGCCACTTCATCGATGCCAGTGGCCAGTGACACCTGTATGGGCTCGCTCCAATTGCTTGTGGCGAATCCGTCGGCCAGCGCACGCACACGATAGGTGTATGTAGCATCGGTGGTCAGATTGGTGAAGGTGTAGGCGGTGGCAGCGGTGGTCACAGTCTGGCTCTTGCTCTTGTGGGCCTGTGCACGCTTGCCGATGGTCTTCATAGGAGCTTTGAAGAGTGTGCTGAGGTCGTCATCGCTGAAGGTGCCATCGAGCACAATCACGCGAGACACATAGGCACGGTTGCTGGAGTAGAGCACCACCTGGCAGTCTTTGGACACTTCCTCGATGGGTACTGCGAAGTAGGCATCCTCTTTTTCCAGTGTTGCTTTGCCCAGCAATTCGGCCTGTCCGTCTCCTTCGCTGTAGCCGATCTGCAGCTTGTTGTTCTTTTCATTGAACCAGCGAGCCACTATCACCACGGTGATGACGTCGTTGCTGGGGCTGATGGCAGGCGTTGTGAGTCTGCCCGCTACACTGCTGGAACCCATCTTCACTTCGTTGCGGGGTGTGGTGAACAGCTTCAGGCCGGTCCATCCAGCGGTCTGGGTGTACTCGTCGAGCTTGTTGGCAACGTCCTGGGTGCCGTCCTGGGTCTTTCCGTTATTGAAGCCCTTGAAGTTCTCATCCAGCAGGATGCTCTCCTCGATGCTGCCTTCGTTGTTCCCGGTAGCGGTCAGCTGCACCTCGTAAGATGTAGCACCCTCCACCTTCTGCCATTGTGCAGTGAAGCCGCTGGCAGTCACTTGGGTGGCAGGCAGTGCGGTGGGAGTGGCCAGTTGGGGCAGAGCCTTGCCGCCGTCAAAGGTGAAACTGATGAGTCCGTCCTTCTCTGCAATGTTCTCGATGGGGTGTCCCATGAACTTGCGACCGTTGCTGTTGAGGTTGTAGAGCTTGGCAGCAGGGTTGCTGCTGTCGGTCAGTGCAGTCTTCTTGGAAGTTCCGGGCCATGTGTCACCCGCAGTGTTGTAGTGTGACAACTTGCCATCGGCGGGGATGATGGTCATGCGCTGGTGGTTGGCTTGCACGTTCACGGTGTTGCTTGTCCAGGCGGTGGAAGAGTAATCCACATGCGTTATCATCAGTCCGTGTCCGCGGCTGCCGCACATCTTCACGTCCCATCCATCGGCCTGTCTGTTCTCCAGGATGTAGTATTCATTGGTGTTGAAGTCGCTCACCACCTTCCATCCACAGCCTCCCTTGGCATAACTAAGCAGGTGCAGAGTGGTGGGCTCGCTCACTGTCTGAAGCTTTTGCCAGCCCATGAAGTCGCGTTCATAGGCGGTGTAGCCTACGGGTGTGAAGCCATTGTTGGCATATTCACCATAGTCCATCACGCTCCAATAGTCCATGCCGAAGCATGTGCCACGTGTGTCATAGAAGTCGGGCAGGCCCAATGCATGGCTCAGTTCGTGCACAAACACGCCCACACCATCGGGGATGGATATGTATTCTCCTGTGGAGAGTTTCTTCATGCGGCTTTCACAAACGGATGAGTTGGCGGCAAAGCGGATACCGCCGATGGTGCTTGCACCGCTCACCTCCTTGGGCCAGATGGCATTCTCATCAGTGCTGTTGCTCTCTCCCAGCCCGGCAAAAACGAACATCACCAGGTCAACAGCGCCATCGCCGTCGTTGTCATAGAGGCTCCAGTCTGTTCCTGCGGCCGTGGCTTTGCTGATGGCTTCAGAGCAGAACTTGTCATAGTTGATGTCCTTGCGCTTTCCATCGGCCGAGTTGGCGCCGTAGTAAGCGTATCCCTTGTCGAGCTTGACGGGACCGATGGCGGTGAACTCAGGCTGGAATTCTCCTCTGCTCTGCTCTGTAAAGTACTCGCGCAGGCTGCCCTTGCTGCCGTGGCCGGTGTAGGGCGAACCATCGGCGTTGCCGTTACAGTAGAGATGATAGTAACGGTTCACGGCTTCGGCATCCTCGCCTACGGCAAAGTCCTTGTCGGCAAACGATACCAGCACCACGGGCACACGCTTCACTCCGTGCTGTCCCAGTGGTGCATTGGCAGCCGAACCCACCTTGCGTCGCACAGCCTTGCGCCTGCCGTTGGCCTCCGAGAGCAGCGTCTGCCACTCCTCATCGTCCTCCACCAGCCGGTAGCCCAGCGAATCTCGCACGATGGTCTCCCCTGCATCGGTCATGTAATAGGTGAAATGTTCGTCACCCATGCGGGTTACCTCCAGCTGTGAGCCGTCGGCAAGTGTTATGTTGATACGTATGCGCTCGGATGGAGCCGCGCTTAGCGGTTGGACAGAAGCGCATATGGTAGCCGCCAGAAGCGTAAGGCCCAAGAGCCGTCTCCCAGTGAATAATCTTGTCATAAAGTCTATAATATAATATGTATTGTAGTGCAAAGGTACGGTTTTTTGGGTGCAGGAAGAAAAAAAGTGGCGCAAACATTTGCGGGCAAGAGTAAAAGTTTATACTTTTGCAACGCAATAAGGCAATGGGGGATTAGCTCAGCTGGCTAGAGCGCTTGCATGGCATGCAAGAGGTCATCGGTTCGAACCCGATATTCTCCACACTACGCGGGACGGGAGATTTGTCATGAGGGACAAGTCTCCCGCTCTTGTTTAAGCTGGATTATACAATTAAAACTTCAAGATATGGACAAGCAGAAGAGGGTCACACTCCCCGAAAACGCATTCAGAGAACTCAAGGAGGGCGAACAGTACACACCGCTGATGCCCAAGGACTCGCATCCCCGCGAGGTGACAGCATGGTCAGTGGGGTGGGGTATCCTGATGGCAGTGCTCTTCAGTGCCGCTGCTGCCTACCTGGGACTGAAGGTAGGTCAGGTGTTTGAGGCAGCCATTCCCATCACCATCATCGCTGTGGGCGTGAGCGGAGCCACTCACCGCAAGAACGCCATGGGCGAGAACGTCATCATCCAGAGCATTGGCGCCTGCAGCGGAGTCATTGTGGCAGGAGCCATCTTCACGCTTCCTGCGCTCTACATCCTGCAGGCCAAGTATCCCGAGATGACTGTCAA
>OKRS01000940.1_pt1 | contig 20641 bp, 20 predicted proteins | sample 1601191 | NCBI WGS metagenome assembly OKRS01 (sample SAMEA3541509, study PRJEB24748) | human gut metagenome | biome: human gut; feature: human-associated habitat; material: faeces | place: China | collected 2012
ATGCTAAACAGAAAGACAAGCAAGGTTGTGGGGAGGTCATCCTCAGGCTACTTTGGTTAATCAGAGTGCCCTACCAACGCATGCTTGATTGACAACAGACTCAGGTGATTACTCAAGTAGGAGTTGAGGGTTCTGACAGATGCTCACGCATTTTGAACCTAAAAAAGCTGTTGTCATAAGAAAAATGATGATAAAGCCCGTGAAAACTGGTTTAAAGAAAAGTCTAAGTCCAACGAAAAAGCTCAAAAAGACCTTGAGAAACACGTTAAATAAAAGGACGATGGAACTTTCTCATTAGATTGGGAAAGTTCTTTTGGAATTAAAGGAAGAGACATGAAAAAATACATTTTATTGAGAACCCTTCGTTCTCTATTGTCAATATTTGTCGTGACGGCCTTGACCTACACCATTATTTATACCATGGTGCCGAGGCGTCTGATTTTCAGACAGGACCCTAACTACAACAAGATTGCAAAAACAGCTGATTCTAAGGCTAACTATGAAAATACAATCTATGAACGTATGGGTTACATTGATTACTATGACACCAAGGAGTTGCAGGAGAAAGCTAGCTCCCTTGATAAGTCAGTAACCACTAAGCCAACAAAAGAAAATAAAGCTATTTACCAAAAATATGTGGATAGTTTAGGACATGGCTGGCGTTTGCATCAATTCAAGCAAAGTAAACAATTCTATGCAACACGTGATGTTCCAGTGCTTGAACGTGTATTTGGCTTCTATACGCACCTCTTTGAATTTGACAATACTGGATGGGTTAAAGATAAAACAAATCCAAACTTGAAGCGTTACATCCGTATTGAAAATGACCCAGCTATCGGTTGGTCAGTTGTCGGATCAGGGACTAAGCATAAATACTTGCTTTACTTTAACAGTCAGTTCCCATTTGTTCACCAAAACTTTGTGAAGATGAACCTTGGTACATCTTACCCAACTTATGCTGAGCAAGGTGTTCTTGATGTTATTACGCAAGGCCAAGGGCAAACACAAAGCTCTGAGGTCAACTTCCCTACTGGTAAGAAAGTATCTTCAGTAGATATCTACTCTCGTACTTATAAATCACCAAGTCAGGCTGATGCTAGGGATCGTTCTTACTATGGTGACGACCCTTACACAGCTACTAAGAGTCGCTACCAGTACCCATCAATGGTGACAAGTTCTGCCATTGCAGGTTTGATTGGTTTGGTCTTGTCTTATGCTTTGGCAATTCCATTGGGATCATACATGGCACGCTTTAAAAACACACTCTTTGATAGTGTGTCAACTGGTATCTTGACTTTCTTGCTTTCACTACCAACCATCGCCTTGGTTTATATCATTCGTTTGATTGGTTCTGAGATTGGTCTTCCAGATTCCTTCCCTATCTTGGGTGCGGGTGACTGGCGTTCATACGTCTTGCCATCTGTTATTCTCGGTCTCTTGTCAACACCAGGTCTTGCTATTTGGATTCGTCGTTACATGATCGACTTGCAATCACAAGACTTCGTTCGTTTTGCACGTGCCAAAGGGTTGTCAGAACAAGAAATTTCGAATAAACACATTTTCAAAAATGCTATGGTTTCCTTGGTTTCAGGGATCCCAGCATCTATCGTTAGTGTTATCACAGGGGCAACCTTGACAGAAACAATCTTCGCCTTCCCTGGTATGGGTAAAATGTTGATTGACTCTGTCCGTGCTTCAAATAACGCTATGGTTGTGGGTCTTGTATTTATTTTCACAGCCCTCACCATCTTCTCATTGCTTGTGGGTGATATCCTTATGACTATGATTGACCCACGTATCAAATTGACATCTAAAGGAGGTAAATAATGGCTTCAATTGATAAAAGTAAGTTCCAATTTGTAAAGCGCGATGATTTTGCCTCTGAAACAATTGATGCGCCGGCCTATTCATACTGGAAATCGGTGATGCGTCAGTTCTTCAAGAAAAAGTCAACAACTGTCATGTTGGGAATCTTGATTGCTATCATTTTGATGAGCTTTATCTACCCAATGTTTTCAAAATTTGACTTTAATGACGTGTCTAAGGTTAATGACTTTAGTGTACGTTATGTGCATCCAAATGCTCAATACTGGTTCGGTACGGACAGTAATGGTAAGTCTCTCTTTGACAGTGTTTGGTTTGGAGCTCGTAATTCTATCCTTATTGCTGTTATCGCTACCTTCATTAACGTTGTTATTGGTTTAGTCGTTGGTGCTGTTTGGGGGATTTCTAAGACCTTTGATATGATTATGATGGAAATCTACAACATCATCTCAAACATTCCTGCCCTCCTTGTCGTTATCGTCTTGACTTACTCATTGGGTGCAGGTTTCTGGAACATGATTTTTGCCATGACTGTCACAGGTTGGATTGGTATTGCTTATACTATCCGTATTCAAATCATGCGTTACCGTGATTTGGAGTACAACTTGGCTTCTCGTACTTTGGGAACACCAACTCCTAAGATTGTGGTTAAAAATATCATGCCACAACTTGTATCAGTTATCGTGACTATGGCTAGTCAGCTCTTGCCAGGATTTATCTCTTACGAAGCCTTCCTTTCTTACTTTGGTTTGGGGCTTCCCGTTACGACGCCTAGTCTTGGTCGTTTGATTTCAGACTATGCACAAAACGTTACAGTCAATGCTTACCTCTTCTGGATTCCATTGACTACCTTGATCCTCGTTTCCCTCTCTCTCTTTATTGTCGGTCAAAACTTGGCGGATGCCAGTGACCCACGTACGCATAGATAGGAGTCCAATATGACAGAAAATAAAAATGTAATATTATCGGCTCGCGATATCGTCGTGGAATTTGACGTTCGTGACCGTGTTTTGACAGCTATTCGAGGAGTTTCCCTTGATTTGGTTGAAGGTGAAGTTTTAGCCTTGGTTGGTGAGTCTGGTTCAGGTAAATCAGTTTTGACTAAGACCTTCACAGGGATGCTTGAAGAAAATGGTCGTGTCGCTAGTGGTTCTATTGATTATCGTGGCCAAGATTTGACCAAGCTTAAGAGTCACCAAGATTGGGCACCTATTCGTGGAGCTAAGATTGCGACTATCTTCCAAGATCCTATGACCAGTCTTGACCCAATTAAGACTATCGGTAGCCAAATTGTTGAAGTCATTGTCAAACACCAAGGAAAATCAGCCAAAGAAGCTAAAAAAATGGCCATTGATTACATGGACAAGGTTGGTATTCCTGATGCTGAAAAACGTTTCAACGAATATCCTTTCCAATACTCTGGTGGGATGCGTCAACGTATCGTCATTGCCATTGCCTTGGCTTGTCGTCCTGATGTCCTTATCTGTGACGAGCCAACAACTGCCCTTGATGTGACCATTCAAGCTCAAATCATTGACCTTTTGAAATCACTCAAAGAGGAGTACGGTTTCTCAGTGATTTTCATTACCCATGACCTTGGTGTGGTAGCAAGTATCGCTGACAAGGTTGCTGTTATGTATGCTGGTGAAATCATCGAGTACGCAACGGTTGAGGAAATTTTCTATGAGCCTTGTCACCCATACACGTGGAGCTTGCTTTCAAGCTTGCCACAGTTGGCTGACGATAAGGGTGAGCTTTTCTCAATTCCAGGGACACCACCATCACTTTATACACCAGTTGTTGGAGATGCCTTTGCCTTGCGTTCAGACTATGCCATGCAAATTGACTTCGAGGAAAAAGCACCACAATTCCAAGTTTCAGATACTCACTGGGCTAAGACCTGGCTCTTACATGAGGATGCACCAAAAGTTGAAAAACCTGAGGTTATCCAAAATCTACATGAAAAAATCCGTACTAATATGGGATTTGCACATTTAGGAGATGAGGAGGAAGGCAATGCCTGAGAAGTTAGTTGAAGTAAAAGATGTGGAGATTTCCTTCGGTGAAGGAAGCAAGAAATTCGTTGCTGTCCACAATGCTAATTTTTTCATCAACAAGGGTGAAACCTTTTCCCTCGTTGGTGAGTCTGGTAGTGGTAAAACTACTATCGGTCGTGCCATTATTGGTCTGAATGATACAAGTAATGGTGAGATTATTTTTGACGGTAAGAAAATCAATGGGCACTTATCTCACTCTGAGAAAAACGACCTTATCCGTCGTATTCAGATGATTTTCCAAGACCCTGCGGCTAGTTTGAATGAACGTGCAACAGTTGATTATATCTTGTCTGAGGGCTTGCATAACTTCCATCTCTATAAGGATGAGGAAGATCGTAAAGCCAAAATCAAGGAAATCATCAAAGAAGTGGGACTTCTTGAGGAGCACTTGACACGTTACCCTCACGAATTTTCTGGGGGACAACGTCAACGTATTGGAATTGCGCGTTCCTTGGTTATGCAACCTGACTTGGTCATCGCTGACGAACCAATCTCAGCCCTTGACGTGTCAGTCCGTGCCCAAGTCTTGAACTTGCTTAAGAAATTCCAAAAAGAGTTGGGATTGACCTACCTCTTTATCGCTCACGACTTGTCAGTGGTCCGTTTCATTTCTGACCGTATCGCTGTTATTTACAAGGGGACAATCGTGGAAGTTGCTGAGACAGAAGAACTCTACAACAATCCTATCCACCCTTACACCAAGTCACTCTTGTCTGCTGTTCCTATTCCAGATCCGATCTTGGAACGTAAGAAAGTCTTGAAGGTTTATGATCCAAACCAACACGACTATTCTGTTGATAAACCAGAAATGGTTGAAGTACGTCCAGGACACTTCGTTTGGGGTAACAAAGCCGAAATTGAGACTTATCGTAAAGAACAAAGTAAATAAGTCTTTTAAATGCAAAAAAATCGTGTTCCAAAAGGAACACGGTTTTTCTTTAGTCCAAATTTAAGCGTTTGGTCATGATATAGTAGGTACCAAAGTAACTTGCTGCGATGAGAATGAGAGACTGAACTAGACTAATGATATATGACGAGTTATTGATTGCAGTATATGTTGCATCTCCGGTCAAGGCTGCACCGAGTCCAAAGAAGAAACCAATAAAGAATAGGATAGCCTGAATGGCGAAAAAGGCGACAAATCCCATAAGAACTTTGTTAGTGTTGAAGAGGTTTCCGATACTAATACAGAGGTAATAGAAAAGGATACCAGCAATCATTGACAAGATTGTAGAAGGGATGAAGAGGTAGAAAGCGCCTATCTCTTTTAGGATCTGGCCAAAGTAGCTGGTAGCTAGGAGGATATCTTTCATATCAAGGCAGAAAGCAGCTATAATTCCAATCGAAAGGAGTATAACGAGTGATGAAATGATATCTAAAATAAAGGCTACCAAGAGTTTCGACAAGATTAATTGGTGAGCAGAAACTGGGAGTGTATTGGTTAGATAACCTTCTCTCCCAAAGACAGTTTTTGCAAAGCGTCTGACAATGAGGACTATTGTTGCTATGTAAATGGCTCCCCATACAATAATGGTAGCAAAAACCATCAGTGTGAAGAAAGCAAAAAAGAGTAGACTAGGTTCTTGGTGGCTCTGTTCAGTTACAAAAATAAATTTTTGAAGCATTAAACCCAAGGGGATTGAGAGTAGGATGGCAATACCATAGATGCCGAGATACCATTTACGGATCGATTGTAATTCATACTTAACTAATTTCCAAAACATGCTCATACCTCCTAGTTGTGGAACATCTCTCTAAAGAGTTTGTCGATAGATTTGCCATGGGCTTGACGGATATTATCAGCATCACCCTGAAGTTCAATCTGACCGTATTTTAGGAAGACAACTTCATCTAGAACAGATTCAATGTCTGCAATCAAATGAGTTGAAATGATCACAGAAGCATCTTCAGAGTATTGGTTGATGATGGTTTTAAGGATGTAGTCACGTGACGCGGGATCGACCCCACCGATAGGTTCATCAAGGAGATAGAGTTTAGCTTCACGACTCATAACCAAAATCAACTGAACTTTTTCTTTGTTTCCTTTTGAAAGGTCTTTAAGGCGCAAATCAGGCTGGAGCTTTTAATCCTGCAAGAGTTGCAAGGCAAGAGGATAGCGGAAGTCAGCATAGAAATCTTGGAAGAAGTCCAAGTAGTATTGGATAGTTTTACTTTCATCTAAATAAGTTGTATCAGGTAGATATGCCACTTGAGCTTTGGTGATAGGTGATGGCTGAAATCCATTAATGGTTACTAAACCAGAAGTTGGTTGGAGGAGGCCATTCAAAATCTTGATGAGAGTTGTTTTACCACTACCGTTTGGTCCTAAGAGACCAATGATTTTACCAGACGGGATGGACATGGTCACATCTCTAAGGGCTGGAATACCATTATAGGTCTTGGTGAGATTTGTTAGAGTTACAATATCAGTCATCGGTCTATAAGTCCTTTCCTGTTTGTTCGATGTAGTCAGTAATGATGGCTTTGATTTCAGCTGAGCTAAAACCAATGGCTGCCATCTCAGTGACAAAGTTTTTCATGAGACTTTGGGCAATCTCGTGTCGTTTTTGATCAATAAGTTTTTCATCTTCAGTAACAAAGCGACCAGAGGTACGGGCAGAATAGACCAGCCCCTCTTTTTCAAGTTCTTGGAAGGCTCTTTGTACGGTGTTGGGATTGACCCCGGCTTCCTGAGCAAATTCCCTTACAGGTAGGAGTTGTTGTCCCATACTCAATTCCTTGGAAGCTATCTTCAGTTTGACGCGATAAGCGATTTGGAGATAGATAGGCGATTTTTCATCAAATGTCCAAGCCATAAGAGACTCCTTTCTAAAAGTATAATAGTATTATTTTTGTACTACCGTAATGATACAACTAAAATAATGAATTTGCAAGTAAAATGCCATATTTTCTCTAATTTCTTTGGCTTTTCCCAAACTTATGTTCCTATTTTTGGTACAATAGGGGCAAGTATATTCGACCTGAAGGGAGATTATTTTGAAAATTTTAGCAACAGATATGGATGGTACCTTTCTAGACCATCTTGGTGCCTATGACAAAGCACGTTTGGATAACCTTTTGGATGCTTGTGAAGCTAAAGATTACGTTTTTACCGTAGCTTCTGGGCGAGCCCTCTTGGCCTTGGAGGAGCTTTTTGATGGGTTTGTGGACCGTATTGCGATTATTGCGGAAAATGGTGCCTTGGTTCAGTACAAGGGTGAAGTCTTGTTTGAGTCCAAGCTAGACCCTAAGGATTATTTGGAAATTGCAGATACAACCCTAGCCTTGCCAACTTGCGAGGGGATTCTCTTGTCAGGCCGTCGAGGTGCCTATGCACCAAACGATGCAGACCCAGCCTATCTTAAGGCCATGGAACGTTACTATGAAAATGTCATGGCAACGGATCTTGAAGCGGTCACAGATGATATTTTCAAGGTAACTGCTAAGTTCCAAGGAGATACCATCATGGAACGTGGTGACTACCTCAACACGATTTTTGAGGATATGACAGCTGTGACAACTGGCTTTGATTCCATGGATATTATCCTTAAAGGGGTGGACAAGGGCTTTGGTCTCTACCATCTTTGTCAAGAGTTGGGGAGACAGGCTTCAGATGTTGTAGCCTTTGGTGATAATCTCAATGATATGGAGATGCTGACCTTCGCGGGTCGTGCGGTTGCTACGGAAAATGCGCGTGATGAGATTAAGGCAGTGGCAGATGAGGTGATTGGCCACCATAAAGATGGTGCAGTCTTTGACTACATGGAAGGATTGGTGGGCTCAGATGTCTGAGATTAAATTACTAGCCTTGGACCTAGATGGGACCCTCTTTACTAAGGATAAGCAAGTAACAGCTGAAAATAGAGCTGCTCTGAAGGCGGCAGAAGCTAAGGGAGTTCATGTGGTCATTACGACTGGTCGTCCTCTGCCAGCTATTACTCATATCTTGGAAGATTTGGGCTTGTTAGATGATAAGCACTATAGTGTGACCTTCAATGGTGGCTTGGTTCAGCGTAATAATGGGGATATCCTCATAAAGAAAGAGATGAGTCGAGAAGATTTAAAGCAGATTTATGCTGTCTTTGAACCTCTAGGGCTCCCTATGGATGTTATCAGTGATGGCATTGTCTATGGTGTGCCAAGTAAAGGCAATCATTCTCTCTATCGTCAGGCTAATCCTACCTTGACCTTCGTTGATGTGGAGAGTATTGATGACATTCCTGAAAATATCGTCTATAATAAGGTAGTTACGGTCTGTGAGGAAGCGTTTTTGGATGCTCAAATTCAAAAACTACCTAAACAGCTATACCAGAATTTTGAAGTTTTTAAGTCTCGTGAAATTATCCTTGAAGTCATGCCGAAAGGGGTTCATAAGGCTGTAGGCTTGAAACTTTTGTCTGATTATCTTGCCCTTGATAAAAGTCAGGTTATGGCTATGGGAGATGAGGAAAATGACTTGACCATGTTGGAGTGGGCTGGTCTAGGTGTGGCTATGGCAAATGCTGTTCCTAAGGTTAAGGCTGTTGCCAAGGCAGTAACGGCAAAAACTAATGAGGAATCTGGAGTGGCTGAGGCCATCCACAAGTATATTCTAGAGAAATAAGGAGAACCAAATGGGTCTATTTGATCGATTATTTGGACAAGAGGAAAACCAATCACAGGAAACTGTAGCAAATCAGGAAATTTCAGAAACTGAGGCTCTTGATAATCAAGACTTGTCAACAAGTGAAGGGACAAGCCAAAGTCAAACAGAACAGCTCAGTGAGTCAGAGACTCAAGTAGAAGAGATTTCGTCTACAGAATCTGTTGAAGAAAGCGAATCTACAGTGACAGAAGAAAGTGAAGTAGCGTCTGATGAGGACCTATCTGTTGATGATCAGGCCTCAAGCGAAGCAGAGGGCGTATCAGAGTCAGAAGAAAGCCAAGTCGCTGTGGATAACCACTTTGCGGATGTCATGGCTGATTACTATGCTAAAAAGGCTCAGGTAGCTGCTGCTGCAGAAAAAGGTGAAACGGTTACTTTTGAGGCTGTTCAAACTCGTAAAGTTGAGGAAAAACCTGAAGAAGTTCAGGCTTCAAAAACTGAAACAGAACAAGAAAAATACAATCGTACCCTTAAGAAGACGCGTACAGGTTTTGCTGCCCGTTTGAATGAATTCTTCGCGAATTTCCGTCGAGTTGATGAGGAGTTCTTCGAAGAATTGGAAGAAATGCTGATTCTTTCCGATGTTGGTGTTAATGTTGCAACGCAATTAACGGAAGACTTACGTTATGAAGCCCGCCTTGAAAATGTCAAAAAGACTGAAGATTTGCAACGCTTGATTATCGAAAAACTTGTGGATATCTACGAGAAGGATGATGTCTACAAGGAGCAGATTAATTTCCAAGATGGTTTGACAGTCATGCTTTTCGTTGGTGTCAACGGGGTTGGTAAGACAACGTCTATCGGTAAGTTGGCGCATAAATACAAACAAGAAGGCAAAAAAGTTATGCTGGTAGCTGCCGATACCTTCCGTGCGGGAGCTGTCGCTCAGTTGGTTGAGTGGGGGCGTCGTGTTGATGTGCCAGTGGTGACTGGTGCTGAGAAGGCTGACCCAGCTTCAGTGGTCTTTGACGGTATGGAAAAGGCCCTTGCTGAAGGAGTTGATGTCCTTATGATTGATACTGCGGGTCGTTTGCAAAATAAAGACAATCTTATGGCAGAGCTTGAAAAGATTGGTCGTATTATTAAGCGTGTGGTTCCAGAAGCACCTCATGAAACCCTCTTGGCCTTGGATGCCTCAACAGGTCAAAATGCCCTTAGTCAGGCTAAGGAATTTTCAAAAATCACACCTCTTACAGGCCTTGTCTTGACTAAGTTGGATGGTAGTGCTAAGGGTGGTGTGGTTCTAGCCATTCGTCAAGAGTTGGATATTCCAGTTAAATTAATTGGTTTTGGTGAGAAAATTGATGATATTGGTGAGTTCCATTCAGAAGAATTCATGCAAGGTCTCTTGACTGGTTTGGTTTAAAAGAGTGTTTAAAAAGAGTGAGTACTGGGAAAAGGGATTCACTCTTTTTAATGGTGTCCTCACCTTGAAAAAAGTCACTTTTATTGGTAAAATAGTAAGGAAAAACGCATGCTTTGAAAAGTGAGCTGTAACTTAATCACTGAACAACCCCTAAGCCGTAAAAAGAGATGATTGCTTTCTCTTTTTTTAAGGTGAGTCATAAGAAGATTTTTAATCTTAGTTTAAGGAGAAGACATGTCTGAACGTGGACTTTTGATTGTTTTTTCAGGGCCTTCTGGTGTCGGAAAAGGAACTGTTCGTCAGGAGATTTTTTCAACACCTGACCACAAATTTGAATACTCAGTATCAATGACCACGCGTGCTCAACGTCCTGGTGAAGTTGATGGGAAGGATTATTTCTTCCGTTCGCGTGAGGAATTTGAAGAGCTTATTCGTAATGGTCAAATGTTGGAATATGCTGAGTATGTAGGTAACTACTACGGAACACCTTTGACTTATGTCAATGAAACCTTGGATAAAGGTATTGATGTTTTCCTTGAAATCGAGGTTCAAGGTGCCCTTCAGGTTAAGAAAAAGGTCCCAGATGCTGTCTTCATCTTTTTGACGCCACCAGATTTGAACGAGCTTCAAGAACGTTTGGTTGGTCGTGGGACAGATTCTGAGGAAGTTATTGCTCAACGTATCGAGCGTGCGCGTGAAGAAATTGCTCTCATGAGCGAATACGATTATGCCATTGTTAATGACGAAGTGCCTCTAGCTGCTGAGCGTGTTAAACGTGTTATTGAAGCAGAACACTTCCGCGTTGACCGTGTGATTGGCCGCTATCGTAATATGATTTCAGAAAAGAAATTATCAGATAAATAAATTAGAAATAGGTATAGAATTATGATGTTGAAACCCTCTATTGACAAACTTTTGGATAAAGTGCCTTCAAAATATTCATTGGTTATTTTGCAAGCCAAACGTGCCCATGAATTGGCTGCTGGTGCTGAACCAACTCAAGAGTTTACGTCAGTAAAACCAACCCTTCAAGCCCTTGAAGAAATTGAATCTGGTAATGTGACTATTCACCCAGATCCAGAATCTAAACGTGAATTGGCACGTTTGAAAGTGATTCAAGCACGTCTTGCTGCTGAGGAAGAAGAACGTAAAATCAAAGAACAAATCGCTAAAGAAAAAGAAGAAGGCGATAAAATCTAAAATCAAAGTCATGCTTTGGTTTATGAGGAGAGGGGAGCTGAGGCATAGTGTCTCAGCTTCCTTCTTTATGATGATAATCAAGAGCTCAGCTTTTCTTGAGCTTGAAAGATACTGGTCTTAAGGAAGTGACAGGAGGAAATTTATGGTTTTAGTAGCACAAATTATTGTAGACGTTCCTCTGATGCAGACGGACAGACCTTATAGTTACCTTATCCCTGAAGCTATGCAAGATAAAATTGCCATTGGTATGCGAGTGCATGTACCTTTCGGTAAAGGAAATCGTCTATTGCAAGGTTTTGTTATTGGTTTAGAAGAGCAGGAGAACTTAAGAGACTTTCCTGAATTAAAACCTATTGCTGAGCTTTTAGATTATGAGCCAGTCCTTAATCAGGATCAACTGGACTTGGCTGATCAGATGCGACATACGGTCTTTTCCTATAAGATTTCCATCTTGAAGTCAATGCTACCTGGTCTCCTTAATTCTCAGTACGATAAGGTTATCATGGCGACTGATAAACTAGGTGAAGAAGATAAACAGACTTTTCTTCAGGGGCAGGATCATGTTCTTTTCTCGCAGTTGTCAGAGGAGCAGCGTCAAGCCATTCCTCGTCTGGTCCAGTCTGGGCGTGTAACGGTTGATTACCTTGCTAAGGATAAGCAGAACATTAAGACTGAGAAGCACTATAGTGTTCAAAAGGGCATTCTTGAGACTTTGGCTATTTCACAACGGGCTAAGAGACGTTTGGAGATGCGTGACTTCTTGTTAGAGAAGAGTGAGCCAGGGAGGGTGGCAGACCTCCACAAGCTTTTTTCACGAGATGTGGTTAAGTTTTTCATCGAAGCTGGTGCCTTGGTCATCACTGAAGTTGAGGTCAATCGTGCCGACAGCTACTTTGAGAAGGTAGAAAAGACGGATTTTCTTGAGCTTAATGTTCAACAGGCGCATGCGGTTGAAGAAATGACGCGCCAAATTGTACAAGGCGGCAAACCATTCTTATTGGAAGGGGTAACGGGATCAGGTAAGACAGAGGTCTATCTACATCTTATCGAGAGGACCTTGGCTATGGGGAAAACAGCTATTGTCTTGGTGCCAGAGATTTCCCTGACGCCCCAAATGACCAATCGTTTCATTTCACGTTTTGGGGACTTGGTGGCCATTATGCATTCAGGCTTGTCAGACGGTGAGAAATTTGACGAGTGGCGTAAGGTTAGATCTGGCCAGGCCAAGGTTGTGGTAGGAGCACGTTCGGCTATCTTTGCTCCCTTGGACAATATCGGAGCTATCATTATCGATGAGGAACATGAGGCTACTTATAAACAAGAATCCAATCCTCGCTACCATGCTAGAGATGTGGCCTTGCTTAGGGCTAAGAGTCATGGAGCCGTGCTTGTTCTTGGTTCAGCAACACCCTCTATTGAGACACGGGCGAGAGCTCAGAAAGGGGTTTACCATTTTCTTGAGTTGACTCAGAGGGCAAATCCTAATGCCAAAATTCCTCAGGTGGAAGTGGTGGACTTTAAGGACTTTGTGGGCCGTCAAGAGGCGAGTGATTTTACGCCACCTCTCTTAGAGAAAATCCGAGAACGCTTGGCACGTAAGGAACAAGTCGTGCTAATGTTGAACCGTCGTGGCTATTCCTCTTTTGTCATGTGTCGTGACTGTGGCTATGTGGATGATTGTCCCAACTGTGATATTTCACTAACCTTACACATGGATACTAAGACCATGAATTGCCACTATTGTGATTTTCAAAAAGCAATACCACATGTCTGCCCTAACTGTCAGAGTCGTCAGATTCGTTATTATGGGACTGGGACACAGAAGGCCTATGACCAATTGACGGAACTTTTGCCAGAAGCCAAAGTGATTCGTATGGATGTTGATACGACACGTAAGAAAGGGGCTCACGAGAAACTCTTGGAGGCCTTTGGAAGTGGTAAGGCCGACATTTTGCTTGGAACTCAGATGATTGCCAAGGGCTTGGATTTTCCAAATGTTACCTTGGTAGGGGTCTTGAATGCAGATACGTCGCTAAATTTACCAGATTTTCGTTCAGCTGAGCGTACCTTCCAACTCTTGACTCAGGTGGCTGGTCGTGCTGGTCGTGCTGACAAGGAAGGGGAAGTTATTATTCAAACCTATAATCCTAGTCATTATGCCATTCGGTTTGCACAGCAACAGGATTATGAAGGTTTCTATGCCTATGAGATGGGGATTCGCCGTCAGTTGGCCTATCCGCCCTATTTCTATACGGTAGGAATTACGCTTTCTCACAAGGATGAAGAGTTTGTGGTTCGCAAGAGCTATGAGGTTATGGCTTATTTAAGAGAGCACCTGTCAGACAAGGTGACCTTCCTAGGGCCTACGCCTAAGCCGATTGCCCGAACACATAATCTTTATCATTATCAGATTATTATCAAATACCGTTTTGAGGATAACTTGGAAGAAACGCTTAATAGGGTCCTTGACATGACCCAGGAACCTGAAAACAAGGACCTGCGTTTGATTATTGATCACGAACCTCAGAATTTTACCTAATCTAGAAAAGGAAGAATATGACGAAATTAGTATTTATGGGAACGCCCGCCTTTTCAGCGACAGTGCTGGAAGGACTTTTGACCGATGAGCGTTATGATATTGTCGCTGTGGTGACGCAACCAGACCGTGCTGTCGGCCGTAAAAAAGAAATCCGCATGACACCGGTCAAGGAAGTAGCCTTGGCGCATGACTTGCCAATTTATCAACCTGAAAAGTTGTCAGGTTCTGAGGAAATGGCACAGCTTATGGCGCTTGGTGCTGATGGAATTGTTACTGCGGCTTATGGACAATTCTTGCCAAGCAAGTTACTTGATAGCATGGATTTTGCAGTGAATGTCCACGCTTCACTCCTGCCCAAATACCGTGGTGGAGCACCTATTCATTATGCCATTATCAATGGTGATGCAGAAGCTGGTGTGACGATTATGGAAATGGTCAAGGAAATGGATGCTGGTGACATGGTTAGCCAAAAGGCCTTGCCAATTCTTGACGAGGATAATGTCGGTACCATGTTTGAAAAATTGGCAGTCTTGGGTCGTGACCTCTTGCTTGAAACCTTGCCTGCTTATATCGCTGGAGAAATCAAACCTGTTCCTCAAGATGCCAGTCAGGTAACTTTTTCACCAAATATTAGTCCAGAAGAGGAGCGCCTTGATTGGAACAAGTCCGCACGAGACATTTTCAATCAAATCCGTGGCATGTACCCATGGCCTGTGGCCCATACCTTGCTTGATGGCAAACGTTTCAAAATTTATGAAGCGGATTTGGCAGAAGGTCAAGGACAGGCTGGTCATATTATTGAAAAAACCAAGAAGAGTTTGGTAGTTGCGACTGGCCAAGGAGCTATTTCGCTTAAGACAGTTCAACCTGCTGGAAAACCTCGTATGGCTATTGCTGATTTCCTTAATGGGGTCGGACGCAATCTTGAAGTAGGTGATGCATTTGGCCAATGATTGGAAAAAAACAGCTCGTGGACAGGCACTTGAAATCTTAGAAGAAGTCTTCCAGGAAGGGGCCTACTCAAATATTGCTCTCAATGCACATCTGAGCAAGTCGCAGCTGACAGATAAGGACAAGGCCTTGGTGACGGAAATTGTCTATGGGACCGTGGCTCGTAAGATTACTTTGGAGTGGATGCTAGCCCATGTCATTGAGGACCGTGATAAGCTTGAACCTTGGGTTTATGACTTATTACTTTTGAGTCTATATCAGTTGGCCTATTTAGATAAGATTCCAGCCCATGCGGTAGTTAATGATGCGGTTTCTATTGCTAAAAATCGTGGCAATAAAAAGGGTGCTGAGAAGCTGGTCAATGCGGTTCTTCGTAAACTATCTAGCCAGCCTTTGCCAGATCCAAGCCAGATTAAACGTGTCAATAAACGCTATTCCGTTCAGTATTCTCTACCTGTATGGTTGGTTAAAAAACTTATCGACCAGTACGGGGAAGACCGTGCCCTTGCTATTTTCCAAAGCCTCTTTGTGAGAAATAAGGCTAGTGTACGTGTAACGGATGCGTCACGTTTGAAAGAGATAGCGGAGACCACTGGGGCTGATCGTTCAGTCCTATCACCAGTCGGGCTTGTTAAGTCTTCAGGTTACTTTGCTGGAACAGATTATTTTAAAGAGGGCTTGTTGACCATTCAGGATGAGACCAGTCAACTGGTTGCACCAACTTTAGGGATTCAAGGCGAGGAAGAAATCCTGGATGCCTGTGCGGCACCTGGTGGTAAGACTGTCCATATGGCCTCTTATTTGACGGGTGGACATGTGACGGCGCTTGACCTCTATGATCATAAGCTTGCCCTTATCGAAGAAAATGCCCAACGTCTTGGCCTAGCTGATAAGGTTAAGACACAGAAACTGGATGCTAGTCAGGTACATCAAGTCTTTCCGACTGATAGTTTTGACAAGATTTTGGTGGATGCTCCTTGTTCAGGGATTGGACTCATTCGTCGGAAACCTGACATCAAATATAACAAGGACCTCCAAGACTTTGAGTCCCTTAAGGCTGTGCAGTTGGAGATCCTATCCAGCGTTTGTCAAACCCTACGAAAAGGTGGTATAATAACATATAGTACTTGCACCATCATAGCAGAAGAAAATCAAGAGGTGATTCAAGCCTTTCTTGAGAGCCATCCTGATTTTGAGCAAGTTGCCTTAGACCATCCATGTAAAGACATCGTGGTCAATGGCTGTTTGGCAATTACCCCCGAACAGTATCTAACTGATGGTTTTTTCATCGCACAGTTGCGTAAAAAAGCTTAGGGTTACAGAGGAGGAAATGCTGACGCAAGTCAGAAAGAAAACTATGGAAATATCATTATTAACGGACATTGGCCAAAAACGGTCAAACAACCAAGATTTTGTTAATAAATTTGTCAACCAAGCTGGTGTTACCCTTGTCGTTGTTGCAGACGGAATGGGTGGACACCGTGCTGGAAATATTGCCAGTGAGATGTCAGTAACTGACCTTGGTCGTGACTGGATTAACACTGATTTTCGTGAGTTGAGTCAAATTCGTGATTGGATGATTGCTGCTATTGATGCAGAAAATCGTAAAATCTATGAGCTTGGCCAAAACGAAGAATATAAGGGAATGGGAACAACTATCGAGGTTCTTGCCTTTGTTGATAATGCTGTGATTTTCGCCCATGTCGGGGATTCACGTATTGCCCTTATCCGTAATGGTGAGTATAAGCAATTGACGAACGACCACTCTTTGGTCAATGCTCTTATCAAGGCTGGTCAGTTGACTGAAGAAGAAGCAGCGGTTCACCCACAACGTAATATCATTACGCAATCTATTGGGCAAGCTGCTCCGATTGAGGCTGACCTTGGTGTCCAACAATTGGAACCAGGAGACTATATTTTGGCTAATTCAGATGGTTTGACCAATATGATTTCAGTTGAACAGATTGTTCATATTGTCAACAGCCCTGGTTTCGTCGAAGAAAAAACGAGTCGTTTGGTAGCTGCAGCCAATGAGGCTGGTGGTCATGATAATATTACCGTTGCTCTCATCAAAATAGAAAGTGAGGAAGGATAATGATCCAAGTTGGCAAATTGTTTGCTGGACGTTATCGAATCCTTAAGTCTATCGGGCGTGGTGGTATGGCGGATGTTTATCTGGCTAACGACCTGATTCTGGATAATGAAAGAGTAGCTATTAAGGTGCTACGTACCAATTACCAAACGGATCAGGTGGCTGTGGCGCGTTTCCAGCGTGAAGCGCGTGCCATGGCAGAACTCAGTCATCCTAATATCGTTGCTATCCGAGATATTGGCGAAGAAGACGGCCAGCAGTTTTTGGTGATGGAGTATGTAGATGGTTCGGACTTGAAGAAATATATTCAAGACCATGCGCCACTTTCTAACCAAGATGTTGTGCGTATCATGGGGGAGGTTCTTTCCGCCATGACTCTTGCCCATCAAAAGGGCATTATCCACCGTGACCTTAAGCCACAAAACGTTCTTTTAACTAAGGACGGTACAGCCAAGGTTACAGACTTCGGAATTGCGGTTGCCTTTGCAGAGACTAGTCTAACTCAAACTAACTCTATGTTGGGGTCTGTCCACTACCTCTCACCAGAGCAGGCTCGTGGATCGAAAGCAACTATCCAAAGCGACATCTATGCTATGGGTATTATGCTTTTTGAAATGTTAACAGGTCATATTCCTTACGATGGCGATAGTGCTGTAACCATTGCACTCCAACATTTCCAAAAGCCACTCCCATCGATTTTGGCAGAGAACCGTAACGTTCCCCAAGCCTTGGAAAACGTGGTTATTCGAGCAACAGCCAAAAAACTAGAAAATCGTTATAATAGTACTTTGGAAATGAGCCGTGACTTGGTAACGAGTTTGCATCCTAGTCATCGACGCGATGCCAAGGTAGTCTTTGATGATATGACGGATACCAAGACCTTACCGAAGGTTGATCCAGTTCCATCAGCAAGCCTTGAGAAAAAGGCCGTTGCTGCTGAGCCATCAGAGCCTACACCTGCTCCAAGTAAACAACCGAGGAAGAAAACGACACTAGCTAAGAATAAAAAGAAGAAAAAAAAGAAAAGCTTTTTCTCGACATCACTCAAGGTATTCCTGGGGTTGGTCTTTATCGGGATTATCATTTTTGCCTATTTGGTATTTACCAATCCTGATAATGTCCAGGTGCCTAATGTGGTCGGTCAAGAGTTGTCCACAGCTCAGACTAAAATTGAGGGTGCTGGATTTAAGGTAGGAGAAGTTAAGGAAGTGGAAGATGACTCTGTCGATACAGGCAAGGTCATCAAGACTGATCCTACAGCTGGAACCACACGAAAAGAAGGATCAAGCATTGATATCTATGTTTCTTCTGGTAGTAAAGGTTTTGCGTTGAAAGACTACAAAGGTAAAAACTACAAAGATGCCATTGAGGACCTAACTTCGAATTATGGCGTTTCTGAGGACCAAATTGATATTCAGCATGTCGAAGACGACAGTGCCGAAGAGGGAGAAATCCTATCTCAAAGTCCAGGGAAAAACAAGTCTTTCAATCCTAAGGATAGTAAGGCCAAGATTAAGTTCCGTGTGGCAACTCCTAAGACAGTTACCATGCCTGATGTGACTGGTTTGACGGTTTCAACAGCGGTTCAAACCTTGAATCGTAAGAGTATCTCAAGTAGTAGTATCGAGTATCATGACTATAATACTGGTGCCAAGTTAGACAAGGATAAGGTTCCTAGCAGTACAGAGGTCCTTTATCAAGATCCACAAGCTGGTACAAGTGTTGATGGTACAGTGATTCTCTATGTTTCAGTTGCAACAGCAAGTTCAAGTCTACAGTCAAGCTCAAGCAGTACGACACATTCGTCATCGACGAGCTCAAGCACTGACAGTACAACTTCAAGCACTGAAACCTCGACAGAGGCTACTCACACAGAGCTACAGTAGTTTTAAATAACTAAGGTAACAAAAAAAGAGAGGTTATTTCATCTCTCTTTTTTGTTATCTAGACTTCTTGTCGATAGCTTAAAAAGCCTGCTTGCCAGGGGTCAGAGATTCTTTTATAATGAAGACATCACATATAGGAGAGACGCTATGAGAAACCGTAGAAAACTGAGAAGGTATATCATTACCTACGATATCGTCATGACGGTCCTGGCCCTGATTTCCATAGGTTTGGTTATCTTTGATTTAGTTGGCTTAATTTCAATTGGAAGGCGACCTTTCAGAGTGATAGATCAGTCTATAACGCTCATCTTTGCCATTGATTATGCGATTCGTTTCTCCTTGGCACCTCGTAAGCGAATTTTTGTTAAAACGCATGTATTAGACTTGTTGGCTATTATTCCCTACAATGAAGTCTTTACCTTCCTTCGTTTTTCAAGGGTGGGACGCTTTGCCAGATTGGCCAAACTCTCACGCTTAATTGGTTTGAGTAGCAAGCTCAAGCACATTTCCAATCGCATTAATCGCAGAAATGGCTTTTATTTTCTGCTTTCGGTTAATAGTATTATCATACTTATCAGTAGTGCTGTCATTGCCCGAGTAGAGCACCATAATTTTATTGATTCTATTTGGTGGTCTGTAGCAACGGTTACTACGGTAGGTTATGGCGATATCGTTCCTCGAACATTGGTAGGTAAGGCTGTTGCGGTCGTTCTTATGTTTAGTGGGATTGCCACTCTGGGGTTGTTAACAAGCTCTCTCAATAATATTTTTGTGCGGTCAGGTCGTCAGACTGAAAGAAAATTGGCTGAGATTGAGAAGGAGTTGGCAGAGCAGCGTGCAATACTGGAGGAAATCAGAAGTACGGTGCAACTCATAAATAGTAAAATGGACGAAACTGACGATTAAGATTTTTGAATGAAAGACAGTGTTTCCTGTAATGGAGGCACTTTTTTTATTACTTCTGCCCCTTTTCTATCTTGATTAGTCGGTGCTCAAACTGGGTCTTTTTGTCAATTGCCTTAAAATTTGATAGAATGAAGCCTGTATACTTTTATTTGAGAGGTCCTTATGACCAAATTTAATTTTTTCTTAGTGGTGGAAGCCCTGCTTTTGACTCTGGGTCTGATCACCATCTTTAATAATGATATTACCAGTTTTATTTTCATTCTGGTCTTGACCTTGTTGGCCGTTCGCTTTTTTAACAAGGAGTCCAAGAGTGACTTTGTCTTGACCATCAGTTTGATCTCACTTTTTCTGGTTTCCATGTGGAATATCTATGTGGTACTTGCTATCCTAGTGGGTGTGGCCTATGTCATGATAAACCATTTTTCACAGGTTAAGAAAAAGAATCGCTATGCCCTCATTCAATTCAAAGAAGATAATTTGAATCCTCGGGCTGTCCGAAATCAGTGGATTGGGACTCGTATGGAACCTGTCAGTGATCGTTATGACTTTGATGATATCAATATCATCCGTTTCTTTGGGACAGATGTGATTGATTTGACTCAGGTTATTGTTTCGGGGCGAGATAATGTCGTGATTTTGCAGAAACTGTATGGACCGACGACTATCTTGGTACCAATTGATGTTTCCGTTAAACTCAACATATCGGCAATCTATAGCTCTGTCACCTTCTTTAATGAAGATGAATACGACCTCCGTTATGAAAGCTTGACCTTGCAGGGGGCGGAGTATGAACATGCTCATCGAACAGTGAAATTGATTCTCAATGTGGGAGCTGGACCAGTGGAGGTACGTCGCAAATGAAGAAACAGTACCTATTTTTAATCCTGATTTACTCGGTTGTTGTTTTGGTTGGAGTTACTCTTGTAGTGATGGATAGCTTTAACCTCAACTTTTCACTGGTTTTTGGTAATCTGTCTCAGGTCTTCCATTTCCTTTTTAACATGTTTTTTGTGGTTCTGAGTTTGCTCATTTTGCTTTATATTCTTTGGGCCATTGCCAATGATAACAGTATGCGTTCAGTCAATCAGGATTTGCGCCGCATTATCAATAATCAACCAGTCAAACGTCAGGGAGATATTGAGTTAGACAAGAATATGATGCGCTTGTCTCATAAG
>OKRS01000946.1_pt1 | contig 20584 bp, 13 predicted proteins | sample 1601191 | NCBI WGS metagenome assembly OKRS01 (sample SAMEA3541509, study PRJEB24748) | human gut metagenome | biome: human gut; feature: human-associated habitat; material: faeces | place: China | collected 2012
TTAAAATCCCTTGGCCAGTAATGGCTGTGCGGGTTCGAGTCCCGCTCGCGGCACAAACATAGAATTTACTAACAACGATATAAAGGTGGACATTCCAAACGGATGTTCACCTTTTTTACTTATATATACTTTCACACTAAAATACACTTCACATTATACATAACGTATGACATACGACGACATTTGGCGCCGGCTTGCCGGTGCGTACGACCAGCGTGAGGCGCGAGCCGTGGCACGCATGCTCATTGAGGAGAAGTTCGGTCTTTCGTTTGCCGACATCATTTGTGGTGGCGTTGAGGCTCTCTCCGATGCCGGCACACAGTGGCTTGAGGCAGCCGTAGAGCGTTTGGAGCAGGGCGAACCTATACAGTATGTGCTTGGTTGGGCGTGGTTTTGCGGTCTGCGTTTTGGCGTTAAGCCAGGCGTGCTCATACCCCGTCCCGAAACCGAGTGGCTTGTCGACACCGTGTGTGCCGATTCTTCAGCCCAGAACGCCCGTAAGTTGCGTGTGCTCGACATTGGTACGGGCAGCGGATGCATTGCCCTCAGCATCAAGCAACGCCTGCCTGAGGCATACGTAGAGGCGTGGGACATTTCGCCCGAGGCGCTTGCCATAGCAGCCGACAACGCTCGCAGCCTTGATCTCGACGTGGCATTCCGCCAGCAAGATGCACTTAATCTCACACCCGAATCCGATGTCTGGGACGTGATAGTGAGCAATCCTCCCTACATCTGTCAGCGTGAGCGTGCCGACATGTCGCCCAATGTGCTCAATCATGAGCCGTCTACAGCCCTTTTTGTGCCCGATACCGACCCTTTGCTGTTCTATCGTGCCATCACACGCTATGCAGTAGGCTCGTTGCGTAGTGGCGGCAGACTGCTGTTTGAGTGCAACACGCTATATGCTGCCGATACAGCCCGTATGATGTCTGACGAAGGTATAAATGCAACTGAGGTGCATGACGACTGCTTTGACAAGCCACGCTTTGCCGTAGGCGAGAAGAAAGAGTAAAATCAGAGGAACAATAAAGCTAACAATAACGATATGTTTGCAAAGCCAAAGAAACAGATTACCGAGCAGGAAGCTCTGCTCAAGCTTTCGGCTCTGTGCTCGCAAGCCGAGCATTCGTCGGGCGAGATGATGGACAAGATGCGCCGCTGGATGTTGCCTGCCGACGTAGCCGAGCGCATACTCGACCGCCTCATCGACGAGCATTTTATTGATGACGAGCGTTTTGCACGCTTCTTCGTGCGCGACAAGATACGCTTCGACCGTTGGGGACGTCGCAAGATAGAGCAGGCTTTATATAAGAAGGGTGTGGATTCGGACATCAGCCACCGTGTGCTCGATGCCGTTCCAGCCGACGACTATATCGAGATACTGCGCCCATTGCTTGCTGCCAAGCGCCGCACACTGAAAGTCGACAGCGACTATGAACTCAACTGCAAACTAATAAGGTTTGCCATGGGACGCGGATTTGATATGGACATCATCAGGAAGTGTGTTGACATGCCACTTTAAAGTTGAGAGTTGAAAATTGAGAGTTGAGAGTTATGATAACCTTATATAATTATATGTAGCTAAAGGCTTTACATATAAAAGCATATCATAACTCTCAACTCTCAATTTTCAATTCTCCACTGGACTACGCTTACGCTTCGCGCTGGCGAGTGCCCATGCGTGCTTCAACGACGTTGATGACATAGTCGCCGAGCTTCTCGCATTCGCTCACGATGTCCATGTACATAGTACCGATGGCATATGTGTACTTATGGTCATTGACATCGTTGATGTTCTGCGAGCGCAACTGGTTGCGATAGTTGTTGATTTCGTTCTCAACGTTGAATGAGCGGTTGACGTCGAGCGAGTCGCGACGTCCGGTCAGCATCACGTTCATCTGTGTCAGCGAGTCGTCGGTAAGCTCAAACATCTGGTGCAGGTGCTCATACTGCTTCTCAGTAAAGTCCTCCTTGCCCTTCAGCTTGCGGTTGATGGTGCGTGCTATGTTGTAGCACGAGTCGCCGATAGACTCAATCTCCGAAATCTCGCGCAACATGGCGCGTATCTTAGCCTTCGTATCGTCCGAGAGATGAGCGTCGCTGACGTTGTCGAGATAGTTGGCTATCTCAATCTCCATGTTGTCCGATATGCTCTCATACTTCTCAATACGAGTGAAAATCTTGTTGAACTTGGTGTCGTCCTTCACGCCAAGCAGCTCGCGTACCATACCGAACATACGCTGAATGCGCTCTGCAAACGACTGAATCTCCTTCTGTGCCTCGAGCACCGAGAGCTCCGGAGTCTTCATGATAGCTGTGCCACCGATGTAGCGCAGGCGGAAATCGTCCTCGTCCTTCTTCATCGAAGGCTTGATAACGTAGCATACGAAGCGCTCCATCTGCGGAATAAGCCATATCAGCACCGTTGTGTTGCACACGTTGAAGGTAGTATGGAAAGCAGCAAGCACCACTGAGAGGCGTGTGGCGTCGATGTGGTCGGCATGCGGGTCGACTCCTACAAATCCGCAAACCATGTCGATGAACGGATAGAAGATGCAAAGCACCCAAATCACACCGAACACGTTGAACGTCAGGTGAGCCAAGGCTGCGCGGCGAGCCTGTGTGTTGGCGCCCATAGCGGCGATGTTCGAAGTGATGGTAGTACCGATATTCTCACCCAGCACCAGCGCAATACCCATATAAATAGGCAGCACTCCGCTCGAACACAGCACCATGGTGATGGCCATAAGGGCTGCCGACGACTGCATACAGAATGTCAGCACCGTACCAATGAGCAGGAACGAGAATATTGTGAAATAGCTGTCTTTGTCGAAAGATGAGAAAAAGTCGATAACCATCTGGTTATGACTGAGGTCCATTTCCTTGCCGGTAGCGCCCAGAGTGGAGATGGCGAAGAACATAAATGCGACACCGAAGAGGAAATCGCCGATGTAACGGTGCTTCTTGCGATAGATGAGCAGCAGCGCGATGAAGAACACCGGGAATACGACGTTGGCCATGTTGAACGAGAAGCCAAGCGTCATGATCCATGCCGTGAACGTGGTGCCGATGTTGGCTCCCATGATAACGGAGATGGCCTGTGCCAGTGTGAGCAGTCCGGCGTTAACGAACGATACTGTCATCACCGTCGTGGCAGTCGACGACTGTACCGAGGCTGTTACGAACATACCGGTCAGCAGACCAGTAAAGCGGTTGGTAGTCATTGCTCCAAGGATATGGCGCAGCTGCGAGCCAGCCATCTTCTGGAGTGCCTCGCTCATCACTTTCATTCCGTAAATGAGCAGAGCTAATGATCCGATAATCTTAAAAAAAATCCAAATCGACATATATTTTAATATAATTTATGTGGCGGTGTTGCGCATTGTGTCGAAAACGGAGTATCTTTGTTGCACATCAAGTATTAACCATTAAACATGTAACCGAAATGAAACAGTTGATACAAATCCGTTGCAAAAATAATAAAAAAAGTCTGAAAGTTGAAGCCGGAACCACACTTTCTGACATTTTCAAGCAATTAAATTTGACTTTACCCTATCCGCCCGTATGCGCAAAGGTGAATAACAAGGTAGAAGGTTTGCATTATCGCGTATATAACGCCAAGGACATAGAGTATCTCGACATCTCGTCGCCATCCGGATTGCGAGCCTATACACGCACTCTATTCTTCGTGCTTTGCAAGGCGGTGCAGGATTTGTATCCCGGCACAACGGTGCGTATTGACATTCCGGTATCCAATGGTTTCTATTGCGACCTCAACATAGGCCGTCCCGTCACCGAAGCCGACGCTACGGCTGTGCGCAACGGGATGCAGACCATCATCGACCGTGCCATACCCATACGCCGACACGAAGTGCCTACCGACGAGGCTATAGCACGTTTCGAGGAAATGGGCTATCACGACAAGGCGCTGCTGCTGCGCACTACGGGCAGACTCTATACATTATATTATGATATAAACGGCTTCATCGACTACTATTACGGTTCGATGCTCACCAATACGGCACAGCTCATGCTCTTCGGACTTGAAAAATACTACGACGGACTGCTTCTGCGCATACCCTCGATGAGCAACCCTTCGGAGCTTGGCGCACTCATACGCCAGGACAAGATGTTTGAAATATTCCAGGAGCACCACCGCTGGCAGAACCTTCTGGGAATGTCTACCGTCGGCACATTCAACGAGGCTGTGCGCGAGGGATACGCCACCGAGTTAATCAACGTGTCGGAGGCGCTGCAGGAAAAGAAGATAGCAAACATTGCCGAGAACATTGCCAACAAGCATACAGTTAAAATGGTGCTCATAGCCGGACCCTCAAGTTCGGGCAAGACCACATCGTGCAAGCGACTGAGCATCCAGCTCCTTTGCAACGGCATACGCCCCGTACCCGTGTCGCTCGACGACTACTTCGTCGACCGCGAACTGACTCCGAAGGACGAGAACGGCGATTACGACTTCGAATCGCTGCACGCCCTCAACCTGCCTCTGCTCAACAAGCAGCTCATGCAGCTGTTCAACGGCGAGGAAGTGGAGCTGCCCAAGTACGACTTCATTAAAGGTCGCAGCGTGCCGAGCGGTAAGAAGATGCGCATGCGTGCTGGCGATGTGCTCGTGATAGAAGGCATTCACGCCCTCAACCCCGAACTGACATCGCAGATTCCCGAAGAGTATAAGTATCGGGTGTACGCCTCGGCACTCACCACCATTCTCCTTGACGACCACAACTACATCCCCACCACCGACAACCGCTTGCTGCGCCGCATCATACGCGACTACAAGCAGCGTGGATGTTCAGCCCGCGACACCATACGACGTTGGCCGAGCGTGCGCCGGGGCGAGAACAAATGGATATTCCCGTTCCAGGAAAATGCCGACGAAATGTTCAACACTGCCATGATATACGAGTTGGCTGCCATCAAGACCCAGGCAGAGCCGCTTCTTGAGCAGGTGCCCGAGAACTGCGAAGAGTATGCCGAGGCATACCGTCTGCGCAAGTTCCTCAGCTACTTCCTGCCCATCGACCACGGCGTTCTGCCCCCAACCTCACTGTTGCGCGAGTTCCTCGGCGGCAGCTCGTTCTCGTATTAAAAGCCATATGCCCTGCCCCTCCCCCGTAGGGAGGGGTAAGTTATTTAGTCAAACGCCCACTTTACCGCCCATAGGGGCACATTTGTCATCCATTCTTGTTCTCTATGTCCCGACATTGAGAAACGTATGCCATGCAAGTTTGGATTATCTTTTGTGAATTGTCGTAAGGATTTTGCTCTAAGATTTTCTTCAGCTTTCACTTCTACCGGTATGATTTCATTGTCGTGTTGTATGACAAAGTCTATTTCCATTGTGGAATTTTCATTGCTGTAATAGTATATGAAGGTGTGGGGTAGGGACTTTAGTTGCTGCAACACATAGTTTTCGGTGAAAGCCCCTTTGTATTCCTCAAATATATTATTGCCAATAAGAATCTGTTGTGGAGGAGTCTCCGACAAAGCACCGAGCAATCCGCAGTCAAGCATAAAGAGCTTGAAGGCAGACATATCTTCATAGAATTTAAGTGGCATTGTAGGTTTGTTTATGCGGTATATTTTGTGTACCAGACCTGAGTCGACGAGCCACTGTATTGCTATCTCGAAATCGTTGGCTCGTGCTCCTTTTTTCAGAGCGCCATATACAAACTTCTTGTTGTCGCGTGCCAATTGTGACGGAATTGAATTCCACACCATGTTTATGCGCTGTACTTGTTGTAGCGGAGCGTGTTTGGACATGTCATTGCGATAAGCCTCAATTATTTTTGTATGTATAGAGCGTACTTCCCACACGTCTCCACGCTCAATGTATGTCTTTACTGCCTCTGGCATACCACCCACAAAATAGTATTGGCGTAACAGTTCAGTAAGCATTTGTTGTAACGACGACAGGCTTGACCATTCTCTGTCGTGTAAAAGTTTCACAAGCTGTGGTTTTCCCATAGCTAACAGAAATTCCTCAAAATCCATAGGATACATATAAAGCATGTCCACTTTGCCTACGGGGAACGATGTTCCCTCGTGCAATGTTATGCCGAGTAGCGACCCTGCAACGGCAACATGGTATTCCGGAACTTTCTCGCAAAAGTATTTCAATGATGAAAGACCGCGGTTTATTTCCTGAATCTCATCAAGTATAATCAGCGTTGACGATGGTGTTATTGATACTCCGGATATAGCACTGATACTCCGGATAATGCGTTTTATATCATAATCTACAAACATATCCTTCATATCGTCATTGTCGTCGCAGTTGATATATACTACATTATCATACTCTCTTTTCCCGAATTCCTTAAGTATATAGGTTTTTCCAACCTGACGTGCACCTTGTAGAATTAGTGGTTTACGATTTGGAGAATCCTTCCATGACTTCAGACTTTTATAAATATATCGTTCCATTATCGCTATTATTTTGATTAATAGATACTTACGCTGCAAAGATACACTTTTCTAGGGGAACTTGCAAACGATAACTACACTTTTCTAGGGGAACTTTTGTGCTAACACTACACTTTTCTAGGGGAACTTTCGGATTTTAAACAAAAAAGGAGGGCGTGTCAAAACTCAATTATACGGGCTGAAAGCCCAATAAGCACATAGCCCAAGGCAGCGCCTTGGGCTTACGGATTGATAAAAGCAAAACGCCCTGCAAGGGCAAAAGCATTGATAATTAACGCTTTTGCCCTTACAGGGCGCATTGTTATTTGGGACATTTTACCCAGGGCGTTGCCCTGGGCTATGGGCTTCTGCCCCTTCGGGGCGTGCTGCTGTGACTTTTGACACGCCCTCGCTTCAATCAGTTTATGCCTCAAGCTTCTTCTCCAGACGCTCGCGTATTGCAGCGATGAATCCGGCAGAAGTCTTAGTCTGCGGAGTAACGCCTTCCATCAATCCAGCGAGGTCCTTAGTTACGATGCCTTCGTTGAGGGTATCGAAGCAAGCAGCCTCAAGCTGGTTACCGAAGTTAACGAGTTCGGGCAGGTTGTCCATCTCGCCGCGCTTGCGCAGAGCGCCGCTCCATGCGAAGATAGTAGCCATCGGGTTGGTAGATGTCTCTTCACCCTTAAGGTACTTGTAGTAGTGACGTGTCACTGTGCCGTGAGCAGCCTCATACTCATACTTGCCGTCAGGCGAAACGAGTACAGAAGTCATCATTGCCAATGAGCCGAATGCTGTAGAGACCATGTCCGACATAACGTCGCCGTCGTAGTTCTTGCAAGCCCAGATAAAACCGCCCTTCGAACGGATAACGCGAGCTACAGCGTCGTCGATGAGAGTATAGAAGAACTCCAATCCGCGTTTCTCAAACTCTTCCTTATACTCCTCGAATACCTCGTAGAAGATAATCTTGAACTGAGCGTCATACTTCTTAGAGATGGTATCCTTTGTAGAGAACCAGAGGCTCTGGTTGGTGTCAAGAGCGAACTTGAAACATGAGTGAGCAAACGAACGGATAGACTTATCGGTGTTGTGCATAGCCTGGAGCACGCCAGCGCCCTTGAATGTATGCACTACAACCTCCTCGTGCTTGCCGCTTTCGCCGTCGAATACAAGCTTGGCAACGCCCGGCTCGTCAGCGCGAATCTCAACGCTCTTGTATACGTCGCCGTATGCATGACGTGCGATAGTGATAGGCTTCTCCCAGTTGCGCACTGCGGGATGAATGCTCGGGATAGTGATAGGAGTACGGAAAACGGTACCGTCGAGAATAGAACGGATAGTGCCGTTCGGACTCTTCCACATCTGGTGGAGCTTGTACTCGTCCATACGCTGATGGTTAGGTGTAATGGTGGCGCACTTCACAGCCACACCAAGACGCTTTGTAGCCTCAGCTGCATCCTTTGTTATCTGGTCGCCTGTCTCGTCACGTTTAACAAGACCGAGGTCGTAATATTCTGATTTGAGGTCAACGAACGGAAGGATAAGCTCATCCTTGATCATCTTCCACAATATACGGGTCATTTCATCGCCATCCATCTCCACAACCGGAGTGGTCATCTGAATTTTCTTTTCCATAGTAGTATGATTTTTGAGTTTTGAATTTTGAGTTTTGAATTGTTGCGCGGAGCGCAATTTTGAATTTTGAATTTTGAGTTTTGAATTGTTGCCAGAGGCAATTTTGAGTTTTGAATGTTGAGTTTTGAATTGTCGGCTACGCCGATTTTGAATTATCCAATTTGGAATTGACATCCGACAATTCAAAACTCAACATTCAAAATTCCTAATTGCTTCATCTTTTCGATGAAGCATAGTAATTCATCAAGCATCCGTCTGCCAGGATCTGACGCTCGTTGGCTGTCAGGTTCTGGAAGAAGAGGTGGATAGGCTTAACGCCGTCCTTGGTGATTACCTGAGCGTCAATCTCCTCCTTGCCAGCGAGTATAGCCTCGCGAATGCCAGGGATGAATACCTTATCGCCCGGTTCGTAGTTGAATTCTACATCCTTAGCGATGGTGAACGGTACGATACCCCAGTTGATACAGTTAGAGCGATAGCGCTTTGTAGCATACTCGTAGCAGATGTTGGCGTCGCCACCGAGCACCTTCTGGCAGCTGGCAGCCTGCTCGCGTGCCGAACCGTCGCCCGGACGATTAGCGAATACGCATGAGCCGAACGATGTATTCTCAGCAGTAGCGCCTACAGCCTTCAATGCCTCAGCCACATTCTCGCTTACATTACCCTCACGGCGTGCGAGGTCCTGCTTCTGTATCTCCTTGCTCAGTCCTACATACTCAGGTACGCGGCGTGAGAGGGCAAACTCAGAGAGTTTCAACGGGTTAGAGCGGTAAGAGCTTGTCTCGCCTGAAGGTATCAGCTCGTCGGTTGTTGTCACTGGGTCATGAATAACGGCAGCAAGCTCAACGAGCATATTCTCCTGCATCGGATACATCTTAGGCCAGTCCTTGATGTTCGGACCATAGCGCAGCTCTGTCTCAGGACGAGCCTTGCCGAATCCGTTGTATACGCGGCACTTGTAAATCTTGTCATCGTATACGTATGGCTTGTGTGTGTTCTCGTATTCTACGTCGGTAGCTGCTGTTATAACGCCACCGTTGGCAGCTGTAGCTGCGATAGAGCGTGCATCCATAAGGGCTACCAATGAGAGCTGTCCCTGACCTGGCTTAGAACCCTCGCGGTTGGGGAAGTTACGTGTTGTATGACGTATACTCAATCCGTTGTTTGAAGGAACGTCGCCTGCGCCGAAACACGGACCGCAGAATGCAGGCTTCATCACAACGCCAGCCTCAATCAGGTCGGCTGTGATGCCCTCGCGTGTCACTGCCATAGAAACCGGAGTTGACTGCGGGTAAGCCGAAGCTGTGAAGTAGTCGTTGCCGATATTGTTGCCCTTGAGAATGGCAGCAGCCTCAGCGAGGTTGTCGTATGTACCGCCCGAGCAACCGGCGATGATACCCTGGTCGGCCTGCACCTTACCGTCAACCACCTTGTCAACGAGGTGTACGTCTACCTTATCACCGAAACGCTTCTTGGCATCTTCCTCTATGCGTGTAAGTATACCTACCGGGTCGGCCTGAAGCTCATGGATTGTAACAGCGTTCGACGGGTGGAACGGCAGTGCAATCATCGACTCCTGTGTAGAGAGGTCGATGCGTATCATCATGTCGTAGTAAGCTACGTCGCCCGGCTTCAGTTCGCGATAGTCCTGCGGACGCTCGTGGATGTCGTAGTGGTGCTTCACCTCTTCGTCAGTCACCCAGATAGAGCTCAAGCAAGTAGTCTCAGTAGTCATGATATCGATACCGTTACGGAAGTCGATAGGCAGGTTCTTGACGCCAGGGCCTGCAAACTCCAGTACCTTATTCTTAACCACGCCGCTCTCGAAAGTAGCCTTAACGAGCGAGATGGCAACGTCGTGCGGACCTACACCCTTCTTAGGTGCGCCCTCGAGCCATACCAATACCACCTCAGGTGCGTTGATATCCCATGTGTTCTTGAGAAGCTGCTTAACAAGCTCGCCGCCACCTTCGCCTACACCCATGTTACCCAATGAGCCATAGCGTGTGTGTGAGTCAGAGCCAAGTATCATGTTGCCGCACTTCACCATCATCTCTCGTGCATACTGGTGGATTACAGCCTGGTTGGCAGGAACGTAGATACCGCCATACTTCTTGGCAGCCGAGAGACCGAATACGTGGTCGTCCTCATTGATAGTTCCGCCTACAGCGCAGAGTGAGTTGTGGCAGTTGGTCATTGCGTAAGGCAGCGGGAACTCCTCGAGTCCACTGGCGCGTGCAGTCTGAATGATACCAACGTATGTTATGTCGTGCGACATCATAGCATCGAAGCGGATGCGCATCTTGTTGCCCTTACCACCGTCGACATCGTGCGAACGCAAAATACCGTATGTGATTGTATTCTCGCGGGCCTCATCGGGGGTCATGCCCTGATAGTTGTCGCGGATTTCAGTTCCGTTAAGGAGATAGACTCCATGATTGATAAGTTCCACCATAATGTCAATGTTTTTAGATTTTCAAAATATAAAGTTAGTAATTATTTATCATTCTCCATTGTTTGCGTTAACAAAATCACCTAAAAGGTATTAAAAATACACTTTTTCGGTATATTTGTTGCAAATAATTCAATCTTTTCGGGTTATTCCGAACAAAAAGACAACCAACGCCAACATATCAGCACTGCCTCCAGGCGATATGTTCCGACTCACAAAGTCGCGGTTCATGTCTTCTATTCCTGCCTCCGAGAAGTCCTCAAGCAAGCGTCTTGCCTCGGTCTTCACTTGCAGCATCGTGTCGTAGTCGGTGCGATATACGATGTTGGTATCGTCGAGGTCGCACATGATACGCAGCAGGGTCTTGTGCTTTACGTACGAGTCGTCGCCTTTGATGCGTGTCTCGTAGAATGGCAGCCATTCGCCGAAGAGTTGTCTGTAGCCTTCGCGGGCATTGTCGAGCGCACTCTTGAGCTTGCACCCTGCCTGGGCAAGCTGTTTGGCACGGCTGCCGTGTGTGCCGCAGGTGTCGGGAAAACCGTTGGCCAATTGTATTATTGTCGTAGAGAGCAAGCTGTTCGGCACATACTCTTTCCCGTGAGTAGTAGTTGCCACTTCGCCTCTACCTATTATATAGGTCGCTGCTGTCACTGCCAGTCCCATCGAGAAGAGCGCTCCCTTGTAGGTGTTCACGCCTCCCGTCGAATTGAACATAGCCTTCTCGGCTTCTATGCCTATGCGCACTATGTCGTTGTGGGCGGGCAGTTGGTGGCTGTCGTAGCCCAGTGTGGCGAGCCTTACGAAGTATGGATGCATTGCACGTATGCTGCGCATCATCAGCGCATGGTCCATGTCGCGGTGTGCTCCGCTGTCGTGGGTGTCCACGAGTCCCGGCTTTGGCGTAGTGTTCAGCTCTGCCTTCAGTGCCCGTGTTGCCAAGTGGGCTACTATATAAGGTACGGTGGTTGGCGGAACGAGCCGTGCAGCCAGTGCGAGATGATTCTCCACTATCGCCTTGCGCACTCTCGACGCACTCACCGCTACCCCATTCTTCTCCAGTCGTGCCACTTCGCGCACGTCGGGCAGCATGCTCTTCATCAGTTCGTTGTAGCGTCGGGTCAATGGGTCGTCGGGTTCGGTTCCCACGAAGCGCACCGTTGCGCCCAGTGCCGGAGCTATATGTCGTCTGTAGAGGTCGATGTCGAGTGTCATCTGTGTGTCGGACGCATCCGAAAGACTCTTCAGGAAGTACGTAGGGAACGTGGTTGCGCTGATGGAGTATTCGCTGCCGTCGCACACCACCACATTATTAATATGCGCCACTCCCCTAACAATCATTGCCTTGCGTTCGTCATAGCCGAACATCGAGCAGTCTTCTCTCACTACCAGTATATATAATGTGTCCACCTGTTGCGCCGTCTGCTCTATCAGATAGCGGTGGCCGAGTGTGAACGGGTTGCAGTTCATTATGATTATGCCGCTGAGCGGCATAATCGGGTGTTGTGGTGAGGTGTTGTTGTGGTGAAGTTTGCCATTGGATTTTTCACTTTTCACTTTTTCCTTTTCACTTTCCAACTCTTCACTATACCTCTTTATCCCTCCTATGCCCGTCTCCATCAATATCGCCTTTGGCGCTTCGGCGAGCAGTCGAAACGACATGCTCTCGAACATCCTTTGGTTTTGCGGTTTGGTGAACAGCTTCACGCATTGGTGTCCGTCGGCGTTGGCATGTGCAATGAGATGCGACACAATCTGGTTGGCTACAGCCTCGCCCTTATGTCCGTCAGCCACTGCCACGCATTTGATAACGCCTCCTTTCAGTCCACCGCCTGCCACTATCTCGTCGGTCGTCTCATCGACGAGGGCTGCATAGTAGTCTACATCGTCAAGACGCAAGCCGTTGTCGTCCAGAAACTGTTCTATGCGGCGACGTTGGCGCGGTATGGCTGGATTGAGCTGTATTATTTCCAATGTAAGATGCGGATTGTTAAATGTTAATGATAATCGTTAGTTGTTTGATTCGTAAAGATTTAAGCTTGCTGTTGCAAGGCATAGTCGTCAGTCATCTGCTTTATCCTTGCCCATATTTCCTCTTGTGTGTGCCATCGCATTCGCATGCAATATCTGGCTTCATGGTCGCATACGAGGCAGCGACGTGGCTGTCCTCCTACTCTGTCACGCGACACCGGAATGCCTTGTGCGTCAATCACGTCGATGTCGAAGAGTCGACCCAACGGATGTGTGTCCTCAATATCTACCGCCACGCGCTTGGCTTCAAGCAATGGCAGCGGGGTAATCAGATAGGCTTCGTAGCCTGTATTAAGGTCGCGTTCTACAAGGCATTCCCCTGCTTCAGCTTTTAGTTCATTGGTTAGTAATTCTGTTTCAGGTAATAGGTCATCACTTATATTATATGCTTTTCGCATAGCCTTCACGGCTGCACGTGCTACAGTGAGCGATTGCTGATTACGCTTCACGCTTCCTGGCATAACCACCGTCAGACACACCAGTGTCTTTCCCGAGTGTTCAGCCATCAGTTTTTGCTGCATAGCATGGCGTGCGTCGCGGCTCGCCAGAAGTTCGTCAAGCGTAATAGGCATATTTTTCATTTCATGAGTATTTAAAGGGTTATTCGGCTAATGGCATTGAGCCATATATACGACGTATCTCTCACAAATGTTTTTATCATTGTGAGGGCGATCTTAAAGCAAAATGAATAGGGAATGAGGGCATCCACCGCAATGGTTTTTAATACTATCCACGTAAATACGACAACACTCCCTTCCATAAAATGCTGAAAAGAACCGCCTTCGATACTTACGCTCACGCGAGTGGTATGTATAGATTTAATTTTATGGCGTAAAGTTACATCTTTTGCTCGAAACAAACAAATTTTTGGAGCGAAAAATTCATACAATCCTTCATTATAGACTACTTTGCTTGACAAATGTAAAATCATAGGAGGCTATAACGTCCCAGCTATAGCCTGCGCAATCAACTATAACTTGCTGACATTCAGCCTGCGCAGACTACGGCGGGGACGCCATAGCCTCCTATTTTTATTTAAAAAATCATATAATCTCATTGTTTTGCAATCTCCTCTTAGCAAAAACATTTAAAAACCACATCAAACTAAAGAAAAGCATTTAATTGAACGTTAATTTATTTGAATAAAAATACAGAAGTTTACTTAGTAGTAGGTGTGTCAAAAGTCAAAATGATGATAATTCTGGAACTCCTATTGCGAATGAAATACTCAGGGTAATGACAGTCCGTAACATCGATGAAATGACTCTGTCAACAAATATCAGTGATAAGGATAAATAGTCAACTATAATCAGTTTTAATGTTTAACTGAGTCAACTTTATCAAGACTTAAGACAAGCAAGTTGTCAACCAAAATCAGGAAACTACAAGTGCGACCGATTTGAGTTAAAAAAACAGAAAAAAAACAGACGAAAGAAGTAAATTGTGAAGAAAAATGATTATATTTGCAATATATAATAATGTGGCAAAATGAACAATTCTAACTTGTACATAATTGACATTATCATTTTTTACTTAAAAACTTATGGAATAGTTTTTAAGAAAATAGACTTGTACAAGGCATTCGTAACAGATCCTAATTATCCAAGTTTGGCATCTATTTCTAATGTATTGAATTACTATGGTATTTCATCTTCTGCATTTATTTCGGATAAAAAAGAAAGTTCGGTGCTTCAAAAGAACATGTTAGTACATACGGTCGTGAAAGATGGACATTTCTTTGTTATTAAGCAGATATTAAAAGATAAAGTAATATTATATGACGGCAAAAAACATTCTGTGCCGATAGATCCATTCTTGAAAATTTGGGATGGTATAATATTAACTACGACAACTTCAACATCTCTAACTAACTATAAATCAGCAAAAGAAATACCAATTAATGTAGCTTTAAAGGCTATTTTAATATGTTCTGTATTACTCTTTGGATTATGGCATTGCACACCACTACACATTCTATTAATATTATTAAATTGTGTGGGATTAATATTATCAATATTATTAGTTAAGAATCGAACAGAAATAAGTTTTCATGACAAATATTGCAAAATAGGGAAATTTTTTGATTGTGAGACAGTATCAATTAATCAACCGTTATCAAGTTTTATTCCGTTTCACATGGATGAGCTTGGCATTTTCTATTTTCTTTGGAGTATTTTATCATCTATACTTCTAAATGAGAATACTATTATACAAATAGTGGTATATTGTGCAGTCTCTTTTGTTTGTTTATGTTTGCTTGGATATCAGGCTTTTGCTATAGGTAGATATTGCCTATATTGCTTAGGGACATATATTGTCATTTGGTTAAGTACTATCGTATGTTTATTTTGTTTTGCAAGTTCAAATTTAATTATAGAAGATTTGCATTATGAAAGTGATATAATATTATTGTCTGTTATAATATGCTGGCTTATCGTGCAGTATTTTCAAAAGCAACACATTATTTCTAAAAAAGAAATTAGTTTATTGCGCTTGAAAAGGAACAAAGATGTGTATGGAGCATTATTATCAAAACAACCAAAAGTCACCTTCAATTCTAATGGCTTGTTTTTTGGTAGTAAGAATGCTAAAAACCATATGACAATGATTATTAGTCTTGACTGTGAATTTTGTAAGAAAGCAACAAGAGAAGCTTCATATCTAATAAATAAGTATCCACATCTTTTTAATTGCAATATAATTCTTACAGACTCATACAAGCATTCAAGAATAGATAAAAAAAATATTGTAAAAAGTCACAAGAAAGAGTATAGTGTGATATCTTCATATATTAAAGGCAATCACAAAATGTCAATATTTAACGATATACATTTCCAACATATCAATGAAAAAAACGTTTCTTCTATAGAGACTATATGGTATAGCATGCAGGAAAATGTGAAAAATATGAAACTAGACAAGTTGCCATTAATCATCATTAATGGGCAAGTAAAAACTAAATATTACGATATGGCAGATTATATGTATATATCCTAAAAACAATATGGATAGTTCGAACTATCAAACATAAGTTAAACCATTTTAAAAGAAAGGAATCACTATGAGAAAACTAACATTTTCAGAACAGAGCCATATTTTTGGTGGCTATGACGCAGAGGAATGCCGTAGAATTCAAGCCATTGGTAGTACCTACGACGAAATGCAGAAGAATGGTTATGATGTCTCAGATGATGCATGGGAAACATGGTGTGATGATTACGAGAAATATTGCTTATAGCAATTAGAATGTAAAATCAGGAATGACTAAAGTCTGTCTACTTTAGTCATTCCTTCAAATCATCTTATGTATGAGACAATTGTTATTTTTACTACTCACAATGTTCAACTGTTTTCAAGTACATGCCGAAGATACTCATGAGATAGAGCCTTCCATACTTGAAATTCATTACTCTGCCTCTTATGATGCGGACATGAAAAAGTCGCCATATATGCGAGGAAACAACATATATATCTTAAGATGTGGCAAGAAGCAAAGTCAATACTTCTGTTACGAGAATCTTAGGCACGACTCCCTAAGTTCTGTTCCTGGGGGAAATAAAATACTATATGATGAAATAATGGATTGGGCATCGCATCCGGATGATTTCAGTAAATACCCGACGAAAACTCCATCTTATAGAGAATTTCTTTACAGAGACTTGACCAATAATGATATCACCATATATAGGAGTTCTATGGGTGAACTTTTCAGAATCAAAGATACGCCAAAGATGGATTGGAATGTGATAGCGGATTCTGTTAAAACTATTCTTGGATATGAATGTCAAATGGCAGAGACTACTTTTCGCGGTAGACATTGGAAAGTATGGTTTACGCTTGACATCCCATTGTCTATCGGACCGTGGAAATTTGGAGGGTTGCCAGGTCTTGTGCTGCAAGCAGAGAGTAGTGGCTTTCTGAAAATAGAAGGATATAAAATTTTGACAAAGGGACTGACTCCCATTAAATTTTATAACTACTACAACAAAAAGGCGACCGATATTGACAGGAAAAAGTTTCTTAAGGAAACCAGTGCTCCATCAAGGTATCCTAAAGGTACATTCATAATACCCAAAATGGAATTAGAATGAGATGCATTGTTTCTATTATATTATCGGTTTTGTTTTCCTTACCAATTACTGCACAGGTATTGGTCAGCGGACATATAATTGATGATGAAAATAAGCCTTTAGCTTCGGTCATTGTCAAAAGATTTGGTGCGCATCATAAAATGCGAGGATATACAACGAGTAGTGGAAAAGGCTATTTTTCGATAGAAGCAGAAGTTGGCGACACTCTTAATTTCAGTCTGTTAGGTTTTACCGATCAGCAAGTGTCGGTAAAAAACAACATGAAAAGCCTTACTATGAAAATGCACAACGCTGCAATCACACTGAAAGATGTTGTCGTTAAATCAGCCAAGGTGCATGAGCGTGGTGATACTGTTAGCTACATTGTCAGTGCATTTGCCAACAGCAATGACAAATCTATTGGTGATGTAATTGCTAAAATCCCCGGATTTGACGTTGACAAGAAGTCCGGGAAAATCTCTTATGAAGGCAAGCCTATAAGCAAGTTCTACATAGAAGGGCTTGACATGCTTGGCAGTAAGTACGGTGTGGCAACCAACACGTTGCCACAAGGAGAAGTTGGAGCCGTGGAAGTCATGCGCAAACATCAACCTATACGTGTATTGGAAGACTTCACATTCACGGATGATGCCGCCGTCAATCTAAAGATGAAGGACGGTGCAAAAAGCCATTGGGTGACCTCCTGGAAAATGGCAGGTGGATATGGTGACAATGCATCTGATTATGGGAATGGAGATAAAGGACTGTGGCTATTGGAAGGATTCGGATTAAGGCTGAAATCAAAATTCCAAACCATGCTGACATACAAGACCAACAATACTGGCCTTGACATCAGCCGTGAGTCAACCAACCTGTACAACATTGAAGAATCTGCAGAACTGCAACCTAAAGATTTTATAGTCTTATCTTCTCCTGCTGCTTCTGCAATTGGACGTAATCACAGTTTGTTCAACAGGAGTCATGCCGCGACTGTAAATATGCTAAAAAAATTGAATGATGACACACAACTGAAATTTCAACTTGTTTACAATAACGAGAAGGCAAAAGCATGGGGACAACGCAACACAACGTACATCAAGCCTAATGGCAACAGAGTGGTAAGCAACTCAAAGGCATGGAATGAGAAAGGCAACAACCTATACGCATCGCTTAAATATGAGCATAATGCCTCAAAGAGCTATTTGCGCAACTCTTTGACGGGAGACTTGAAGTGGCTTTCTGAACGATTGAATGAAACTGGAACTAATCCACACAGACAATATGCAAACGTCCCTATATTCAATATAAAGGACAATTTGTATATCATACGCCGTATAGGAAAGACCTTGGTCTCTTTCTATTCCAACAATTCCATACAGAATCGTCCACAGTATATGGACGTAGACTCTATAATACGGCAGAATCTGACACAAAGGCTATATACTACCGATACTTACGGTATGGGAGGTTGGATTATAGGAAGACTCAACTTGCAATTGAAAGCTGGAGTGAAAGGATTGCTTAATCGTTTGGATGTGTCGGCAAGCGGACTGCCGGATTCATTAGGACTATTGACAGATAAAAGTAGTTTTGGATATTTACAGTTATATGCCAAACCGCAAATCGATTACCGAAAGACCGACGTCACCTTTACCGTTTCTGCCCCCATAGAGAACACTTACTACAAATACAGTCATGATACAGGTAAATACATGTTTTCCGTTTCACCTTCAGCAAACGTCAGATGGAATATTACGTCACGTCTGACAATGTCGGTTTATGGTGGATATAATGTATCTCCAGTCGACTTCAACCGTTTTTTCGGTTCTTTGATTATGCAGGACTATATGACATTCAATAAAGGCTACTATGGATATGAGGTGGAAAAATCAAAGACATTCAGATATTCCATTTTATACCGTAATGCCATAAAAGGCACCCATATTAACGCATCTATTTCAAGAACATTATCAGACAGGCCATACACGATGACGCAGGAATCGGTTGGGGATTATTTTGTTTGGGGACTTTCAGCAAAGGCTACAAAAGGCGACATTTGGCAGAGTACATTGAGGCTACAACAAGGTATACAATGGCTTAACGGCAAATTGTCGTTGCAAGGCTTATATACCCACAACAATACCAAAATGTTGCAGAATGAACATTTGGTGAATACCCAATACAATATGTTGAACACTACAGGCTCATTTGTAGTGTCGCCAATTAAGGACATGACAGTAAGATATTTGTTAAGATTTTCGTATAATGACATGAAAAGCGAATACAGTACCAAAACCTCGTTCTGCAATTGGCTGCATGAAATGTCGGTTGTTGTACCTGTGAATAGATTCAGAGTGACAGTTGACGGCGAGTATTACCACAATAAAGTTGCTATAGGAAAATACAAAGATATTTTCATGGGCAACGGTTCGCTTGTCTACCAAATGACACACATAAATCTGGAATTGAAAGTAAGCAATTTGCTCAATAATAAATCATATTCCTATTCTACAGTTGCCAATATGATGACTATGCAATCCATTACTGCCTTGCGTGGACGCGAGATAATGCTTTCTTTAATATATAAACCATAACAAGATGAAGATACAAAAGCAACTTGATTCAATGAAGTGCGGTATTACCTGTCTTCAGATGATTTGTCAACATTATGGAAGAAAATATTCTCAACATAATATTTCGACTCTATGCCCACCAACTAAAGAAGGTACCTGTCTTCTTGGACTAAGTTCTGCTGCAACTATATTAGGATTTGATACATTATGTGTAAAAGCTGAAATTGAAGAACTTTCAACAGTGACTCTGCCTTGTATCCTTCATTGGAATCAAAATCATTTTGTTGTTTTGTATAAAATCAAAAAAGAAAATAAGTTTAAGATTGCTGATCCAGGAAAAGGATTTATAACTTATAGTCTTGATGAATTTAAGCAACATTGGGTAGGTACCGAAACGTATGGGGAAGAAAAAGGTATTGCCATGTTATTGGAAGCCACACCTTCTTTTTTTACTTATAAAATGCAGAATGAAAAAGAAATCAAAGATAAGAAGTCTTTTCGTTTTCTTCTTGGATATATTGCGAAATATCGCAAGTATTTTGGACAAATAACCATAGGATTAGTTGTCGGAAGTTGCTTACAACTGGTTTTACCTTTCCTTACCCAATCTATAGTAGATGTAGGCATTAAGAATCAAGATATAGGTTTTATTTGGATTGTCTTGTTGGGACAATTGATGCTTACATTTAGTAGAACTGCAATTGATTTTATTCGCAGATGGTTGTTGCTTCATATATCCATTCGCATCAATATCTCGTTAGTGAGTGACTTCTTCATCAAGCTCTTGAAACTGCCGATGTCTTTCTTTGATACGAGACTCATGGGCGACTTAATGCAAAGAATGAACGACCATAGCCGTGTGAATAACTTTCTCACTCAGCAGACGCTCAACATCACCTTTGCCATGCTTACCTTCATAGTATTCTCGGTGGTGCTGTTTTTCTATAACAAATTGGTATTTGTCATTTTCTTGTTGGGAAGCATTCTCTATGGTATATGGATGACCTTATTCTTGAAGCGAAGAAAGGTGCTTGATTATGAACTATTTGAACAGCAAGCCATCAACAATAACAAGACCTACGAATTTATCACCTCTATGCAGGAAATAAAGTTGCAGGATTGTGAGCAGCGCAGAAGATGGGAATGGGAGGACACGCAGGCAGACCTGTTCGGTGTGCAGATGAAGTCGCTTAAACTCCAACAGACACAGGAGGCTGGAAGTATCTTCATCAATGAGGTGAAGAACATCATCATTACGGTAGTTGCAGCTACCGCCGTGATTCATGGGCAAATGACACTCGGTATGATGCTTGCCGTGCAATACATCATCGGACAGCTCAACTCGCCTGTGGAGCAACTGATGAACTTCTTCTATTCCCTGCAAGATGTGAAGATTAGCT
>OKRS01000981.1_pt1 | contig 20133 bp, 2 predicted proteins | sample 1601191 | NCBI WGS metagenome assembly OKRS01 (sample SAMEA3541509, study PRJEB24748) | human gut metagenome | biome: human gut; feature: human-associated habitat; material: faeces | place: China | collected 2012
AACAGTTTTGGATTAGCGTCCGTACACCCTCCCCACAGGGTTTGTCGGTTGCGCCGAATAAAGGCACCGGCAAATGGGAATATATAGAGAATACAACAGAAAGCAGCATAAATCTCTTGCCATACGGCTCCGGCTACTACTGCGTGAGGGCTGCCAACCAGCGAGGCGGATTAGGTTCTGCAACGGCACTGGTTCATTATGAGTCTCTCTCGCCATACGACCTGAATATCAAGCAGACTGGCGACCTCACCGTTGACGGACAGCCATACGGCTGGAGCACAATCTGTCTGCCGTTCAATGCGAAAGTGCCAAACGGAGTGACAGCGTATGCCGCTACAGCCCATAACGAGCAGTCTACCGACAAGAAGGTTATAGACCTGAAGATGACGCTCACCCCGGTAGAGGTAATAGACGCATTGGAGGGATATGTGGTGTATGGTCCTGCCGGCACACATCAGTTCAGTCCGACATCACGCCAATGTGACAAGGAAACAATCCTTGACGGCAACTCTACAGACTATGCCATATCATCGGTGAACATCAACTGCTATGTGCTTGCCAACAAGACATGGGGTCTCGGTTTCTATAAATACACCGGCTCTACACTTGCTGCCAACAGAGCATGGCTGCCACAGGATATGGTAAGCCTCAGCGACCAGGAAGTACTGGAAACCGGCACACGGGCAATAACCCTCGTCATAGAAGGCGGAACGGCTGTTATGCCCCACCCTGTCTTCATGGACGACAACACTGGCGAAGCGGTATACACGCTTTCAGGTAAACGAGTGGATGGTGCAACGCCACAAGGCGTATACATCTCTCGCAAGAAAGGTAAGTTCTTAAAGAAATAAATCTCAAGGAGATAAGTCATACTAACAACGAAATAACTATATTACAATGACAAGACGTTCAACGTTTAGCACGAGTATTATATTTATCATATCTATATTATTGCTGACAGTCAATGTTCAAAAGGCATTGGCACAGACCGTCAGTACCAACGACATAAGAGAGACTCTGAATTTCCAAGAAGGAAAGGCAGCGTATTCTTTAGCTTCCGCAAATATCCCGGAAGGGAGTTCCTGCGTTTGGAAGATTGACGGGAATGAAGTGACCGACGGCATATCAGACAATGGCAAGACCATCACCTTGATGCTCAGCAACAAGATACGCAAGGCTGAGATAACCATAACCTCCGCCGACAACACATCACAGACCTTGAATTTCGATATAGAGCCGAAAGAATACGGTAAGGACTATAACGGCTTGCACTTCTATGCCGACAGCTACTCTACCGGAGACGGAAGCGAGGACCAGCCGTTCCTTATCAGCAATGACATGGAACTTGCGAAACTGGCACACGACGTGACCAACGGTAACGCAACAAACATGTATTCGAATAAATACTTCAAGCTGACTGCTGACATAGACCTAAGCAGAGGTTACTGGACACCGATAGGTACTACAGACCCTACTACAGGACGTTTCTTTGCCGGTAAATTGGACGGTGACGGACATGCCATAAAGAACATGCATATCAGCTGGACTTACGAGTCGGGAAAAGAATCATCATGGGGTCTCTTCTCACGACTTAACGGCAGTGCAGCCAATGAGACAGGCTTTGCATCTGTCACTAATCTGACTATCGACAATGCCTGCGTTGAAAAGAAAGCTGGATATACTCCTAAAGGTACTGGTACTATAAAGATAGGTGTCGTTGCCGGTGACATGACACAGAATGCAGAAATCAGCAATATCATCATACGCGAATCAAAAGTTACAGACAACGGAGAGACTTATTCCACAAAAAACAAATACAGGGTTGGCGGCATCGTAGGATATCTGGATGCCTTCAGGATTTTCAGAATCTTCAACATCTCTGCCGATACGGAGATGGATATGTTCCAGAAGGCGAACCTCACAGGCACACAAGGACAGGTTTCCATTTCTGGAGGTATCGGTGCAGCAAGTACTCTTACGCTAAGCAATACCAACAGCTATGTGGTACTGCCAAGAAACATCTATGTGCACGGTTCTGGAATAAAGACCAATGCCGACACTAACAGATGTAAAAAAGGAAGCGTGATAGCGTTTATCGCTTACAACAACTTTGTAGACTATGTAAAGGACACATGGTTCTATACCCCTGCGAACAAGGTGGATAACACTTACGAATACAACAAATTCGGTACGGAGAAAGACATTACTGCCTTTGACGCAACCACAGGCAAGACCAATGGCAACATCTTTGTTGACATGGCAAACCAATTTATCAACGACAAAGGTCTCGACAAAAAGACATGGTCGTATTCCAACAAACGTTTCTCTTTCAGTACCATCACGCTGCAATGGAAGCGTGGTACAGAAGATAAGATGACAGTAATGACAGGCGAGAATAAAGTTTCGTCTGACACTTACAATTGGTACGTATCGCGTGACAATACTGTCGGTAACAAAGCGAATACACAGCCATGCAATCCTTTCTCTTTAACCCGTCAGACATACGACCAGTATGTATATGCCCAGACTGTTGATGGCATCCTACGTACGAACTCTGTATTTGTTCCGGCAATCGGCATTACTGCAAAGCTCGACGTCAAGACCAAGCCTGGTACATATATAATAGATGTTACCAACAATACGGAAGAGAAATTCTCCAACGAGTCTCTCGGCCTTAACATAACATACGAGTGGTTCAATGGAGAAACCAAATTGTCTGAAACATCAAACGAACTCAGACGTCCTGCCACAGCAACACACAAAGACAAATTCAGCTGTCTTGTTACCGTAACAAGCGGTAGCACCGTTCTTCTTAGCCAAAGGCTGAATGTCACTGTCGTGGTATATCTATGTCCGGCTGGAGTAACTGTAGACGACAAGCCGTATGACAAAGGCGACGACAACGATACAAGTGATGAACGAGGCTATACCCCCGACAAGCCGATGCTGACATGGAAAGGAGCATACAGCAAATTGTCAGCAGCAGGAACATGGGACGAGAACATCATCGTGCTGATGGGTGAGAGTGAAGCCAGTGTTACCAACGACCAGACCAATGGTTTTAATATTACAAATAATAACGGAACGAATATCCTGACAAAGGATATGTGGAATGCAGTCCAAAATTCTCCACTCTTCCGCAACACAACCATCACAAGTACTTATAATGGAATAGAATATAAAGGTTCCATCGAGATTACCGACCTCGACAAGGGTTTGCCTCTTTGGGGTGACACACGCTTTGAGAATATCACATTCAAGAACACCGGTACCGGCAATTCAGCCTACAAGAATATCTTCTGCCAGTATAACAACTTGGAAATGGGTGAAGGCATCAAGATGGAAGGCTTTAAGGAGAATGCCATCAATTACGGTACCATCGATGGTGCTGTCACTACTCCTGTGCAGATATTCGGAGGCTTTAGCAATGACGGACGTTTCTATCCTTTGAGCAACAAAACTAACATCGAAGCTTTCGAAAAATCCATGCCGCATGGCAAGGAGGGCTTCAGCATCACTCTGAAGTCGGGCTTCTATTCTGTAATCTGTGTGGGCGGTCGTCAGACAGCAACAGAAAATAAACTCAATGGCGTGATGGGAACCCCCAACCTTCCTATCAAGTGTACTATCACCATGGATATCAACAGGACATGGAACGACAAAAACAATGAAGAAAAGACAATAGACAACAAAATCAGGAAGAGCGATTATGACGCCGGTGTCATCCTTGCCGGTAACCATGAGGGTGCCATGTATGCCGATGTAGACATCATCATCAAGAGTGGCAAGGTGGCACGTGTGGTAAACGGAACATTAGGTGCACAAAGAGAATTTTCGTTTGATTACAATGGCACGACATACGATGTGCCTTGCAATACATTCATGGGCAGAGCCAACATCACGCTCGACCCGGCAAGTTCAGAAAACAACAATGATGAAGACATCAACAGCCGTGTCATCATCACCGAGCTTTATGGCGGCAGTACCGGTCGTGGCCATGATGGTTCTGTAAACATCAACAACCCTTTCTATGGCTATAGCACCATCACCATCAATGGCGGTACCTTCAAAGTTCTGCCTGACGGCAACAACATGAATGACAAAATTTTCAGCGGCATCTATGGTGCGGGAGCAGGAGGTATGAATGGTATCGGCACCGACAAGAACCATACTCCAGACGACAGGATTCCTTACTGGAACAGCGAGAATAACGTGATGCTCTACGGACCGTATGATGTAGCCAAGGATAAATTAATCAAATATCATTGCTACAATCCAGAAAAACAGGATTATACCGATGTTGACCCTCTGCTGACCAGCACCAGGATTGTAATCAATGGCGGTCTGTTCGGCTATGACACGAAGAAGATTGACGGAATATATGCTGGCGGCAGTGGATATATGAGTAAAGGCTTGTGGACTACAACACAGGCTACACCGAGCACGACTGGAGGTAATGTATATGGAAAGACCGGCAATACTGTAGTTTCCCTTACCATCAATGGCGGCGAGTTCCATTGCGACAAAGGTATCTTCGCAGGAGGAAGAGGTACAGACTATTACTATTCAGAAAATCCATACGGTGGTACTGCCAGTGAATACAAAGAGTTAGGCAAGACCTACGGAAACGTAGAGCTCAACATCTCTGGCGGAACATTCTATTGTCCTGTTTTCGGCGGAGGATATGGAGTGGCTGATGCTGTGGAGAAGTCAACGTCTGCTGTAAATACTCTCGACAATATGGCACGCATCTATGGACAGTCGTTTGTCAACATCACTGGCGGCACGTTCTATAAGGACATCTATGGCGGTGGCGACATGGCTGTCGTGGAGTTTGATGGCGATGCAACGAATGTGGTGATTGGTGACAATGCTGATATCCGTGGCTCTGTGTTCGCCGGTGGTAACGGAAGAAAGTTGCGCCCATCAAATGTGAAATACAGCAAGGGCGACGACTATACGCAACATCCGGAACTCGTTGGTTTGGTGAAAGGCAATACCAACGTCAACCTATCAAGTAGTTCACAGTCGTCACCTTATATATATGGTGACATTTTTGGTGGCGGCAATCTGGCACAGGTAAGCAACAACACATTCGTCAACATATATGCAGGCAACTTTGCCGGACAGATATTCGGCGGTGGCAATGGAGATATTTCCAATGGCACAATGACCTCTGCCGATGTTCTCGGAAATACCAATGTCACCTTAGCGCATGATATGGACAGTCAAGAAAAAAGCAGTGACGGCAAAGCAAAGAACAACTTCTCCATCAACGTCATGTGGAACAAGATGTGGGATGCCGACAAGAAGGTTTTCTACATCTGGGATCCCGATATTAAAGACGAAAGTGATGAGCCGGCAACAGAAGAGATGATCTACGACAGGTCCAAGTTCTATGACAACGACAAAGACATATTCCTAAATCCTCACAACATCTTCGGCGGCGGCAATCAGGCATGTAAGGTTGGTACATACGAAGACGAAAGCGGCAACGCTTCCGCAGGTACTGGTCTTGCCACTGTTCTCATACAAAAAGGTATGACTCCATACGAATTGCTGAAGACGGAGGAATGGGTTGAGGCTTATACAGACAACGACAATCCTCACTTCAGCGTGTTCGGTGGCGGCTTCGGTACCAACACCAAGGTGGGCAGCACCGACGTAACCGTCAATATAGAGGGCGACTACAGCAAATATGATGCTGACATAAACGATGATACGGAGCAACTCTCAAAAGACCACGACTCGTCTCTGTTTGACTCCGACTCAGAGAAATCATCATCCAAAGGAGCGTCATCATCAGCTAACGAAAGCTCCACTACCATCCCTGTCTTTGACAGTTCCAGGGGAATCCCCAACTTTACAATATGGGCGGCATTGGGCGGCGGCTACTCCGGCACCGTAACAGGCAACACCAAGGTGACTATCGACGGAGACTCCTTCCTGCACCGTGTCTTTGGTGGCGGCTTCGGCGACCCAACATCAGAAGAAGACAATACAACCGGACAGATCGGTGGCAACACTGAAGTGTATATACAGGGAGCAAACATCCACGGTGATGTCTTTGGCGGTGGTGCAGGTCTGATGCCTAAACCAGCCTCATCCATCTACTTCGTCAAAGTGGCTGCTGTCAACGGCACCACAAAGGTTGACGTATCTGACAATGCCAAAATATATGGCAACGTATATGGTGGCGGCGACAATGCCAATGTCGGCGAATACCTGGAAACGAAACCTGCCGACTATTACTCACAGGCTTCATTGTCAAGCGTCTCTACACTTAACCTGGCCAACGGTTCATTCATCAGCTACAAAGCAGAGGGCTACCGTTCCTTTGTAAACATATGCGGAGGAAACATCTACGGAGCTGTTTTCGGAGGAGGCAAAGGTCTGAAGAAAGCGGAAGCAGACCAGTATTACAAAGTAGGCCGTATCAACGGAAATACCTTAGTACATATTGTAAACAGCATACCGGGAGCGGAGGACAGTAAAGACAACATCGTGCCGAATGTATGGAACAACATCTACGGCGGATGTGCATACGGCACCGTAGACGGCAACACTCTCGTCCATATCGAAGGCGGTATGCTCGGAAACAACATCTTCGGCGGAGGATATGGTGATGTGGAGATTACCGACGAGAATACTACCGACGAAGAGGTGCTCGGAAAGAAAGACGACAACGACAAGGCTACTTACGCCAACATCCTCGGTAACACCAAGGTACAGATTGACGGTGGAGCATGGATATGGAACCGCAAGGCGGACACCAACGGAAGCATAACGACCTGGACAGACGTGGAGGCTGACAGCAAACATGTATGCAACAGTTTTGAAGAATTCGCTAAACTTGCACATGCCATTACAACAGCCTCATCGTTCAACGACATCAAAGACCCAACAGCAAAAGAGGCTATCAACAGAATAAGGAACGACAAGAGTACAAAGGAGTTCTTCGACCTTGAAAAGCGTTCCTTCAAAAGAAGCTACAACATCTTTGGCGGTGGCAACCGTGCATGCTATGTCGGAACATACAACACAGAAAACGCCCCTGCTGACAATACAGGAAATGCTGAGGTTATTATAAACCATTCTCCTCTCGAAGACATAAAGGACACAAAGGGAAAAACCATCAGCATGTTCGACAACACCACAGTACAGAACGTTTGCTGGGTTATCAGCAGAACGGATGTTTCACTCCCACAGTTCTCTGTGTTCGGAGCCGGATATGGTGCAAATACAAAGGTCGGAAAGACTGAAGTATATGCACAACCGGGAACAAAGGTTGACGACAACGGCATTGTGACTGTTGACGGTATCAAATACCGCTATCTGAACCAGGACAGGGACTACAAGACATACATCAACTTCGAGGAGGAGATATACAATGACTACAAAAAGGTATCGAAAGAAGACAAGAAGCTCTATTACGGAAGCTATGACGGAACAGACAATGACCCGAATACATTCCTGCGCTATCACATCAGCCGTATTGCATGGATGCCGGGACTGACGGGATTCACTTTCCAACAGATTCATGGTGGCGGATTTGCTGGCTATGTCACTGGCGACACATACGTGGAAACTGACTGTCAGCTTGCTTGCCACGACATATATGGAGCAGGACTGGGAGCAAAGCCGTATGGAAACCATACCGACGGCAAAGGCTACGACTTCGGTTCTGTGACCGGAAAGTCGAGGGTCTTCATCAAGTCTGGCAAAATAGCGGACGACGTGTTTGGAGGCGGCGCAGGTATTGAATCGGTATATGACAAAAAGGGCGGTAAGTTCATTGACTTCCCTAACATGGCTCACGTCAATGGTACGGAGGTGCATATATACGGCAAACCGATAAAGCACCAGAAATACAACACCTTGATAACACGCACCATGGTTATGGGCAACGTATATGGCGGTGGCGACCTGGCAAACGTGGGTACAACAACAGTAGCAGAGCCTGACAGTGATTATACACGCGACAACTACACCAAGAAAGCCTCCACTACCCTTGTGAACATACGTGGCGGTTCTGTCTTCTCACATGTGTTTGCCGGCGGTAAAGGACGTCTCGTGACGGAATGTGCAGACAGCAAAGCACTTGGAGGCATATACGGTAACACCTGTCTTATCATTGACAGACCGGTTATTTCATACCCATACTGGGACGACACCAATAAAGTGTACCTCACTCCCAACAGCGATACAAGCATGGCACACCCTGACGAGAAGACGAACACAAACGTTATTCCAACTCTTATGGGTCAGCTATACGGAGGCTGTCAGAACGGTACTGTATATGGCAACACCTTCATGGCAATCTACGACGGAGCCTACGGTCATGGCATCTACGGAGGAGGATGGGGCAACTGCGACACCATATCCGTTGACGGCAAAGAGAGAATACACATTACATCTGCCGACGTAACCGGCAACACAAACATGCTCATCATGGGCGGATATGCTATGCTCTCATCATTATGGAATATGAATACCCGCTCTTGGGAACCTGCAAGCATCATCGACGGAACGACGTACTCTCCGCAATATAACCATAGTGCGCTGAAGTTCAAGATAAACCACAACATCTACGCTGGTGGAAACGAGGCTTGCGAAATAGGCAGAAACACCTATCTTACAATGATCAAGGGACTTCTCTACGATAATACACAAGTGGTGTCGGGAAGAAACGACGGCAAGAAACTGTTCGAGAGCAAAGAGTGGGAGGAGATATATTATAAGGTGGGGTCCCCTCACTTCAGCGTGTTCGGCGGCGGCTATGGCGAAAATACCAATGTGAAAGGCGACACCTACGTCAATGTTTCCATGGAAGGCCGCGGAAGCTTCCATGAAGGTTTCGACATCGTGAAGGGTGAAGAATACAAGCATTTCTATAGCGGCTACTCCGTTATGGACATCATAGGAGGAGGCTATTCCGGTAAGGTGACCGGCACCACTCATATTGTAGGAGCCGGAGGAGTATTCTGCCGACGTGTGTTCGGCGGAAGCACATACAGCTCTGTCCATTCAACGGATGTGGAAATAAAAGCCATCGACTGCAGCGACATCTTCGGAGGAGGATTCATGGGCGATGTGCTCAAGAGCACTAATGTAAGAATCGGTACTGACACACCAAGCACTTCATCTACTTACGGCAATGATGACATATATATTCATGGAAACGTATATGGAGGAAATGACGTGTCGGGATATGTGAATATCGTTTCCGACAGCGATGACAACTTCATGGACAATGGCGGCACGGGTACTAACGTAAACATCCTTGGTGGTCATATCTTTGGCGACGTATATGGCGCAGGCAACGGAAACTACCTGTATGCCAACGACAGAAGCGGCAACACCAAAGTTACCGTCAACGAGTATTATCCTCTCAATCCCAATGACCCGAAATCAGAGACCGCACCATTGGTATATACCGTGCCGATGCGCCGTAACATGCCTTCATACAAGGCAGCAAGCGATGCCGCAAAGATTGTGAACATCAACTCATGGCGCCCGCTTACCAACAGGGTAAACATCAGCATCAAGGGAAACTCCGACAAGGAAGGTGTGAAGATTGAGGGTGATGTGTATGGCGGTGGAAACTCTGCCACTGTACAGAAGGTATATGGCACCGGCGAAAACTCCAACAAGTCTGTCGGTGATATAAACATAAACATTGGAAGCCACGTAAAGGGCTGCAATGGTGACGAACTGTTCAACACATCCGAAGACAACGACTTTATGAACCTGTTCCAGAAGCTCAACGGTGATGTGGAAGACTATACAAAGGAACTTGACCTTGCGGACTCTATCGACTGGGAGAACGACCCGTCGAACAAGGGTATCAGCACAAACTACCTGTCTACAGAAAACGACAAGCGTCCACTTGTATACCCCCATCTCATCGACTTGTATTTCCATTCCGTAGAAACAGACATACAGGGCACTATCACATGGAACGGCAGTGAGACAGGCGAAGGACTCACCGACTGCATCATCGGTTCTTTCTGCTGCGGCGGTAACCGTGGAAACATGAACGTCAGTCCAAAGACGGAAGCTGACTTCTCCCCTACTGATACCAACAGGAAAGTCGGCAACGTTCTTGAATACACCTTCCCTGAAGGGCTCACCATCACCGACAAGATTATCGGCGGATGCAACAATGCCAACTATGACTATAAGGGAAAGGTGACTCACGAAGGCGGCTACCTGCTCGGTCTTGCCCATTCGGAATATCCGTTCATAAAGCTTAACATCAGAAACAAGTTCCAGCCTGCAGAAAAGGACGGTGCGTATATCGGAGGCAACGTCTATGGCGGATGCTACAAAAGCGGCACGATAAAAGGCGACGTCACCATCAACCTGCAGAGCGACATGCTGGCTGGCAAGGACAAGACGAAGCTGGAGAAATCGAACGAGATGCTGACCAAAGACCCAAGCTATTCCGCTCTTAACGTATACGGAGCCGGCTATGGTATGGAGAGCTATATATATGGTATATCAAATATCATCATGGGTGAAGGCATAAAATGCTCTGAGCCGCAGATGGACGGGACTGACAATAACATATTCCTACCATGTGGCGTGGCTGACGAAGGCAACAACCCCGACGGCATGGGTGTTTCCGCCAACTTCATATATGGTGGCGGACAGCAGGGAAATGTCATCGGCGTTACCAATGTTGATATTCTTAACGGACATGTATTCCGTGCCGTTACGGGCGGTTCCTATTCCGGATATGTATATGGCTCTACAAATGTGAAGGTGGGCTATCCTATCTACTATCACGTTAATACCAAGAATAACGTTAGCGGCAGGTACATACTGAACCGTACTGACAAGAAGAATCTCAACCTCGAAGACTATGACGGTACAGAAAAGTCGCCTACCATCAAGCAGCATATCTATCTCCTTACCGATGATTTCATCACTCAAGGCACATACGAGAATATCACCGCGATAGACAATGGCAACGGAAATCGTGTTGAGATAACGGATGACAACAGAGATTATTATTTTACCAAAGTTTCCAAGACACCATCGGTTGGTTGGGAGTACGTGCATATCAACATCGACGAGGCTGTGTATGGCGGAGGATATTCCATCGCCCAAGGCTCGTCGGTATTGGCAAACAACACCACCGTGCTGAAGTTTACCGACAAATACAATGTAGACCATGCCTTCACCACCAGCCATGAACAAATCACGGAGCTGAGCGGTCTGCCCAATGGCACCACTGCAGGCTTCGGCGGCAACACGGTAATCCTCGTTGGCGACAATAAGGACAGTGAGCATATCACCATCTCCCATCAGGATATGCAGGAAGTAAAGTTGCCGGAGGGTACCGACCTCTTCGGATATTACTACAAGCACTATGACGACCTGGATAAAGACGAGTATACCTATCGCTACATATCGCTGCAAGACAAATACTTCTTCAAGGCTGGCACTACACCTCCTGCCGGTTTGTCGGGAATAAAGGATAATGTATTCTACGAGTATGACAGCGAGGGTGGTATCTTCGGCGACGGACACTTGTCTTATGCACAGGGCTTCCGCAGTGCCGATGTCACGGGCTATGGCTTTGCTGAACATACCATCGACAATCCAAAGATTATCAACACGTTCCAGCGTATGGACATACTGCGCCTGGAGGATAACTGCTTCTCGCTGCTCGGAGCACGCGACTATACCGTAAACGAAATAAACAAAACCCCATACTCCATTGCACGTGTTGGAGAGATAAAGATGGTGGCTGACAACATCAATACTGACAGCAACAACAGTCTTGAAGCAAGAACAGACAACAACACTGCGTTCAGATACAGTGCAAAAGCCCGAAACTATATGGGACTGTCCAACAACATCCACTACGTGGGTGCTGTGACATCAAACACAGACTTCAATGACAAGACCAATGACCCTTGGCATAACAGATACGGCAAGCTTCCCGCTGAAACCAACGAGGAGGACAAGAGCTTCGTGGACATGTCTTATCAGGAAGTAAAACAAAAATACATCGATGACTATCACGCCAACAAGGACAAGGAGAATGCCGATGACCCATTCGGGGCATTCCAGAAGCGTAACGACGGTACCGCCAAGAATATGATCGGCATCGCCTCCGGCTATGCCATGAAGATACAGCTCTGTCAGGAGGACTATGATACGGAAAGCAAGAAGGTTGTAGAAAAGGAGCACTATGGCCCTATCTATGGCGTTGTGGAGATGAACCTGATAAACGTCCGCGAGGATGAGGGCGGCGGCTATGTATATGCCGACAACAACCACACACGACCTTCCGGAAAAAAAGAAGACGAAGACTTCCTTGAGACAACCGGCAACTTTGTATTCCCTTACCATAAGGGCAGATACATCGTTGACGACTGCTTCCCTACGGGATACTACACCATCACGGGGCAGGATTCCGGGCTCACAGTCGAAGACGTGAAGGTTCACTATTGGTATGTTACAGGCTTCCATTACTATTACAATGCCAACATCACCGGATATACCTACAACTCTTCTAAAGACAATCCGCTCAAATTCAACAGCGACAACAAGGACGGTCTTACCGTTCTTGCCGGACTGAAGAGCAACCAGCCTGTACGCATACACAGCTGGAAGATGCGAAGCGGACACCCGGCTGACAAGGATAAGTATTCAAGCGACCTGGAATACCGCAACTATCTCACAGGAACCGAAGAGAACGCTACCGACAAGAAGTATTATTCCGACAAGGTAGCCGGAGGTTACAAGCTCTATGTAGGAGGCTCGGAGAGCAACACCTTCTCCGGTGCCACCTCTGATACGGATGCCGACAAGGCGACGAAAGGCTTTGCCGCTTTGCTCTCAATGAAGGAAGATGACAATAACGAAAACACCGTATTCAACAACACTCTCCCCAATGGACTGAAAGAAGACGCCAAGATTTCATTCACATTGGTGGATATGGTGGACAATACCAATAAGGTGGAACCGGACTACTTCAACAAGCATCTCGCAGAGAAGAGCATGGCAACGCTTGTGCTCAAGGCTCCTGCCTACGAGAGATATGTGAACGAGACTGACAACAAGCCTATCTATACCAATACCGGCAAATTCTACAAGAAGACAGGGGAGAACACCTACGTGCTTGTAGAGTCTGGTAGCAAGCTGGATGCCGACAACACTTACTATCAGCCGCAGACTGATGAATATGTCAAGATAGAGAACCTTTATACCTACAACAGCACCAACAAGACGTATGAAAAGGTGAACAAAATCTCTGATATAACAGTCAGTGATAATGACCCTACGACATATTACGTGCCACGTGAATATACCTACACCATCTATCTGACCATCGAATACGTGCAGGGACCTACCGTAAGCGGACATATCACGGTTGGCAACTGTGCCCTGCCGGGAGAAATGATCCGTGTGACAAAAGACGACATCGTGGTCAGTGCCGACCAGTCGTTTGCCGTGAGCGGTTACTACTGGCGTATAGGAAAGCGTGTGAAAGACAATAAGGGGAAATGGAAGTTCAAGGACACTACGCCATGGACAAAGGAGAACATCAAAGCCAATGTTGCCAAAGACTACGACACCTTCAACCAGGCTGACACCAAAGGCACAGGTCTCTTTGGCGGCTGCCACTACGACACCACGAACGACTATCTTGACATACCCGTATACTACTATATGAACGGCTATGGCATACAGCTCGGTCTTGCCATCACCGGCATGAACGACATACTGCAGGTTGACATGCGGGATGACGACAAACTCGTGGTTCACAACTATCACCGCATGGATCCTCACAAGACGGGCATCAACCTACATCTTGCCGATGCCATCATCCGTGCCAAAGAGGAGGAGGAAAGCAAAGCCGCTGCCTTCCCCGAACCACGCATATACCTCGCCGACGGTAATGACCTGAATGCCTTCGTCAACTTTGTAGACACCATCGGCACAAACAGTAAAGCTCCACGTTATGGTGCCTATGCACAGTTTATACTGCAAAACGACCTCACCATGGAAGCCTCTGCCAAAAACAACTCCTACATCAACAACTTTGCAGGCACTCTACATGGCAACGGACATATCATAAACGGCATCAAGTCGGGCAACGTTCTCTTCAAGAGCGATGCCCTGACCGGCAATATCTATAACCTCGGCCTCTCTACCGGCATGATATCCAACATGTCGGGAGGCTACAGCGGCAAGCCTGTCGCCAACTACCACTGCTGCTTCGAGTATGCCCCGACAGCGTCCGGCAACGCTTCTACGCCCGTCGTATACCATTGGGACGGTACTCCCGACATCAGCTACAGCAAGGATGACTTCCGCTATGGCAGGGTTGCCTATGACCTGAACGAGTACTACCTCCGTGCCCGCCATCGTGCTACCATTGATGCCTGTGCCACAGGAGCCGATGCTCTCACCAAGGCAGACTCCGAAATACTGAAATATGTATACGACTACTATGCCAACGGCGACTATCAGTATGCATGCCGCAAAGATGACATCACAGGCAACAACACCGGTATAACATATCTGCGCACAGGAAAAGTGGTTGTAGACATTCCGAACTACGAGGATGCGAACACCCGTCACGACAAGACCCACCCTCTCGACAAAGCAAGAGTGAAGGATAACTCAGCCGAAGGGGGAGCCACGTCTGTCGTATACGAACCTCTCTTCAACGCCAACAACAGCGGTACGGAGCTTATGAACGACTTCCTCTTCTGGGGACAGTCGCTACAGTCTTCTCCTGCCAGCTATCCAGGCAATATAGCTTCTCATCAGATTAGCTATATGAAGAACCGTGTGTTCCGCACCATGGGCTATTACGGCAATACAACGCCCGATGCCTACTATTACAATGCCTACCTCAACGGTACCAGCAGCATGACGACCTTTGTGCATATACCTGCAACAACGGCTATCGACTTCACATGCAAGAACGACCGCCCTGCTGCGACAGGCATGGACAATGGCAACATCTTCTATCCGCCGATGAACGACAATGCTACTACATTCAGCGACTTCAGCATAAAGGCTGATGCCAACGTTACGCAAAACCTCCTGGTCTATACAGCTGACAATGATGACGCCAACGACACCGAGGCTTACGATGTAGTAGACAATACTCTCCGCTATGACGAGACAACAAAGGAGTCTCTGATAAACGGTCACCATATCGTGGATGGCACGAGCGGATTCTCTACTTCTCTCCTTCATCTCGTGGAACGCACTCCTGACAATGAGAACAGCGATGGCGAAACATGCTACAACAACAACCTCTGCGTGCCGATACCATTCGACGTAACAAACCGTGCGTGGTATATACGCAAGCCGGCATACTATGCCGAAGACAATACGGGAGCATGGGAAGGAATATGTCTGCCGTTCTCTGTCGATAAGGCGGAGGCTTACATCAACGGAGAGATTACCCACTTCTATGGTTCTCCTTCTGACGATGAGCTAAACGACCCGAAGCAGAACATACACACTCTGCACCACGAATACTGGCTACGCGGACTCGTCGCCGTAGGACAGGAAGGCAATGCCACGGCTGCCACCTTCCAACGACCCGGTGCAAAGGTCAACAATCTATTCTCTCCTGTTGACAACAACGGCAATGCCCTGACCGAAGGTGTCTCCTACATCTTCGCCAACACGTTCTTCACAGACACATACGGAGACCACCTCTACAACAAAGATACCAACCCGTACTATGCCGTAACATCGCACACCTATCCCGACTACCTAAGACTTACTGCCGGTGTGCCGTACATCGTGCGCTTCCCGGGAGAACGCTATTACGAGTTTGACCTCTCAAGCACGTTCTATAACAGAGAACTCGGAAAGAGCGAAGCACCACAGACCGTGACCTTCAATGCCTACGGCACTGAAAGCAAAGCATCATCATACGGCAACGTCACCATACCTGTCACCGCTTCCATGTCTACAACAGTAGACGGATTCTTCCACTACGGCATATTCACAGCCACCGACGTGGCTGAGGGCAGCATATATGGTATGAACAACAGCGGTAATGCCTTCGACGATGCATCTACCGTATCTACCATCATGCCGTTCCGCACATACATGGCACCAGTTGCCTCTGGAGCGAAGACGCACAAAGAGGCACCGTCTGTTATAAACATCGCCGAGCCGACAGGCATCGACAAGATAAAGCCGGAAGCAGGAGGGGACGACGATGATGACAAAGCGTCGGAAGACTGTATCGCAGTGCGTCCTATCAGCGACCGCAGGGTACGGATTGAGAGCACGGTAACGACAACCATGAATGTATACACCACTACCGGACAGCTATACCGCACACTCGACATACAGCCAGGAACGGCAGTATACAGCGGTTTCCAGCAGGGAGCATATCTCTTCGGAAAGACTAAGGTTATGATTGGGAAATAAACAAGAACAAGCGGAAAAGCAAAAGCCGGGGAATGAAATGTTCTCCGGCTTTTGCTTTTCTCCCCAATCGGTAATCAGGGTGTTTGGGAGATTCCGTGTGTCGCCTTATACCAGGCGGTATTGTCGTACCCCTGGAAAAGGGGTGTAAGACTGGACTATGAGGTGTTAAGACCAGGATAGTGCAAAAATCCGATTAAGCGAGTAGAATGATAATTTATTATCATTTTCGAGCGTGAGGATTTTATTTAAAAATCCGATTAAGCGAGAGAAGAGAGAATTTATTCTCTTTTCCGAGTGTGAGGATTTTATCAAAAGCGGGGAGGACCAGTTTGTCTGAATCTTGAGGGTCCTCGGAGAGTTTTGTTGAGGTATAGCAAGACCTTTGTCAATCAGTCTTTTCTGCAAACAAGTCAAACTGCCTCTCCCCCTTTAGGGGAGACGGGAGAGGGGTAAGATAATGAGTGGCTTTATGCTTGGATATTACCGACCCCCTCTAACTCCCCCTAAAGCGGGGAGGACTGGTTTGTCCGCCTCTTGAGAGTTATTGTCGTAAGGCATCCGCAAGAAGTCAAACTGCCTCTCCCCTTTAGAGGGCACTGAAAAAGTAAAATCCACTTTCAGATTGAAAAATAATGACGAATAAATCGTGGTTTTATCCTTCTTTTTCTGTCAAATATAGCCTTATTAAGGCGATTTATAGAAAGAGAAGTTATAAATCGTAACATTTTTCCGTTTTAGTCCTTAAAAATGGGGACTTTTTCAGTGCCCTCAAAACAAGGGGAAGCGTATCGTTGTTCTGCTTCCCGACACGGGCGAGAGGTATCTTTCCACCGTGCTTTATGCCTTTGAAGAATATCCGCTTTAACCCCGACCACAAGTTATGGATATAAAAAAACGAGTTGGCAAGGAGAGCATCCATCTCCCGCCAACTCGTTTCTTGTTTACCTGTCTATCTCTCAGTTTGTCTACTCATCCAGCAGCACCTTATGCGTCTCGATGATTCCATTCATCAGTTCCACACTGACAAGATAAATTCCTGAGGCACAACCAGAACAGTTGATAGTCTTGCCGCACTCTGTCTGACGTACGAGTTTGCCCTGCAAGTCGCGAAGCTCTATAGAAACAATTCCTTCGCTGCTGCCCGCAACAAGAGTTTTTCCTGTTTTTGTAATTGTAACCAAAGGCTTGCTCTCCTCCATCGAGACCCCCTCTATATTATTAAGGATGCCCTCTGTAAGTCCCTGAAAGAAGATTGAGACTGGTATATCACCCTGCCCGCCTACAAACTCGGCATCCGGAACACTGATACATACGGTATGTGTGCCAGCCTTCACCTCTCCAAGGTCAATTATTCGGTTGTCTATAACATCGCCCGGACACCAGTTGCTGAACGACTGCCATGTCTCATCCGACCTTTTGAAATAGCCGTATATTCCATTCGGACAAGTGTTGTATTTACGGAAAGGCTCACAGGAGTTTCTTCCCGGCTTATAGACCATAACAGGCTCTTCACCGCCATCATAATAAATATAATGCCAACGGCGGTTGTACTCCTCGCCGCCTTCATTCGCTCCATGATTGGATGTAACCACCACAAGCTGACCGTCAGCCACATCCTTCGGCACGGTAAAAGTATATGTCTTTATGGTCTTGCCGATTTCATCGGTAGCCCGTTCGTCATAGTTGTTGAGGTTATGGGCAATGTATTCCGGATTCTTTATAACGATAGGCACAAGCACATCCTTGTCTGTCGTCACGCCTCTGTTTTCGTTTATCGTAGAGAACTTCAATGTTCCGAGGAACACGTCGCTTCTGTCTGCGCAACCCTTTATCTGCTGATTTGCAGCATAAGGCACACCGAAGATTTCCAACTCCACCCAGATATCATACTGAGCCCTCAACTCACTGTCGCGGAAGATATAGCCCAGATAAGGCACCTTGTATTCATACGGCACCGTGTCCGGCTTCTTGTTCTTGTTCATAAACGGAGTTATGAAGCGTCCTATCTCTATACGCTGCACTTCGTCTGGCTTATACGTCTTCTGTCCTTTCGGCACGAAAGCAATGTTCACATTGCCTATTCTGTCATAATTGTCGCAGCAAGCCTGCACCCTGACATGCATCTCCAGGCTGTCGCCGATCTGCGCAAGCTGCTCATCGGTAAGCTTTATGGCATACAGAGATGTCCGATGACGAAGGATGCCGTCAAGTGTCGGATCCTCCGGATTTTTCTCTACCAGATAACCGTCGTAGAAACGCACAGCATCAAAAACCGTTACAGTGTCTCGTCCATTTGTCTGAGCTTTAAGACCCGTACACACTGTCACCATGAATACAACCACCGCAAAGATGCGGTCAAAAGTAAATTTCCTCATGTTGTTCTCCTAAAAACTTGACTATCTTATGCTGTGGGGGTGCTGAGTAGTTACCGTGTTTGTTTGTAAATATAAAATATATCAAATCATTCATGGTTCCCTTTCGCGAAGGAACCTTATATTATTACAGAAGGCAAAAATACGACATTATTTTCATTTTCAACCATATCTGACACAAAAAAAACATGTAATTCTGACAAGATGTCACACTTTTTGGCAGTTATTTCCTCTTGGCATACGCTTTGTTATAAGGTTGGCAGATTGCGAAAGCAGTCTGAAAGAATTAATTTACATTGACAATAAAAAAATAAAAAGATACAATTATGGGAAAGATTATTGGAATCGACTTAGGAACAACTAACAGTTGTGTTGCAGTGTTTGAAGGTAACGAGCCTGTAGTAATCGCTAACAGCGAAGGTAAACGCACCACTCCATCAGTGGTAGGTTTCGTAAAAGACGGCGAGCGCAAGGTCGGCGACCCTGCAAAGCGTCAGGCAATCACAAACCCAAAGAACACAGTATACTCTATCAAGCGTTTCATGGGTGAGACATACGCACAGTGCGAGAAAGAGACCTCACGTGTGCCGTTCACCGTTGTTAACGAAGGTGGCTATCCGCGTGTAGACATCGAAGGACGTAAATATACTCCACAGGAAATCTCTGCAATGGTGCTGCAGAAGATGAAGAAGACAGCCGAGGACTATCTGGGACAGGAAGTTACCGACGCTGTCATCACCGTACCGGCATACTTCTCTGACTCTCAGCGTCAGGCTACAAAGGAGGCTGGACAGATTGCAGGTCTGAACGTTCGCCGTATCGTGAACGAGCCTACTGCAGCTGCTCTTGCTTATGGTGTAGACAAGGCTAACAAGGACATGAAGATTGCTGTATTCGACCTTGGTGGTGGTACTTTCGATATCTCTATCCTTGAGTTCGGTGGCGGTGTGTTTGAGGTGCTCTCTACCAATGGTGATACTCACCTTGGTGGTGACGACTTCGACCAGGTTATCATCGACTGGCTTATCAACGGTTTCAAGGCTGACGAGGGCATCGACCTTTCTAAAGACCCGATGGCTATGCAGCGCTTGAAAGAGGCTGCGGAAAAGGCAAAGATCGAGTTGTCAAGCTCTTCTTCTACCGAAATCAACCTGCCTTACATCACAGCAGAGGGTGGCGTACCAAAGCACTTGGTAAAGACTCTCACACGTTCACAGTTTGAGCAGTTGGCACACAACCTGATTCAGGCTTGTCTCGTACCGTGCCAGAACGCTATCCGCGATGCAAAGCTCCAGACTTCAGATATCGACGAGGTTATCTTGGTTGGTGGTTC
>OKRS01000986.1_pt1 | contig 20042 bp, 10 predicted proteins | sample 1601191 | NCBI WGS metagenome assembly OKRS01 (sample SAMEA3541509, study PRJEB24748) | human gut metagenome | biome: human gut; feature: human-associated habitat; material: faeces | place: China | collected 2012
GTCCAGACTTTCCTTCGCCTCAATATAGAAGCCTCGTTCAATCAGCAGACTTGCCCTTGTAATCAGGAATCGGTTGCAATAATCAGAATTGCCAGTCTGTTTGGCAAGGTTTATTCCCCTTTGGACATACACCATTGCCGAGTCGTAAACGTATGGACTATACTCATTGACCAACTTCTCATATATGCGCAGCTTGTCTGCCGGGTTGGTCACGTATTTAGCACCAAGCTGAATGTCTTTTAGTCTTTTTTCTTTGATAGAATCATAAACAGCACTATTGGCTATTACAGAGTCTAAACGTTTGTAAAGATTGTTGTTGTGTGCATGGGCACTAATTGCACAAATACAGATAGTAAAGATTATAATTTTTGTTCTCATTGGCATTTCAGTAAATCAGTCCGTATCTTATTTGCTACAAAATTAAAGATTTCTCGTTGAATTATCATGCTTATTTCCTACTTTTTTTCTTGTTTTTTTTGTTGACTCTTACTTTCTACCCCCCCCCGAATATTTGGTAAATAACTGTATGTATGACAGTTATACTTTTCATATTCTTACTCTTGCTTACCATAACATTACCCAATGAACTTAGGTCCACGGAATCAATATACCTTTGCACCGAAAAATTTGATTGGTATAAATTTTAATGTAAAAAGGAAACGATTTTATTCAAAGCTTAAAGAATGTCTAAAAAAATTATCAAGGGTATTTGTCTTGTTGCAACTCTCTTGCTTTTTACTATGTCAATGGATGCCGCAACCGTAAATGGTGTGGAAAAAAGCGAGAAGAATGTTTGGCAGGATTCAGATTCGTCTAAGGAGAATTATTTTAACAACCGTCGTGCACTCGTAGGACCCGGTTGTGTTATCAACAGCCTTTTTGATGGCGTTGAAGTGGTTTCAGGAACAAAAGACCTTCAGAACATTTGTAATGATGATATGGATGATTATGCCACGATTCCGGCTCTTGTCGGTGCTACCGTTGTAGCAAGTCCTATTATCAGCATTAAAGATAATCAGCATTATTATGCTGGTGGTACAGAGGCTGGTTTTGTCATTTGTGCAAAATCAGATGCAAGCATCCTTACTCTCGATTTAGCACAGTTCTACAAAATACAGTTTCTTAAGGATGGCAAAGCGGTAGGCGACCTCCAGTCTATTTCTACAGGCAAGTCTGTCACCGGACTCAGTTTGTCGCTGCTGACATTCCCTGGTTCAGATCAGGTAAACAAATTGTATATGGCTACTGCCCCTGGCAATTTTGATGAAATCAAGCTTGTTCAGTGTGGAGTTGATGCCAAGTTGCTTTCTGCTATAAATATCAAGTATGCGTTTGTAGGCAAGGCTCGTGAGTATACTGTTACCAACAACAAGGAGAATGGTATTGCGAAGTATTCTCAGGAACAAAACCGTGGAACGTTTACATTGAGTACAAGTAAATTGGGTGGTGATATGATTGATGAGAATCTTACCAATGGCTATGCAGCTGTAGTAGGAGTGTTAGTTCCAGTATCAACTCCAGTTACTGTATACGCCAAACCTTCTGATAATGAGGAGGCTTTCCCTAAGGGAACGGAAGTGGGATTCAAGTTTAATGGATTTAATCTCGCCAATCTTTCGGTAGGCTCAGGCATAGAACTCACACTTTTCAACAAAGAGAATAAAAGAATAGGTAAATATGACATCACCAATAAACTTCTGGGGCTTGGACTAATCGAGGATACCAAGGACGGTGAAGTCGTTATGAGAGCCCCTGCAGCCTTTTCTGCAGCAAAGATTTACTTCAAAGGCACAGGAATACAAATTGGAGGCACCTCCGTCAACTACGCCTTTGTCCGCATGGCTCCCGATGCTGCTTCTCATCATTGTCCAATCAATGCAACATCGAGCCGCGATGTGTCTGGAAGTGTCAATCAATTCCAGTTGCAGCACAACAAGGATGTTGATGTGACATGGTATGTCCAGAGCTATCCAAAGGGTGCCGATGCTGTTGAAGTGGTTGCCACAACAGGCTTGGTAAGCAATTTGTCTCTTCCCGGCGAGTATATTTTCCGTGCGACAGCTGCGGATGGTTGCTATGAAGAGACCACCCTCAACTATGCCCCCAAATACGTTCCCGAGGAACACGGAGTGAATATCCTTGTCAATAAGGATGGTGAGTCTAAATACGTGTTGAGCGATAAGTTTGGCGGTGGTTTGCTTCAGATATTCGATGGAATGAAGAACAGGTCAGCCGTACTTACTACTTCACTCAACGACTTCACCTATCGTCAGCCAGGCATCGAATTAGCAGCCAACAAAGGTCTCGTTGGCATCAAGACTGCTGATGGTTCTAACTTTGCAGATGGCTTGAATGGCAATGCAAGAGCTTTCAATGGCAAGATGAAGGTTGGTTTTGTTGTATCTGCCAAGGCTACCGGACTCGATGCTAATGTGCTTAAGCTCTATAACATCAAGCTCTACAATAAAGGCAAGGAAGTGACTGGAGACATAACGACCCATTGGGATGCCATTTCTGCGGGACTTATCGGTAAAGAGGAAACTCGCAAGATGTGTCTGAACGTTGATGTGCCTGCGGGCTGTGTGTTTGATGAGATTGTACTTTATAACACAGGCGTTCTTTCTGCCGACCTCTCACAGCTAAACGTCTACTATGCCTATGTAGCCGATGCTGAGGCAGACAACGCTACTACCAATCCTATATATGGCGCCCAGGTGGTGTCTACAAATAACACCAATGCATCCATCGACTTTGCCAACACCAAGATGTTCCATGTTGCCAACATTGGCAATGGCTACGACGAGTTGGGCAACTTGATTGACGACTCGATGGACACATACTTGACACTTCCGTTGGGAGCAAGCGTGGGGGGCGCAACAATCTCTGTCAATATGGGTAAAGTTATAGATAAGGGACAGCAGCTCGTTATGGTTACCCGGAATCTGGCTTTGGGATTGGGTGCAAATCTGGGCAAAGTCCTTAAGTTGACCACCTATCTTGATGATGAAAAGCAGGAAGAACTTACAAGCTGGAAGGTTCTTGGTGCTGATGTTATAGGCAGTGAGGGCGACAGCTATGCCGTGCTCAATCCTACCAAGTCGTTCAATAAGGTTCGTATCACACCTGTTGACGTGGTGTCAGCTCTTGATAATATTCAGATTAAAGGCTTCGCTCTGCGTACCGACATGAACGATGACGGAACACTCAACGGATACGACAACTTGTTGGTTCTCGACGAGAACAAGACTCTTGACGTGAAGAAGACATACAATAATGCCAAGATGCTGCTGCATCGTACATTCACCAAGAGTGCTGACAACGACAAGAAGGGATGGAACTCTATCATTCTTCCCGTTGACATGACTGCTGCCCAGGTGAAGGAAGCCTTCGGTGAGGGTACACAGTTGGCGGAATTCAGCCGCTTGGAAGACAAATGGATAAAGTTCTCTACAGTAGACGTAGCTGGTGAGGACGTAGTGCTTAAGAAGAACACTCCTTATATAATATATCCGACAAAGGAGCCGCTCGGCAACTATACATACACCATTGATGAAGATACTAAGACTCTAAATGGTCCAATATATGTAGCTACAGGCATCAACTATGATGATCAGACATCCGAACTGGAACACACAGCTTATGGAACAGGCATGACCTACACTGGTTCGTACAGCAGTCAGACTGTGGTATCAAAGGATTCTTATATGTTCAGCAAGGGTGACTTGGTTCACACAAATAAGGATCACAACGTGAAGGCTTACCGGTGCTGGCTCAAGGAAGATGCTCCTTCTGGCAGAATGTTGATATTCTCGCTTGATGGCAACGGCTTGGATGGAACAACAGGCATCCGGGTGATTGAGGAGAACAAGCAGAATACAAACACTGGCATCTACAACCTTGGTGGTGTGCGTATGAACACCAACGACGTAGACAAGTTGTCTAAGGGTGTGTATATCGTAAACAACAAAGTAGTGGTAAAGAAATAAAAAGAACGACAATATGAAAAAGAAGAAATATTTTGCTCCCGAGATTAACGTTATAGGAATGGAGTCCTCACAGATAATGGCTGGAAGTTCAAACAGTCCAAGCGGTCCAAGTAGCCCGGATCTTCCTGACACTGGTACCAGCGGTTGGACTCCCGACGGTGACACAAGCCATGGATTCGGCATCGTAGAAGAAAAAGATGGAGATTATAGTGACGAAGATTTCTAACCTTTAGACAACTAAGAAACTCACTATCTTATTAAAGTTAAACGCCCTGCAAGTGTGAAAACATTTGCAGGGCGTTTTTTCTTTATCCGATTATTTTCTGTGCTACTATCTTATCAGTTGCCGTTGAAGAACACATAGAGGGCAATCATAACCACAGTAAGCGCAGCCCACGCAATGATGACACTCTTGCTCGGTTTCTCGTTGACAGCCACGATGACATGTTTCTCGTTTGCCTTCTTGTCGTAGAGGCTCACGAAGAACATCATCACAATCAGCGCCACGAAGATGTAGAACGAGAGGAGCATGAAATGCACAGCCTCAGAGAAGCCCGGTATCACCCAAAGATAGAGAATGCCCGTGCCGATGCTGAACACGGTACCGAAGGTAAGCGTCAGGTTAGCGGCAAGCGTGGTGCAACGCTTGAAGAATACACCCATCAGGAATACTGCCGCCATCGGCGGAGCGATGAAGCTGAGCACAGACTGGAACACATTGAAGAGATCCATGCCTTTTATACCGTCTACGGCAACCGTTATTACGATGGAAACCAATGCTCCAAGCACCGTCACGATGCGTCCCGTCTTGCGGATCTCATTCTGTGTAGCCTTCGGACGGATGTTCTTCACATATATATCCATAGTGAACACCGTACTCAAGGCATTCAGGGCAGAGCCGATAGTGCTTATCAGAGCCGCTGTAAGCACGGCAAGCACCAATCCCACCATACCGGCAGGAAAAAGCTCGTAGACGAGCTTTAAATAGGCGTCATCGGCATTTACCTGCACGTTGCCGAAGAACCCAGTCTTGACCATAGCGAAGCAAACCACACCGGGAAGGATATAGATTGCCACATCGAGTATCTTCAGCCAGCCTGTGAAGTTCGCGCCTTTCTGTCCCTCGTTGAGACTTCTTGCGGCAAGCACCGGCTGCACCATCGACTGGTCGGTACACCAGAACCATACTCCCATGACAGGATAGCCAAGGATGATAGGTAGCCAAGGATAGCCAGGGTCGCTGTTGGGCTGGAACAGGTTCCAGTAGTTTGACGGCACGATGTCCGGGTTTGCGAGTATCGACACACCCTGCGAGAAGGATTCGCCGCCGAGCTTCCATATTCCGACTACGGTGAGCGTTGCCGACACGAGGATGAGCAACACCATCTGATAGACATTGGTGTAGGCGACAGCCTTCAGTCCGCCGAGCATAGTGAAGAATGCTGATATGGCAAGCAGCAGCAATGCCGACAGCCACATCGGCATGCCGAACACCTGCCGGATGATGATGCCGCCGGCAAAAAGCGTCAGCGCAAGCCATGAGATGAGTATCGTTACGATGGTATACCACGCAAGGATATTACGTGTGGAGTCGCCGAAGCGCAGTCCCATAAACTCCGGAAGCGTGGAAATTCCTGTGCCAAGATAGCGCGGTGCGAACACAAAGGCAAGCAGGGCGATGAACACAAAGGCATACCAGGCATAGTTGCCCGACACCACACCGCAAGAGAAGCCGGCACTTGCCGAGGCGATAAGCATCGACGGTCCGACATTTGTCCCCCACATTGAGAAACCGATATGGTGCCAACGCAGAGAACGGCTGGCAAGAAACATATTGCCGTTTTTCTTTGCCTTTGAACTTGCCCACATGCCAATGGCAATGAGCACCACAAAGTAAGCGACAAGGATTATCCAATCAAGTGCATCAAGATTTTGAGTATTCATAGGTTTTGTAGTTTTAAACCCACCCAGCTCCCGTCGGGGATGGCAAGGGTGGGTCTTATTGTTTTATTCGTTTTATTTCCTATCTGTATTCGTTTTATTTTTCCATCAGTTCCTTGGCTACGGCAACGGCAGAGTTTGCGTTGTCGCTATAGCCGTCGGCACCGATTTCGTCAGCAAAGTTTTGTGTTACGGGAGCACCGCCAACCATCACTTTAACGTTCTGGCGTATTCCGGCATCTTCAAGAGCCTGGATAACATCTTTCATGTATGTCATGGTGGTTGTAAGCAGCGCACTCATGCAGAGAATGTCGGCATTATAGTCTTTCACAGCCTCAACGAACTTGTCGCTCGGCACATCGATACCGATATTCTTCACCTCGAAGCCGCAGCCTTCAAGCATGGAGGCAACGAGATTCTTGCCGATGTCGTGCAGGTCGCCCTTTACCGTTCCTATAACGATACGTCCCAGCGTTGTGGAAGCCTGTCCGGCAAGCAGCGGTTTCAGAATCTCAAGAGCCGCCTTCATGGCACGTCCTGCCATCAGCAGCTGCGGCACGAAAGCCTTACCGTCCTGGAAGTTCTGTCCCACCTGGCTCATGGCACGTATCATCTGTCCGTTGATGATGTCCTGTGGTGCCACGCCTTCATCAAGAGCACGCTTGGTGGCGTCGGCAGCCTTGTCGCCCTTTCCTGCAAGGATAGCTTCAAAGACTTCCTCTGCGGCATTGCCCTTCGGCTTGGCTGTGGTTGCAGGGGCGGCATCGTGGTCGATGCCGCAGGAGCATTTCTCCTTGGGGGAGGTAGAAGGGCTGGAAATTCTAGACGTTCTAGAAATACTAGAAATGCTAGAAATACCAGAATTGCCAGAAGCATCACCATCACCAACTCTTACCGTTCCACCCTCACCAGGATAGTGAGGAGTAATGAACAATCCTTCTATCGGCTGCACGAGCTTTGCTATCTCACGGATATGCAGATCGTCAGTACCGCAGCATCCACCGACCACGTTCAGCAGATGAGCCTCAACGATTGGCCATACCTCAGCCTGCATCATCTTTGGCGTGTCGAGGTAGTGACCGTGTTCGTCCGGCAATCCCGCATTCGGGAACATACTTATATAATAGTCGGTCTCGGCAGCCATACGCTGGATGATAGGTGCCATCTTGGCGGCATTGAGCGAACAGTTCAGTCCTACGGAGAACACGCTGTCGTCATTAAGACTCTTGACAAAGTCCACTACCGACTGTCCGAGCATGTTGTGTCCATCCTCGCTTGCCACAGTGAAGCTCATCATTATAGGCAGGCGGAAGCCTTTCTTCAGCATCACTTCCTTACAGCACCGCAAGGCAACCTTAGCATTCTCTATGTCGAATATTGTCTCTATAAGCACGGCATCCACGCCGCCGTCTATCAAAGCCTCTATCTGCTCATAGTAGGCATCATGAAGAATCTTCTCGTTGAACTCCGCACTCTCCCCGATAGACAGGGTCTTGCTTGTAGGACCGACGCCACCAAGCACATAACGAGGCTTACGCGGATTCATCAAGGTATAGGCATCAGCCTCCTTCCTTGCCAGTCGGGCAGCTTCAAGGTTTATCTCCCTTGCATAGTCCTGCAGATGCTTGTCGGCAAGCGAGATGCGCTGTGCATTGAACGTATTTGTGGTGATGAGGTCTGAACCAGCCTCAAGGAAGCGGCGGTACATACTTGTCACGACCTCCGGATAAGTAAGTGCAAGCAGGTCGTTTGCTCCACGAACCTCCCCGTCAAAGTCTTTGAATCTCTCTCCGCGGAACTCCTCTTCGGTGAGTTTATACTGCTGGATAGTGGTTCCTGTAGCACCGTCGAGAACGAATATCCTTTCCTTTGCCACGGCATCCATCGACGGTCTGCCAAGAGTTGTAGCCTTGAGAGGCAGGGCTTTCATCTTGTCGTCAGCGGCAGAAGCGGCATTGGCATCCTCGCTTTCTATCTTGTCGATGATAGCCATCACCTCCTCGTCGGGTGTCATGGTCTTGTTGATACGGATAGTGTTGTCGTCCTCTTTCGGCTCGTCGGCACTCTCCTGGTATTCCTCTACTATGCGCATAGCCTTCTCCACCTCGTCTTCGTTGTGGAAATCCATCTCCAGATGCACGCCGTTACCACCGATGTTGTCGAGCAACGGACGCAGTTCGTCGAGTGTAACCCAGCAAGCCATGATGCTTTTTCCTCCTGCAAGAATCTTCTTGTAGAGGTCATACCATTTCGGTGAGCCGCCCTGCGGTTCGCCGACTCCCGGTGTCCACTGTATAGCGTTCAGTTCTTCAATCTCAAGCAAAGCGGGCAGATGGTGCATTGCCCCCACGCCGTCGAGATGATATAGGGTATAGTCTATCTTCTGACACTGCTCACGGATAAACGGCTGCACGAAACGACGGTAATCCTCCACGCTGATCATTGTAGAGATGTCGCTCTGCAGCTTTGTCATCTTTCCCGGTGCCCATGAAGAGAAATAGCAGAACGCCATTTCGTCGCCCTCGCGGATAATGTCGTACAGTTCGTCGAACACCTTGAAATAGATATCGTTTATCTGCTGCATCTGTCGCTCCAGCACTTCCGGCTGCATCACGGTATCGAGCAGCACCTTGTCGGTGCCTTTCATTGCAGCGAGAACGTCCATGCCTTCCATCAGGTCGGGCATGCCCACATAGTAGTTGCCGGCAGCTTTCTTCTTGCAGGCACGCAGCAAGTCCTTGTGCAACTGCCAGTTCTTGTTTGCCGGGTCGTTGATGTCGAACTTTATGTCGTCGGTATAGTTAGGGTTCGGATGAATCCAGATGGTATCCTCTCCGCCTTCGAACACGCCGCCGAGTATTGCTGCAAGCGAGCCGGGACCAAGCTGCGTGTTGGCAACCGGCAGCATGTCAGCCTTCATGGAACTGTGTGCCACGTACCAGTCGAGATATTCGGCACGCCATTCCGGGTCGAACCATTTCTGGTCGAGCGATTTCGGAGCCGGTGGCATCGGCACGTCGGCATGGGGCTTCACACCCTCCTGGAAGTGCTCCCACATATTGAGCACTATGCCTTTATGGTTCCACCAGTCTATATAATGTTTCTTTGTTTCTTCTAAATTGGGTTTCCACATGATGTTTCTTTTTTTATGTTATAGGATGAATCGGGAGTTCTGAGAGGACTGCAAGCTCCTGGAGCTTTAAGAAGTCATGTCGGAACCGCCCGAGTTGCCCTTAGAATGTTATTCCCTTGAAATTGTCGTCGATGATAATGTTCTCCACCTTGCTCATGTCCATGTCGTCGGTGCTGTCTACATCCTCCGGATAAACGGGGATTACGGCACCCTTGCGCACAAACACCGGCATACGGTCGAGCGGTGTCTCTATGTCCTTCAGCCATTTGCCGCCGTCGCTTACCGAGAAGCGGTCGCCGGTGAAGAACTCTACCCATTCTCCTTCCGGCAGATAGATGTCGCGGCAGTTGTCGCTGCTCATCACCGGAGCCACGAGGAAGTCATCGCCGAAGTAATACTCATCGTCGATGTGCCAGCAGTTGTTGTCTTCCGGATGGTGGAAGATGAGTGCCTGCACGATAGTTGATCCGCTGTGTGTTGCCTTCTCGCTCTCTTTTAATATATAAGGTATAAGCTTGTAGCGCAGCTTCCACCAGCGCTTCACCATCGGTGCTATGTTCGGATAGTGCCAAGGCTCACGCTTGTTGGTACCATGATAGCGGATATGTGAGGAGAACACACCGAACTGCGTCCAGCGCATATACACATCATCCTGCACCACGGAATTCATGAAGTTGGGCAATGTATGGAATCCCGGCACGTCGTGGCTCCAGAAGGCAAAGCCGGAGAGTCCGAAATGCAGTCCGCCACGCAGCGAACCGGCAAGTCCATCCCACGAGCTGCAAGAGTCGCCTCCCCAGTGCAAAGGATAGCGCTGGCAACCAGCCCATGCGGCACGTGCCCACACGATACCGTCGCCAGTCACGTCTTTTGTTATCTCGTATGCCGCCTTCTGATAGAGCAAGGCATAGAGGTTGTTGAGAAGTTCCGGCGACATATTCTCATATGTTGCATCCATGTGGATATTCTCGCCGAAGTCGGTCTTTATACACTTCACTCCCATATCGAGCAGTCTCTTCAACAAGCCCTTATACCACTCCGTGGCTTTCTCGCTCGTGAAGTCGATGGTTCCGGCATAGTCGAGGGCGGAGAAGTTGGAGCCTTCGGAATCCTGCTGCTTTGTGAGCTTGCAGATATAGTTGTTCTTGCGTGCCTCGTCTATCTGCTCTGCATCCTCTGCTACATACGGCAGCTGCCACAACGATACCTTGAAGCCCTTCTTGAGCAAGTCCTGCACGAATTTCTTCGGGTCGGGGAAGCGCTCCTCGTTGAACTTCCATTCGCAGAGCCAGTCGGTCTTGAACCATCCCGTGTCGAGATGGATAACGTCGCACGGATAATGCTCCTTGCGCAGACGGTCGCAGATGGCGTTCACTTCGTCGGCACTGAAATATGTCATACGGCTCATCCATACGCCGAAGCTCCACAGCGGCGGCATCGACGGATAGCCTGTGAGGTCGCGGTAGCCGCGGAGTATCTCTTCCACCGTGTCGCCACCTATGATGAAGGCATCGATGAGTGCCTGGTCGCTCATGAACTCAACAGAGCGCGTTGATACGCCGGCTAACGACAGCTTGCTGTGGGCTGTGGTATGATAGAATACGCCGTACATACGGCTTGACAGATAGAACGGTATGTTCTTATACGTACGACGGTTGTTCACTCCCTGTCCGTCCTGATTCTTCAGGAAGAAGGTCTGTCCGCTCAGGTCCATCTTCTCGAAACGTTCACCCGTACCGGCGAAACACTCGTTCAGCTTGCATTCGAACGATAGTGTGGCACGGTCGTTCTTGCCATCCGTCTTGCAGTAGCCCAACGGCAGCGCATCATAGCGTGGTGGCGAGAAATGGTCGTAGGCAGCAAGTCTTACCTCATGCTTGCCATCCGGGAAGAGACGCAGGTCAAGTGTCTCCTGAGGGTCCGGCAACAGCTCGCTCCATCTGTCGAGCACCGGCTGCTGCATGTTTATTACGGCACGGCACACGCCGCCATTGTCGGTTATAACCCACTGGTCGTCTTTCAGCTCGGCATGCAACGGTGAGTGCTTTACTCTTGCGCTCATCTGCAGCATCTCCGACGTGTCGGAAGGCTGCTCGCCGTCAAAGCCCATGAACAGTCGGATTATTCCCGGTTCATACTGTCTGATTATCAACGTATGTGTTTCTTGTGCCACATTGGTGTCGGGAGCCATATCGTTTGCCAACACCTGTTTCTGGAAAGGCACGGTGACAAGGATATCTCCGTCTTTCTCCACTACGGCAGTCGGCTTGTACGCCTTCCACAAAGACTCGTTCTTCTTCAGCTCCAGATCGAAATCCATGAAGTCGAAGAGATGATAGTTTGTTGGTTTCATAAGTGCATTATTTTTTGTTTTCTTGTTTTTTCAGTCCTGCTTTTTCTTTTATCCTCCTGTCCACCTTCGGTCCGTTGCCCTTGACGACCATCTTTGGTCCGGGCTGGTTGTAGCCGAAGAGTTCCTTCGGACACCAGTTGTCGGTAACGGTGTATCCGTCGGTCGCCTCATCGAAGTATATATAGAAGGCTCTCTCGTTTGTGGCGTACGGTGCCTCGCAGAGATCTTCTATCCTATTATATCTTATCTCGGAATTTGGCTGATACGACAGAGTGTATATTCCGCCCACATCATAAAGCTGTCTGCCAAAGTCATGAACGTAGTTAGCTATTATCCGGTTGTTGCACATCCCGCTTTCCCGTGGTGTCCACCCCCACCCTACGCAGATGCCGGAGTAGTTGACATGGTGCACCTCGTTGTTGCTGATGTTGATATTGCTGACATAGCCGGCTCCTATTCCCACGCAGCCCCAGTCTTCATTGGTGGCGTCGCAGACCTCATTGTCTGAGATTGTGATGTTGTCGCACAGGTCTCCTGCCACTGCCGGCTTGTATGGCACATGGGTCTCGAAGCCTCCATCCGGGAAATGTCCTATGAGCATGGCGTTGCCGCCGATATCCGTAAAGCGGCTTCCGCTGACGGTTGAATGGCTTACAGCGGTTTCATAGTCGAGTGCCGTGGCTCCGAGGTGCTCGAAGCGGCACTTCCGGAAGTCTATTCCCTGAGCATGACGCACCGTTATCGCTGCCTCCGGACGGGCTATCCAAGCCTGGTTTTCAAGAGAAGCTTTCTCCGGCAGTCCCGGTTCGGGGAGCTTATAGGCGTCTATCATACGGAAGCCGCCCTGCAACGTGACAAGTCCTTCGGTCAACGGTCTTGTCCATGCGGCATGAGAGAATGTAATGTTTCTGAATTGTATGTCGTGAACGGTGCGCTCTCTTGTACCGTCGACGGTCAGCAGATTCTCAAGCACCGGCACTATGGCTTCTGCCTTCGCCATGTCTTCATCCTCTCTCGGCAGATAGTATATCTTGCCTGAAGGATAATCCTGATACCACTCACCCGGCTCATCGAGCAGCTGTGGGGCATTGGACAGGAAATATGACGAGCTGCCTTTCTCGCCGTCTATCACCGGCTGCGGCCACGGATGGGCAAATTCAAGCTGGCTTTCCGGCTCATGAAACGACACCTGCGTCAGCCCGTTGCCCAGGTTCTTCATCTCTTTTACACGAAGGATGGCTATAGCCCAACGCTGATGGACGGTCATCTCCAGCTCACGGGCACCGCTGAGGTCTTCCTGTGGTGTGGGGATTGTTATGGTATGCGACTTCACGTCGAAGTCTTTCATCCTTGTCATCTCGCCATACTTTCCCTGCTGTGCCCTTACTGCCTTGTGGCCGTTTACCCATAGCTGACGGCAATAGACTATTCTGTTGCCTGCCATCGGAGCATCGGCAACCCACACTCTGCCACGTATCTCCTGCGGCACTCTGCTGTCGGTGCATCCTCTTGTCCAGCCCTTCAAGGGCTGTCCACCGCTTATCACCGCCGCTTCTGTTGCATCTGCCGAGACTATGGTTGGCGAGTCTGCCGTGCCGGAATCTTCCGGACGCAGGAAGAGGGGCTTCGTAAGTTGGTAAACACCTCCCTCAAGATGTATGTTTATTCCTCCATCTACGTCTTTCTTTTGCAGACGACGCCATTCTCTTGCCAGCTTCAAGGCGGCGGCAGGAGTGCGCAATGGTGATGCCGACGTACCAGCGGAGAGGTCGTTTCCTGCCGGAGAGACATATATATCGCCAGCCTTCATCGGCATTCCGACGAGCAGGGCGGCAAACAGGGTCAATATAGTATTCTTCATAAGTACATGCGTATTTTCTATAATGACGCCGGTACTATGCAAAATGTAACGTATTTTGTAAAGGTTTTTATTTCCCCATCTCTCCGTTTTGCAGCCTTATCCTGTATTCCTTGGGGGAAACGCCGAAACGGCTCTTCACGAATTTGCCGAAGAATGAGATGTTCGGGAAGCCAAGCTCGTCGGCTATCTCCTTTATCGACACATCGGTATATTTCAACTTGTGCGTAATGGAATCGGCAAGGAAATCGTGGATCCACTCAAGGGCTGTCTTTCCACTCACCGACTTACACACGGTGGATAAATATTTCGGTGTGACACACAGCTTCTCGGCATATCCCTTGACGGAACGGTCGGTGGCTTCATAGCTCGACAGCAGCTTGATGAACTTGCGGAAGAGCAGCTCTCCCTGCCGCTGCGCCACTGCCGGTTTCCTGTCCTCAATCAAAGGGGAGATAATGGCAGCAAGCTCATAGAACATGCAATGAAAAAGCGACTGCATTATCTCACGATGGTAATAGCCATGGGGGTGCTCTAATTTGTAGGACAACAGGGCGTGGTATTTGTTCATCATCTCCACTACGGCATCAGATAGATGGATCACAGGATGCTCTGCCACGTATGCCATCAGGTTCCACACGTCTTTGCTCATAAGCAGACTGCGCTGCATGGCTTTGTAGGAAAGTCCTACTATCTTACTGCTGAAATCCGCACTGCTCATGCTGTTGTCAACGAATGAATTTGGCGAACATACCACTATGTCGCCCTTCCCTGCCTTTATCGTCTTGCCGTTCAGGTCGCACTGCATCATGCCGCTTTCCACGTAGGCTATCGTCACCATCTCCAGTCTGACGGTGCTCTCAACCGGCGAACGGTTGGTATTGCTGATAAGCACCATATCACCATCGGTATAGTTTACCAGACCATTTTCTATAAGGTAGTCTATGTTTACGCTGAGTTCTTTTTGTTCCATTGCCATATCGTTTGTTTCCTTAACGACCGCAAATATAGTCATTATTGACTTATCCTCTCTTCTTTTACAACATAAAAAAGTGTCTGAAATGTCGGATTTATGTCTTTTTTATATTTTTTTGTGGTTTAAAGGTCATAACCCTTCCGCACAAGAAGAGAAATATTGATATCTTTGCAGGATATATGAAATGACAGGGTTCGCAAGTGTAAAACTTGCAAGACACTTGACGAGCCGACAAGGAGACTTGTCTATACGAAACAAGAATAAATTACTTAAGATGTTTGAAAAGCAACTGACATACGACGACCTCGACATTGCCGACAAGGAGATCTTCATACAGATGGGCTATGGAGAGAACACGCCGGGAGAGGACATCCTTGCGGAGATGAACGAGATGAAAGCTACCGTTAGGAACATCCTGCAGCCCAGATTCTGCTTTACCGTTATAGAAGGGGGAGAACTGAACACGGAGGAGAAACTGCTCTCCGTGGAAGGGACGACATTCAGCGTGGGAAGAATTATTACTTCACAGCTGCGCGGCTCCGTGGCTTACGCCTTCTTCGTTGCCACCAGCGGCACTGCCTTCGAAGCTCTACAGCGCAGACTGGAGGCGGAGGGCGACATGCTGAGGGTGTTTATAGCCGACAGCATGGGGAGCGTGATAGCGGAAAAGACGGCTGACATAATGGAGCGGTGGCTGCAGATATACATCAACGCAAAAGGATGGAAACACACCAACAGGTTCAGTCCCGGCTACTGCGGATGGCACGTCAGCCAGCAGCAGCTGCTCTTTCCGCTCTTACACACCAAGGAGCCGTGCGGCGTACATCTGACGGAGTCGTCGCTGATGATACCTATAAAGAGCGTGAGCGGAGTAATAGGACTCGGACCTGACGTAAAGAAGCTGGAATATACATGCGGACTCTGCGACTATGCAAAATGCTATAAACGGCGAAAACGCAAAATGGGCAAATAAACACGTGTTCCCAAACAATGTTAAGATTACTGAAATCAGGCAACAAACATCCTGATAAACTTGACAACATAAACGGAATTGCATATATTCGCAATCGGAGATACACATATTTCAATCTATTTATCAGATAAGATACCATGCCGTGAGGCATCAACGATGTGTATCTTTTCTTTAAAAAAAGAATGTGGTAATAGATTGTTTGTAGTTACTGACGACGGCAAGTCGTTGCCGCTAAGGGGTGCCCATCAGTATTAACTATGCAAGGATAACTTCATAACTAAAGGGCACCCCGTTTTTTTCGCGGAATGCCCTCGCTTTTCTTCTAATCCTTTAGTCTTCCATCAGCTTTCTGTATCTGCCTTTCTTTATGTCTTCATTGCCAAGACGACGAGCCTTGTTTATCTCGTAGTCGGAATAGCTGCCCTCGAAGTAGTACACTTCGCCGTTGCCCTCAAAGGCAAGGATATGCGTACAGATACGGTCGAGGAACCAACGGTCGTGGCTGATGACCACAGCACAGCCGGCAAAGCCCTCAAGACCTTCCTCCAGAGCACGCAGCGTGTTCACGTCGATGTCATTGGTAGGCTCGTCGAGCAAGAGCACATTGCCCTCCTGTTTCAGTGCCATAGCAAGCTGCAAGCGGTTGCGCTCACCGCCAGACAGTGTACCACAGAGCTTGTTCTGGTCGGTGCCGGCAAAGTTGAAACGCGAGATATAGGCACGGGCATTGATGTCTCTGCCACCCATGCGGATGGTCTCGTTGCCCTGCGAGATGGTCTCATACACCGACTTGTTCGGGTCGATATCCTTATGCTGCTGGTCTACGTATGCAAGCTTTACGGTCTCTCCCACCTCAAACGTACCGCCGTCTGCCTGCTCCAGACCCATTATCAGGCGGAAGAGCGTGGTCTTGCCAGCGCCGTTAGGACCAATGACACCAACGATGCCGTTGGGAGGAAGCATGAAGTTGAGGTCGTTGAACAGCACCTTCTCACCGAACGCCTTCTTCACATGCTGCGCCTCGATGACCTTGTTGCCGAGTCGCGGACCGTTAGGAATAAATATCTCAAGCTTCTCCTCACGCTCCTTCTGCTCCTCACCGAGCATCTTCTCATAAGCATTCAGACGAGCCTTGCCCTTTGCCTGGCGGGCTTTAGGAGCCATATGAGCCCACTCGAGTTCGCGCTCCAGAGCCTTGCGGCGCTTGGAAGCCTGCTTCTCCTCCTGCATCATGCGCTTAGTCTTCTGGTCGAGCCACGAAGAATAGTTGCCATGCCATGGAATACCCTCACCGCGGTCGAGCTCAAGAATCCACTCGCTCACGTCGTCGAGGAAGTAACGGTCGTGGGTAACTGCAATCACCGTACCCTCATACTGCTGCAGATGCTGCTCCAGCCAGTCGATGCTCTCGGCATCAAGATGGTTGGTAGGCTCATCCAAAAGCAGCACATCCGGCTTCTGAAGCAGCAGACGGCACAACGACACACGGCGGCGCTCACCACCGGAAAGGTTCGTAACGGGCAGATTGCCGTCAGGACAACGCAGGGCTGCCATCGCACGATCCAGCTTGGAATCCATGTTCCAAGCATCGGTAGCATCGATGATGTCCTGCACCTCTGCCTGGCGAGCCATCAGCTTGTCCATCTTGTCTGCATCGGAATAATACTCCTCAAGAGCAAACTTCTGGTTTATCTCTTCATATTCTGCAAGGGCATCGTAAGCCTTCTGCACACCCTCCATCACGTTTTCCTTCACCGTCTTCTGCTCGTTCAGAGGCGGATCCTGTGGCAGATAGCCCACGCTGTAGCCTGGGCTCCATACCACCTCGCCCTGTGTTGGCTGCTCCAGTCCGGCGATGATTTTCATCAATGTTGACTTTCCTGCGCCGTTCAGACCGATGATACCGATCTTTGCGCCGTAGAAGAAGGAGAGATAGATGTCCTTCAAAATCTGTTTACGGTTTTGGGGGATGATCTTGGATACTCCCACCATCGAGAAGATAATCTTCTTTTCGTCTACTGTTGCCATATCATATTTGGTTTAATCATAGGTTTTCAAGCCTGCCGCTTGCAAGGGCATATAAGCCCAACTTATGCAAAGGTAATGCTTTTTCACGACACGACAAACATTCCATCCACAATTAGTCATATCCTTTCAACTGCCCACCCCACAGCCTCTTCCTCCACAAGCCATACCTCAAACGCCACACAAGCCATATTCTTTCCTATCATTACCCTATGGCTTATCATACGTAAGCCTACGACTTACAGCCGTAACCATATGCCTATACTGCAACTTTCGAGCGACATAAATGCACAAACAAACAACGAATCTGTATAAATAACCATATTGTTCAGCACGTCAATATACGCCATTTATGGCAAATGCGGCAAGCCTCTGTAAGCACGTGATTTTGTCTTCATTTAGAAATGTGAACCGGATGGAAAATTCGTTCGATTCGGTTTATTCGTGTTCGAAAATAACATCCGTGTGCATAATACTTATCTCCATGTCCTCAGAGAAAATCATCTGTGTTCATCTGACGTAATCTGTGGGAGATTAATACTATGAATAATTTTCGCGTGAAAAATATTTTTTTGTTTTTTATTTGTCATTCTGTCATTTTATCATGTAACACTCTGATAATAAATAAAATAACACGCTGACAGATTCACAGATATTTACAATATCTGTCATTTATCTGTCATAATATGTAAACGAAACGTTTAATTCGTCATTAAAAATGAATGATTTCTGTGTTATAATCATATTAAAAAACGATGTTTCGCTCCATTAAAATTATATTTCGGGCCGTAACTATAGCACTTTCATGCCGTAAGTCCCTGGTTTTCGAGTCGTAAGTCCCTGACTTTTGAGTCATAAGTCCCTGGTTTTTCGAGTCAAAGTCCCAGACTTTCGAGTCGTAAGTCCATGACTTTTCATGTCGTAAGTCCATGTATAAGACACTCGGTTATCCCGAACTGGGGTAGAAATTCGGTAACTTTCTATTTGAAGTTGATTAGACATCTATTCCTGCTTGCCTCAACATGCAATAAAAATCATATCCATCTCATGATTTTCCATACAGGAGATGTACTGCGTAATTGTATAAAAATACAATTAGCAGAACTTCCAACAGGACTCTCAAGAAGCAGACAAACCAGTCCTCCCCACTTCAGGGGGAGATAGAGGGGGTCGGTAATTTCAAAAATACAAACAATCAATATTCCAACAGCCATTTCCATAAAGGAACAATCTCTATACGCCTGCCATCCTTTTCCACAATATCTTCCTCATCTTTTGTTACTACCACCATACACCTGATATTTTGTACAGAAGAAAGCTTTATCAACCCATCCGTTTCTCTCTTGAATGTATCTGGGTCAACCATGGAATAAGAAACTTGTATCGCCAACTCCTCTTCAGGTATAACAAAATCGACCTCTGTATTTCTGCTATTCCAAAAATAGCAACCTTCACCATATTTCCTTCTTAGCGTTATGGCAACCATATTTTCCAATAATGAAGTATCGGCATCTACAAGAAATAGATGAAGTAAGCCATTGTCTGTAAAATAATACTTGCGGTTAGACTCCTTATCCTGCAACTTCCCGAACAAATTCTCATACGGCAATATAAGCCAAGTATCCGTCATATATCCAACATAGTCTATCGTGGCATCTGTACTGAGCTTTTTCCCTGTACTGCTTACTATACTGGCGATTCTACTAAATGACAATGGCTGCTTTACACTTTCAGCCATCTTGCGAATCATAACTCGCAAGGCATAATCATTGCGAATTCTATATCGAGCAACCAAATCACCAAAGAAAATCTTACTGAAGAGATTGCTCATCCATGACCTGGGCTCCTTCAAGCATACCGTTTCTGGCAAACCGCCATGCTGGAAATATGTATTGCATAGTCTTACTATATCTTTACCATGTGTATAAATGGCATTCTTCGCCTTTGCATCAATATTGCTTGCCTTCAGATATTCTACAAAGGAATATGGATACACCTCATGAATCATATACCTACCACCGAGCGTTGTCGCTATCTCGCTACTTAACATCTTGGCATTGCTACCTGTAATATACACTTGATATTTTTGGTCTGCTAACCTACGGGCAAACTTCTCCCACCGATCTACCAACTGAACCTCATCCAAGAAGAAAACAGGACGACAGTCATACATCTCTTCATAACATGTCTTTATCAAATCAAGGTCACTCACATCCAAAGAGTCAATACGATCATCCTCAAAATTGAAATATAGAATTTCCTCTCGTTTATGTCCTTGTTTTATCAGCTGTGCAATGCGTTGAAACATTAGATACGATTTCCCGGCGTGCCTTAAACCGACGAACACGTAATTTAGTCCATCCATGAATTCTATATCACGATAAACCAAATCTACTTGAGTAACATAATTCTGATACTCTATTATCAGTAACTTTATCAAATCCTTTGTCATATAGATTTTAGCTTTGAAAAATTCACAGTAAATACAAAGCAAGAACTGAACGATCAAGCTTGCTTGAATCTTATACATTTGCAAAGATACACTTTTATCGTCTATAAACGACAAAACAAACAGCTTTTTATCGTCCATAAACGACAAAATAAACAATATTCTATCATTTATAAACAACAATAGAATTCAACATGGTTATTCTGGCACTTTTCTACTTATTTATTAAAGGCAATAAAAAGGCTCATCCGATATTTGGAGTGATGTAAACAGGAATTTCTGTCCAACACTTATACAAAAAAGCAGTCCGCCCAAGTCCCACACACCAATGCAGAACCCAGACGGACC
>OKRS01000988.1_pt1 | contig 20025 bp, 12 predicted proteins | sample 1601191 | NCBI WGS metagenome assembly OKRS01 (sample SAMEA3541509, study PRJEB24748) | human gut metagenome | biome: human gut; feature: human-associated habitat; material: faeces | place: China | collected 2012
AGGAAATCCTACTTTATAGAGCAACATGCCTAAAATAATCTTTCAACCACTTATGGATACATATCCGACGCTTACTTCTGTGATAGAGAAAAGGAAACCATCGACTTGATAAGAGAAATCAAGAATGGCAATAATATCACCCTGATTGCACCTAGAAGAATCGGCAAGACAGGGTTGGTGCAACACGTCTATGCCCAAGAAGAAATCAAGGATAAATACTATACATTTCTTGTAGATATTTATGCCACGAAAACCCTAGCCGACTTCATTCAGGAACTAGGCAGAAGTATTCTGCAAAGTCTTAAACCTAAAGGCACCAAAGTAGTGGAACATTTTCTTAACTGCCTCCACTCACTCCGTTCATCCATCAGCTTCGATATGAATGGCGTGCCTTCGTGGGGAGTAGATTTGGGAGAAATCACCAGTCCAACCACAACGCTCGATGAAATTTTCCATTATCTGGAGAGTGCTGATAAGCCTTGCATCGTGGCTATTGATGAATTCCAAACCATCAGCAGCTATAGAGAAGCGAATGTGGAAGCCATACTGCGCACCTACATCCAGCACTGCCATAATGCCAGTTTCATCTTTGCCGGATCCCAACGCAACATGATGTCGGAAATGTTCTTGAGTCATGCCCGTCCTTTCTATCAGAGCACCTCCATTAAAACACTGAAAGCTATTGATAGAGAGGTGTATGCCGACTTTGCTACTCGTCTCTTTGAGGAAAGACAGAAGTTTATCAAACGAGAAACCATTTATCAGATATACGACCGTTTTGACGGCATCACCTGGTATCTGCAAAGAATGCTCAATAAGATTTTCTCGCTCACAGAAAAGGCTGATGAAAAGATGATGGAAAAGGCTGATGAAAAGATGATGGAACAGGCACTCAACTCGATTATAGACGAGAGTGCTTTTGCATACGAAGCACTTCTCTTTCAGTTGCCAGCTAAGCAAAAGGAACTTCTCATTGCCATCTGCAACGCTGGCAAGGCTCAAAACATCATGTCATCGGCATTCATCAAGAAACACAATCTTCCTTCCGCCAGTTTTGTACAAGGTGGTATCAAGGGATTATTGGAGAAAGATTTTGTTACAGAGACGGATGGAACTTACGAACTGTACGATAAGTTCTTCGGTGAATGGCTGAAAAAGGAATTATAAAGTATAAAGATAGAAGTATAAAGTATAAGAATATAAACAAAAAGAAGTATATGATACAGCAAGTAGAATTTTCATTGCGCCCGCTTCCTCGCGGCTTTCACCTCGTAACCAACGAGGTGATGAGGAACTTGCCGGCGCTGCCTAAGACAGGGATTCTGAATCTCTTCGTAAGACATACCAGTTGCGGATTGTCGCTGAACGAGAACTTCGACCCTGATGTGAGACATGATTTAAAAGGCATCTTCGAAAGACTGGTTCCGGATGGCGACCCAAGGTATCTGCACCAGGATGAAGGACCTACGGATATGTCGGCACATGCCAAATCGAGCATGGTGGGTGTATCACTCACCATTCCTATTACCAATGGCAGACTGAACCTTGGTACATGGCAGGGGATTTACCTCTGCGAATTCAGAGAGGGAGGCGGAAGCCGACACCTCATCGCAACGATTATCGGGGAATAATTACTTTAACAATAAAAGGTCGTTGGAACAATACCCAACGACCTTTTCTCAGATTTTCACCTATTATATATAGATTTACTATTCAATCTATTCTATCACTTCCATTTCTTCCTCTTCTATTTCCTCCTTGATCTCCTTCTCCTTCTTTCCGAACTCCGGATCTATTTTCAGGAAGGCAGTAACCAGGAAGGTGATGGCGCAGCATGCCATCACGATGATGAAGAACAAGCGGTAACCTACCATATCTTTCAGATAGCCCGATACCATGCCTGGCAGCATCAAACCCAGATAGGAGATGCCCGTGCAGATGGAATAATGCGAGGTCTTGAACTTGCCCTGACTGTAGAACAGCATGTAGAGCGTAAGAACCGTGAAGCCCAGACCATAGCCAAACTGCTCTACGAAAAGGCAGCTCGATACCACGATAATATCGCTGTTCAGCGAATAACTCAGATAGATGTAAACCACATCCGGCAAGGTGATGGCGCAAACCATCGGCCAGAGCCATTTCTTCATACCGTCGCGGCTCACCAGAATACCGCCGATGATACCACCCAGCAGCAAACCTATCAGTCCCACCGTGCCATTGGCAAAACCATATTCCTGCGGCGACAATCCCAGTCCGCCCTGCGAATTAGGACGAAGGACGAAGGTCTTGGTCATCGTATTCAGGAGTGCTTCCGGGAAGCGATAGAGCAGCAGGAAGAGCATCACGCAGATGGTTTCCCCCACCCTGAACTTCACGAAGAAGGTGCGGAACATGTTCGTCAGTTCGTGCGCCACTTCACCCACCGTTCTATCCGTCTGCACATCCTCCTTAGGGCGCGGCATAAACCGGCTGTGATAGAGCCACAGTCCGATGAAGATGCCCGCCAATCCGTAGAAGATAAGCGCCCACGAGAAACGTATCTGGTTGCGGAACATCACCTGGAGCACACCCGCCAGCATCACCAGGAAACCATTCACAAAGATGATGGCGAGGCGATAGAAGGTGTTTCGCAGTCCCACAAACTTGGTCTGCGTATGCTCATCCAGCTCAATCATATAAAAGCCATCCGCCGAAATATCGTGGGTGGCACTGCAGAAGGCGATGAGGAAGAAGAAGCACATCGTTGCCTGGAACCAGAAGGCAGTAGGCAGCGAGAAGGCGATGCCGGCAAGGGCGGCTCCGATGAGCGCCTGCATGGTGAGCACCCACCAGCGCTTGGTCTTCAACAGGTCGATGAACGGGCTCCACAGGGGCTTGATTACCCAAGGCAGGGCGAGCCATCCGGTATAGAGACCCACCTCTGCATCGGTGAGACCCAACTGCATATACATCACCACAGAGAGGGCGGTCACAATGACGTTGGGCAGTCCTTCTGCAAAATAGAGGGTAGGAATCCAAGCCCATGGATTCCTACTATTTTTCTTTGTTACCATCTTAGTACATTATTGATAAAGTTTCTTGATTTCTGCTCCCTGATAGTAGTGCAGCAGGATGGCATCATAGAGATAGCCCTCCTCGCCCATCACGGCAGCACCAATCTGGCAGAGTCCTACTCCGTGTCCCCATCCGGCGCCAATCAGTTCGAAGCGCTGCGGAACACCGTTTTCATCTGCATCATATTTATCTACCACGAAGGCAGAGCTCAGAAGATGAGAATCGCTCAGGGCACGGCGGATTTCCAGTTCCTTACCGATGGTGAAGGTCTTCTCGGTTCCGATAATCTGCAGTTTGCTGATGCGGCCGCTCGTTCCTCTCTCCACCGCCTTCATGTCGAGGATGGCACCGAAGTCCATCTTCAGCTTGTCGGCGATGAGCTGCTGCAGCTTCTCCTGGGTCAGGGTCACTTTCCAGCGATAGAAATCCGCGGTCTCCTGGTCGTAATCGTTCAGCACCTCCGAGAGGATTTTCTTATCCTGCGTGTTGCAGAAAGCAGGCGGATTGAAGCGGATCCACTTCTCTGCCTCATCCTCATTGGTAAGATTAGGAAGAGGGGCCTTTTCTGTTCCCGATATTCCCAAGGCGATGTCTCTCACTGCCGTGAGATAGTTCTTCGGCGTATTCTCCCAGCAGTATTGGAATTCCTCAGTTACTCCGCCGCAGCATTTCGAAAATCGGGCATCGCAAATCTCGCCGCCATCCAGCAACACCTGGCCACGGGTCAGTCTGATAGCCTCGGCAACATGTGGCGAGGTTTCCTTCGTGATGCCCTGGTAGCGCTGGCAGTGGTCATCGGCACACACGTCAAAGAGGGTGTGGTCCTCACGGTCGTACCAGCGAATCAGCGTATCCTCCTTCTTGGTGAACGAGAAGAAATTGTTGCCGCTCTCAGCCACCTCTCTGCGCTTCTGCATCTGCGCCAGCAGCCACGAACGCGAAATCACGGCATGTGCCTTCAGCAGTTCTAGGCTCGATGTAGCACTCATCTCACTGCTGATTACACTCTCCAGATAGCGCTCCACCGGCAGTTCGTTGATGGCATAGATCTTATCCGATTCCACCACGAAGCGGAGGGCACCCAGGAAGGTCTGCGTCTCCTTGCGCTCCCAGTGGAAGTTCACGCCGATGGTCACGTCGCTGATAGAGAACGAGGCGTCGTCGCTCTGCGGATGGAAGGTGAGCTTACTGTAAAGATTGCCGTTCCACATGATACCTCCCTCGAAGAACTCCACCTCCTGCTCGCCAATCACGATTTCGCCCTTAGCCAGATAAGGCTTGTTCAGCGAGAAATGCACCTTCTGGGCACTCACGATGCCCACGGTAACCTCTGGTTCCTCCTCATTATTATATAGGGCAGATGTAGCCAGAATGGAATCCTCTGCCTCCTTTGCCACCTTCAGCTTGCTCACGATGCTGTTCATCTTCTCCTGGCTCACACCGCATTCCTGCAGCAGTGCCTCGGCACACTCATCGGTCAGTTTTCTGAAATCCTCCTCTCTTGGGGTGATGATGAGTCCCGACATATCCAGGGCTCCAGGCGAAACCATCAGTTGGGCATCGCCATCGGCAAAGTAAGCCTCCGGACGATGCTTCTCTCTCGGAATCACCACCGAGATGAATTCATCGCCCTTTCTCCAAGCCACGATGTTCATCATCGGTTCCGTTTCTCCCCCACGCAGCGGCATGGCTTTGTAAAGACGGTGGAAGAGCATCTCGTCGCTCTCCTCACTCTTCGAGATGATGACGAAGGCAGGAACCACGAAGTCGTGAACCACGGCTATCTTCTCTTCATCGTTCAGAGAGATGACGTCGGTAAGATTGCGCGAAAGGCGCTGCCAGTTGGCCTGCAGTGGCAGGATGCCGCTCGTACCTGCCTGGAAATGAAGATGATCCGGGGCAGAAGCACCGCACTTCGGACCGTTGTAGAACACCATCAGTTCGCTGTGCAGCGAGAGGAAGCGATGCATCTCGCCATAGTTCTGATAGATGGCCTGATACTGATGCTTGCGGGCCGGAATGGTGAAATGCACCGGAAGGATTGGGAACGGATTCACCAGCAGATGGAAGTTTTCGTCTATCTGCTGCGACATCTGCTCCTTTGGTCGGTTGCGGTCGCAGAGGAAGCAAGGGCGCTCGCCCAGGGTCTTCCTGTCTATCTTGGCTCCCGTGCTCACGATGCGGGCAGGGTTCCACTGCAGCTTGATTAACTCCGAGAGCTGACGGGTTTCCACATGTTTCAGGTCGCGGAAGCGATGGCGGGCATCAGCCCATTTCTCCAACTGTCGGTTGAAGAATCTGGAGATGCTGCTGTCTTCCATGATATCCGCCTTACCCTGCATCATCTGCTTGCGGGCCATCAGTTCCATGGTGCGCAGACGGTCTTTATAGAGATTGTTGGCATTCACCCTGTCGATGCTCAGGGCGGCATCCGAATTGCCTCCCCAGCGACGGCAGAGATACAGCTCGTCGTAGATTCTGCCGATGCGATAGCGGCGAGAGAAAGCCAATCCCAGGGCGTAGTCCTCACCATAGCTGGTATTAGGGAACTGCATCTGTCGTACCAGCGGGGTAAAGAAGGCGCGCGGTGCGCCCAAGCCGTTGATACGCAAGGCGTTGTTACAACCGTTATCCTCGGTCCATTCCTTATGGTCGATGAGTCCCGGAGGCAGGGTATTCAGGTCGAAATCGCACATGCGGTAGGCGCCAATCATCATCGCCGCCTTCTGCTCGTAGAAGGCATCCACTATCTTCTGAAGGGTTTCAGGAGATGAATACAGGTCGTCGCTATCCAACTGCACGGCGAATTTTCCGCAATAGTCGCTGTTGATGGCAACATTCCAGCAGCCGCCGATACCCAGGTCCTTTCTATCAGGAACTATCTGAATCAAACGGTCATCTGCTATTTCATCAAGAATCTCTCCGGTTTTATCCGTAGAATGATTGTTCACCACAATCACATTAAACTTGAAATCCGTTTTCTGCGCCAAAGCACTCTTCACGGCATCGGCGATAGTCTTCTCACGGTTAAACACCGGAATCACCACCGAAGCCTCGTATTCAAACTCCTGTTCGTCGAAATCTGGCAGACGGTAGTAGCTGGTATCCACCAGGGCACCCACCTTGTTAAGATGCTGGGTACAAGCCTTTTCCATCTCAATCTGCACCTCACGGTTTCTAGGGTTCACATAGTCAAACTGCTTTTCGCCGCTCTTTCTGTTATCCAGTTCGTTCTCGGTATAGAGGAACTCATTCAGATGGAAAATCTCTCCTACACGGCTCAGATAGAGACGCAGGTCGTAGAGACCGGCAAACTGATATTCCTGTCTATCCTGCTGGGCGATATAGTTGCGCAGCGCCTGCGCCTTGACGAGCCAGAGACTTCCGAAATCGAAGTCATCTCGCAAACTACCCTGCTGATAATCAATCACAGGATGCTTTTCCAGTTTACCAGATACTTTTTCCGAATCAGATACATCCACTTCGGAAGATGCTTTTTCTGAAGATGCATCATCCTTCACCAGCGAATAGTGGTCGGAGTAAACCATCACCGCTGCGGTATCATCCGCCGTGCGCAGGAAACGCTCCAAGGCATAGAGGCCCCACCTGATAGGGGTGGTCTTGGTGCAGATCATCACGAAGTCGGCATCGGCATTTTCGGCGATGCTCTCCACGGTGTTGCTACTCTCCAGTCGGTCGATAACCACGAAGGTACAGCCGTCTGGCACCTGGTGGTGGGCAGCGAAATCGGAGCTCACCATCAGGTTGATATGCTGAACAGTCTTGTTGTCATGAAGTTCTCCGAGTGCTTCTTGGGCCACCTCCAGGTCTTCACATGGCAAGAAAAGGTCTATTTTTTCTCTCATTTTTTTGTTTCTAATTTTCTGTTTTTCGCCCCTTTTCAGGGCTCGAAACCATGATTTTTATCTTTATTTCAACTTATTATCTTAAAATATGTGGCAAAGATAACACTTTTTCGGCAAAAAACACTATCTTTGCAGTATGAATAATGAAAAAAAATATCTTTTGGGCCTTACATTTGCCGAATTGAAGCAGGTGGCTAAGGATCTCGGCATGCCTGCCTTCACCGGCGGACAGATGGCGAAGTGGCTCTATGAGCAGCATGTGAAGAGCATTGATGAGATGACCAACATCTCGAAGGCCAACCGTGCCAAACTCGCTGCCGAATACGAAATAGGATGCGCAGAATATTCTGACGCACAACATTCTGTGGATGGTACCATCAAGTATCTCTTCCCTACCCGAAGCGGAAAGTTCGTGGAAACGGTGTATATTCCTGATAAGGACCGCGCCACGCTCTGCGTCTCTTCGCAGGTGGGCTGCAAGATGAACTGCCTCTTCTGCCAGACCGGAAAGCAGGGATTCGAGGGGAGTTTGCCTGCCGGCGACATCCTGAACCAGATTTACTCGCTGCCTGAGGTGGATAAGCTTACAAACATCGTGTTCATGGGACAGGGCGAGCCGATGGATAATCTCGACAATGTGCTTCGTGCCACCGAGATTCTCACCGCCGATTACGGTTGGGCGTGGAGTCCAAAGCGCATCACGGTAAGTTCTGTGGGCGTGAAGAACAAGCTGAAGCGATTCCTGGAAGAGAGCGAGTGCCATGTAGCGATTTCGATGCACGACCCTATTCCATCGGAGCGTGCCGAACTGATGCCTGCCGAAAGGGGCATGGGTATCGAGCAGGTGGTGGAGTTGCTGAAGAACTACGATTTCTCTCATCAGCGCCGCCTGAGTTTCGAGTACATCGTGTTCAAGGGCGTGAACGACAGCATGCAGCATGCCAAGGCCATCATCAAGCTGGTGAAGGGTCTGGATTGCCGTTTCAATCTCATCCGCTTCCATCAGATTCCCGACATCCCGTTGCAGGGTGTGAACGACGAGAAGATGGAGCAGTTCCGTGATTACCTCACCCAGCATGGTGTTTTCACCACTATCCGTGCCAGCCGCGGCCAGGACATCTACGCCGCCTGCGGCTTGCTCAGCACCTCGAAGAAGATTGGAGAAATCCGACAGCACGAGGATGAGGAGCAGAAGCATAAATAAAGGAGGGAGAGTATGGATCTATTTACATTTACAATGACGATAAGTCTCATCATAGCTCTCAGCTTTCTGGCTTGGCTTTATACAAAACCGGGAAAGAAATGGTTAGAGAATCTTTAAAGACTCTTCTTGCTGGCTGCCTCCTGTTACTCTTCCTGGCAAGCTGCAGCACAGGAGGGCGAAATAGGAAACTGCCCAAAAGCACGGGAATGCCTTACGAGGTGGTGCTTGAGGGAGATACCGACAGCATCGTGACCAAGATGCTGACGGAGGATGTGACAGGACTGCCCCAACCCGAACCACTCTGCCGACTGATTCAGGTGAAAAAGGGCAAGACCCGGGGGAACTATCTGCTCGTAAGAACCCGAATCGTCGTGAATATCGGAGAACGGGATTTCTCCGTCACACTTCACCACGACGAGAATGCAGCGCCACAGAATATCATTCGCATAACCGCCCAATCGGCACAGCAGTTGCGGGAAAGGCTTAATGGCGAGAAACTCCGCCACATCGTGGATGAAGTGGAACTGAAACATCTGGCAGATATCATCTCCGGTAACCCCAGCAAACAAAACAGGGAGATGCAAGACGAAATCAAAAAGATGTTCGGAATCGACATGAAGATTCCTGCAGCGATGAACGCCAGCAAAAAGGCGAAAGACTTCATCTGGATCTCGAACAACGCCAGTTCGGGCATGCAGAACCTGCTCGTAATGAAAGTGAAGAGTGAAGAACGAAGAGCAGGAAAAGGGAAAGTGAAGAGTGAAGAACGAAGAATGAAGAATTCAAATGCTTTTCATGTAAATGACAAGGCTTTGATTGATAGCATTCTCCGAACCAATATGCCGGGTGAAACCGACAGCATGTATATGGTGATTCCTCATCTCTCAGAAAGAGGACTCTGGGAGATGAAAGGGGAGGCCATGGGAGGCCCTTATGTGATGCATCGCATTCATAGGCTGCAAAGCCAGAGTGCAAAGCAAAGCCAGGCAGCTAAGCAGAGCCAGGCAGCAAAGCAAGGCTATAACCTCTACATCATCGCCTTTGTCTATGCACCCGAAATGAAAAAGAAAATATTAATCAAGCAGCTCGAAGCTGCGATTTCTACTATAAAATAAAATTTCATGGACAACAAAAGAATCAAAGTGGCTATCACCCACGGCGATACCAACGGTATCGGATATGAACTCATTTTTAAGGCATTCAACGAACCGGAGATGCTGGAGTATTGCACCCCTATCATCTACGGCTCGCCAAAAGTGGCAGCCTACTATCGCAAGGCGATGAACCTGCCAGCCCAGTTCTCCATCATCCAGAAAGCTGAAGATGCTGAGGATGGAAGAATCAACCTCCTCGCTGCCGTAGAAGAGGAAGTGAAGGTGGATATGGGTATGCCTACTCCGGAATCAGGAGCAGCAGCAGTCAAGGCTCTCGACCGTGCCATGACCGACTATCGCGACGGTCTCTACGATGTGCTCGTCACAGCCCCGGTAAGCAGTCAGAACATCAAGATTGAAGGTTACACCTTCGTGGATCACAAAGACTACATCGAAACCTGTCTGGGCGACGGCAGCCATGCCCTGAGCCTGCTCGTAGGCGACGACCTGCGCATTGCCTCCGTCACCGGCAAGACACCACTCACCCAGGTGGCCAAGTCAATCACCCAGGAAAGCATCGTGGAGAAAACCACCCTGCTCTGGCACACCCTGAAGCGCGACTTCCTCCTCACCAACCCACGCATCGCTGTGCTCGCCCTCAACCCAAGCATCAACGAGGAACAGAGCTGCGGCACCGAGGAGCGCAACATCATCATCCCAGCCATCGATGCACTCGCCGAGAAGGGCATCCAGGCATTCGGTCCTTACCCAGCCGACGATTTCTTCGGCAACGGATACTACAACGAGTTCGATGGCGTCATGGCGATGTACCACGACCAGGCAGCCGTGCCATTCCACTCCCTCTTCAACGAGGATGGCGTGCTCTATACCGCTGGTCTCCCTATCATCCATACAGCAGCCAACACCACCCCATGCTACTATATGGCAGGCTACAACGAGGCAGATGCCATCTCGTTCCGCCACGCCATCTTCCTGGCACTCGATGCCTTCCGCCATCGCGAAACCTGCGAAGAGGCTTACCAGAACCCACTGCCAAAGCTCTACCACGAGAAGCGTGACGAGAGCGAGAAGGTTCGCTTCTCCATCCCAAAGAAGCACGTTCCTTCCCCATTCCCTCCAAAGGGCGGAAACAAGCAGAACGGCATCAAGGGAAACAACGAGCAGAATGCCCCTAAGGGAAACAACGGCAACAACAATGGTGGCAACAATGGTAAAGCCAACAACAATGGTGGCAACAACGCCCCTCAGCCTGCCCAGCAGACTGATAAAAAGTTGACACTGCAGCCTAATCCTGCCGAAAAGCAGGCGCAGCCAGCTCCTCAGAAGCCAGCAGAACAGCCTGCTCCACAACCAGCAGAATAGGCTCGAAATACGTAGAGAATAGGCGAAATATCACATTTTCGCCTATTTTCTACCTTATTACACCCACTTTTTGGGCAAAAAAGGCAGTTAATTCAAAAAAAATGTGTAATTTTGGCAGCTAAATGGATAATTCTGAACTACAGAAAATAAAACAACGCTACAATATCGTCGGAAATAGCGACGGATTGAACCGTGCTCTCGATGTCGCCCTGCAGGTGGCACCGACCGACCTTTCCGTGCTTATCATCGGAGAGAGCGGTGTGGGTAAGGAAATCATCCCACGAGTCATTCACGATAACTCGCCGAGAAGACGCGAAAGATATTTCGCCATCAACTGCGGCAGTATCCCAGAGGGAACTATCGACAGCGAACTCTTCGGTCATGAGAAAGGTTCCTTCACCGGAGCCATCGGCGAAAGCGAAGGATATTTCGGCATCGCCAACAAGGGTACCATCTTCCTCGACGAGGTGGGTGAACTGCCGATACAGACGCAAGCCCGACTGCTTCGTGTGCTCGAAACGGGTGAATACATCCGTGTGGGCGGCACCGAAATCAGAAAGACTGATGTGAGAATCGTGGCAGCCACCAACGTGAACATGCGCAAGGCTGTGAGCGAGGGAAAATTCCGCGAAGACCTCTACTATCGCTTGAATACCATCCCTATCCAGATGCCTCCGCTGCGTGAACGTGGCAACGACATTCTCCTGCTCTTCCGTCTCTTTGCAATGCAGATGGCTGAGAAATATCGATTGCCTAAGATTTCACTCACCGAGGATGCCAAGGCGCTCATGCTGAAATATAAGTGGCCAGGCAACGTGCGACAGCTCAAGAACATCACCGAACAGATGTCGGTGCTGAGCCGGGAAAGGGAAATCAATCTCGAAACCCTCTCGCAGTTCATCCCAAGAGATGAGGAAACTACCCAGCTCGCCACCATTCCGCAAGCCGGAAACGAGCAGCATAGCTACGAAAGCGAGCGCGAGATGCTCTACAAGATTCTCTACGAACTGAGGGGCAACGTGAGCGACCTGCGAAGAGAGATGAAATCGCTGCGCGACCAACTCGATGAAGCTCGCGGTCTCAGCGGTGCCAATGGTTTCAGCCATCCGCAAAACATCTCAGGCATGCCTCCAGCCACGGTTTCAGGCGTACCATCGGTTTCAGGAATGCCAGCATCGGTTTCGGGAATCACATCCCCATCGGTTTCGGGAATGCCAGAACCTCACTACCCTTCCGATTTCGGCAATCTGCAGGAAGGCAGAATCTATGCCGAACCAAGACGGGATGCCGAGGATATCGAGGCAGAGGAAATCAAGGACATGGAGAATGAGAATGAGAGCGAGAACGAATCGCTCAACCTCAATGAACTGAGCCGACAGATGATAGAGCGCGCCCTGGAACGCAACAACGGCAACCGCAAGAAGGCGGCCGAGGAACTGGGCATCTCCGACAGAACGCTCTACAGAAGAATTAAAAAATACAATTTATGAAGCATCTACGCGCGTACATATATATAATAGGCATCGTCCTGGTGATGGGTGTCACAGCAGCCTGCTCCGTGAGCTACAAGTTCAATGGTGCCAGCATCGACTACACCAAGACCAAGACCATCCAGTTGGCCGACTTCCCTATCCGCAGCTCCTATGTATGGGGTCCGATGGGTCCGATGTTCAACAACGAACTGAAGGATAAGTTTGCCAGCAACACCCAGCTCCGCCAGGTGAGCCGCAATGGCGACCTGAAGATAGAGGGCGAGATTACCCAATACTCACAGCGCAACAAGTCGGTGAGTGCCGAGGGATATTCAGCCCAGACCGAGCTGAGCATCACGGTGAACGTACGCTTCACCAACACCAAGAACCACAACGAGGATTTCGAGCGCCAGTTCACCTCTGCCAAGACCTACGATACCACCCAGAGCCTCGCCTCTGTGCAGGAAGAGTTGGTAACGCAGATGGTAAAAGACCTGGTTGACCAGATCTTCAACGCCACAGTGGCAAACTGGTAGTAGAATTTCGAGTTAATAGTTTATAGTTTAAAGTTAATAATATCGTGGAACTAAACAGATTGATACAACATCCTGAGGAAATGAACCGGGAGACGCTCTATGATTTGCGCGCCCTCCTGGCTCTCTATCCGTACTATCAGACGGCTCGCCTTCTGATGTTGCAGAACCTGTACCTGCTTCACGACCCGAGCTTCGACGAGGAACTACGGCGTGCCGCCATCTACATATCCGACCGCAAGGTCATCTTCCAGATGGTAGAGGCAGCCCACTATCAGCTCAAGAGCCAGAACACAAACCGCCACGAAGCAGTGGAAGGCAAGCCGAAGAGCGACCGCACCAGCAGTCTCATCGACCACTTCCTCCACTCCATCCCAACCGAAGCAGAGGAAAGGGAGAAGGAACCGGAAGAGAAGCGCAAGCCAACGCCAGCCGATGCCGCCGTTGACTATGTGGCCTATCTGATGGAGACGGAGACGGAAACCGAGCACGAGCAGCCATCAAGAACCATCGCCCTCATCGACGACTTCATAGAAGAAGGCGGATTCAAACTCCACAAGGATAAGGAGGAGGATCAGGAGAGCGAGGTAATGGAGAAGAAGGAAGAAAAGGAAGAGAAGGAAGAGAAGAAGGAAACTGCAGAAGCAGATTCTTCCGAAGCCCAAGCTGCCTCAGAAAACGGTGGTATCTTTACGGAGACCCTTGCCCGAATCTACATCAAGCAGGGCAAGTACGAGCGAGCCTATCAGATTATCGACCGCCTGTACAAGCAGCATCCACAGAAGAGTGCGTTCTATATAGATCAGCTCCGCTTCCTCGAAAAACTGATGCTTAACGAGAAGAAAAGAAAATAAATAATAATAATAAAACTAGTTTTAAAAAAATGATTTACACATTATTTGTAGTATTGATCGTCCTGGTATCCATCTTGATGGTACTCATCGTTCTGATCCAGGAGTCAAAGGGAGGTGGATTGGCATCTAACTTCTCTTCAACTAACTCTATCATGGGTGTTCGCAAGACCACCGATGTAGTAGAAAAGATCACATGGACCCTTGCCGGTCTGATGGTAGTAATCAGCGTAGCTTGCGCTTACGTAGCTCCACAGGCTGTGGGCGAGAGCAGCGTTATGGAGGGTGCTACCCAGGAGCAGACCGCTCTTCCTGCTATGCCAGGTGCCAGCAAGGATGCAGCAGCCGGTGCTCAGAAGGCAGCTCCAGCAGCAGCCGGTGCAGAGAAAGCAGCCCCTGCAGCAGCCGGTGCAGAGAAAGCAGCCCCTGCAGCAGCAGAAAAGGCAGCTCCTGTAGTGCCAAGCAGCCCTGCAAAATAAAAAAAATGTAAAAAAGTACGGAAATATTTGGTGGAACCAAATTTTTTCCGTACCTTTGCACTCGCTTAAAAATGGTGGACGTAGTTCAGTTGGTTAGAGCGTCAGATTGTGGTTCTGAATGTCGTGGGTTCGAGTCCCACCTTCCACCCACATTTCTTTAAGCAAACATAAAAAATCAAATGGTGGACGTAGTTCAGTTGGTTAGAGCGTCAGATTGTGGTTCTGAATGTCGTGGGTTCGAGTCCCACCTTCCACCCTGAACATTTAAAAAGAGGAAAGCAGAATTGCTTTCCTCTTTTTTTGCGTTTATTCCCGCAGGCATCGCCTCCGGATTGAACAGCTTGCCGCCGACGCTCGTGATCGTGACGCGCGAGCCCGGGGCTGCCGGGCTGTAGTAGACGGAATGCGGGTAGAGCGCGCCCTTGACGAACGGCTTCGTTGTGTCGACGGTGAAGTCGATGCCGGCCACCTGCGGGAAGGCGCCGAGCGCCGTCGGCGTCGTGCACGTCGCCGCCTCGAGGATCTCGAGCAGAGTCGAGCCCTTCATGGTGACGTACTGCAGGTAGTTGTGGTACGGCAGGACGCGCAGCAGGTCGGCCTCCGTGATTGCGCCGGCCTTGATGCCCGCGCGGATGCTGCCGCCGTTCATCAGGGCGCCGTCAATCGTGACACGGTCGAGCACTGCGGCCTGGCGGACCTGCCAGAGGTAAGCATCGGCGATGAAGTCGCCGAGGTTCGTCTCCTCCGTGCGCACGCCCGGGTCGCGGGATCCGTTGAGCTCAAACGGCGTCGTGCCGACTTTTGTCGCGAGCTTCTTGTCGATGGCGGCCTGCGCCTTATCGACAATGGCCTTGACCTTCGCGTCTTCCTTGTTGAACTGGCCGTAGGCATGGAGATCTTCCTGCCACTTGCCATCCTCATAGTGGACGACGCCGATGTTCGCGAGGTGCGAGCCCGTCTCCGTCAACAAGCTGCCATCGATGTAGAGGTTCTTGACCGTGTGGTCGTGGCCGTCGATGAATACATCGATGCCCTTGACATTCGCAAGGACGTCGTTCGAGCGGTCGCCGACGGCATCCGGCTCGCTGCCGAGGTGGCCGATGGCGACGATGAGGTCACAGTGCGCCGCCTTGAGCACATCGACTTCCTTCTGGGCAGCCTTGTACATCTCCTCTTTCGAGAGGAAGGTCAGGCCGCGCGTGCTCTTCGGGTTCGACGTCGTGATGGTCGACGGCGTCGTCAGGCCGAAGACGCCGATCTTGAGATCACCCTTGCGGATGATGGCATGCGTCTTGCCCGTGAACGGCTTGCCCGTCGCGTCGACGATGATGTTCGCCGACACGATCGGGAACTTCGCCTGCTTGATGCGCGCGAGCGTGACATCCGAGCCGTAGTCGAACTCGTGGTTGCCGAGCGTCATGGCATCGTAGCCCACGGCATTCATGAAGTCGATGGCCGTCTTGCCCTTGCTGAAATTGACGAGGTTGCTGTCCTGGATGGCATCGCCGGCATCGACGAGCAGGACCTTGTAGCCCTTGGCCTCGTAGTCCTCCTTGAGCGCCGCGACCGTCGCCATGCCGTTGACACCGTCCGCGCGCTGGTCGTAGCCGTGCGTGTCATTCGTGTGCAGGATGACGAGCTGCGAGAAATCCGCCGCAAATGCCGTGCCCCAGAGACAGGCAAAGACGAGTGCCAGCATCACCAGTATTTTTTTCATAAATGCTCCTTTCGGCAAAACAATACTCACACATCCATTTTACCGAACGAAAATTCTGACGTCAATCACCTCCCGAAAAAAAGAACCCGCGGCAGTGGGGAACTGTCGCGGGTCAAAAAGGGAAATTTAAGAGAAATGAGGGATGTTGTAGATACCCGTCTGGATGTATCAGTCGATCAGTCCTGGACGAGCATCATCCCCTGGTTCTCACCAAGGGCAAGTGTCAGCTGACCACCGCTCACCGTGGCTTTGGTGCCGGTCAGCTCATCAGTGAATACCGTGCCGTCAGCGGCGGAGACAGGCAGGGTGACCTGCTGTGCTTTGCCGCGGTTCAGGGCAACGATACCCATCTTGCCGGAGTCGGCCTTGCGGCTGAAGGCGTAGATATCGCCCTCGGCCTTGAGCGTATTGACATCGCCGCGCGCGAAGATATCCTTGTGCGCGTTGCGGACACCGATGACTTTCTTGTAGTAGGCAATGAGGTCTTTGTCCTCCTTGCCCCACGGATAGGTGCGGCGGCAGTCCGGGTCGCCGCTGCCGTACTGGCCGGCTTCATCGCCGTAGTAGATGGTCGGCATGCCCGGATAGCCCATGAGGAAGGTCGCGGCCAGTTTGAGGCGCGCCTTGCCGAGGTCGTAGTCGAAGTCCTTCTTCGTCGGCTGGGCGACACTGTCGGAGCCGCCGCCGAACTTGTAGATGGCGCGGACCGTATCGTGGCTGTCGACGATGTTCATGAGGTCATAAAAGGCCTCCTTCGGGTAGTTCTGGCGCAAGACCGTCAGCTCGTAGTCGGCTGCCTTGGCGTCGCCCTTGTTGAGGAAGAGGTCGCCGAGCGCGAACGAGAGCTTGTAGTTCATGACGGAGTCGAATGCGTCGCCCGTGAAGAACTGCGAGCCATCCTGCCAGATCTCACCGAGCAGCAGCGGCTCAGAGCCATCCTTCGTCTTGATGGACTTGACTTCCTTGCGGACGTCGGCCCAGAATCCCGGCGGCACCTCCTTAGCGACGTCGAGGCGCCAGCCGTCGAGGCCCTCGTCGAACCACTTCATGATGACACCTTTGTCCTTGCCGTTGCCGTAGAGCAGGTAGTCGCCGAGGTCCGACTTCACTGTGCCCTGCTCCGAGCCCGGATAGTCGGCATCCTTGAACGGCACGAGGCTGTCGTAGCCCTGCCAATCGTGGTAGGCGTACTTCTTGCCCATCATGTCCTGGGTCTTCTCGTTCTTGATCTCGAACCAGTTCTCCCAGTGCCACGGGCTGAAGACCTGGCCTTCAGCCTCGAGCTCTTTCTTGGCCTCAGCCTTGGCCGCCTCCTCCGTCATGTGCTTGTCGTTCATGAGGTCGTAGATGCGGCTCCAGTACTCGTAGGCGCCGACCGTCTTGTACTTGCCATAGCGGTCGAAGTAGATGGAATCATCGCCGACATGGTTGTAGACGCCGTCCATGATCAGGTGCATGCCGCGCTTCTGCATCTCTGCCTTCATTGTCTCGAGATCCTTGAACGTGCCGAGGAACGGGTCGATTGTGCCGTAGTCGACGGCATCGTAGCGGTGATTCGAGCAGGCATTGTAGATCGGGTTGACGTAGATGGCCGTCACGCCGAGGCCTTTGAGGTAATCGAGCTTCTTCGTGATGCCGGCGAGATCGCCGCCGAAGAAGTCATTGCACTCCCAGTTATCGCCGTCCGTTGCCGGCGTCTTGCTGTGGTTGGCAGGCAGCGCAGACCACTTGCGGTGCTGGACGGGCTGGAAGCCACCTTTGGTGCCCACACCGAGGCCGGACTGTACAGCGCCCCGGGCCGCACCGAGATCGGCGGCAACCACACCGACCACCAGCATGGCCGGGTGCTGGCCGGCAGCGTGAACATTGACATGATCGCTGCCGCTGCCCCCAACGGCCTGAACCAGCTGCGTGTGCAGAGCGAGGGCTATGACCTCTGTGTCATCGACCTTGGCGACCTTGCTGCCCGCAAGGAGGAAGAGAACACCACCATGGCCCTGCTGCGGGGCGAGTGCGAGGCCTTCAAGGAGCGGGGTGCTGCCCTCTCCGGCCTGGATGTGTATATCTCCTCCAACGTGCCCAAGGGCAGCGGCGTTTCGTCCTCTGCCGCCTTTGAGGTGCTGATCGGTGTCATCCTGAACGACCGCTTCATGGCCGAAAAGGTCTCCCCCATTGCCATTGCACAGATCGGGCAGTGGGCAGAGAACGTCTACTTTGGCAAGCCCTGCGGCCTGATGGATCAGATGGCTTCCAGCGTTGGCAACATTATTACCATTGATTTTGCGGACCCTGCCCACCCGGATGTGGAGCCGGTGGCCGTGGATTTCTCCAAGGCAGGCCTTGCCCTGTGCATTCTGGATTCCTGCGCAGATCATGCCGACCTGACCGACGAATATGCCGCTGTGCCCGCCGAGTGCCGCGCCGTGGCTGCTGTGTGCGGCGGCGAAGTGCTGCGGGATGTGCCGTTTGAGACCTTCCTTGCAAAGCTTCCGGAGTGCCGCAAGCAGTGCGGCGACCGTGCCGTGCTGCGCGCCTTCCATATCTATGCTGATAACGACCGCGTGGCAAAACAGGTAGCTGCCCTGCGCGAGGGCGATTTTGACACTTTCCTGCGTCTGGTCAACGAGTCCGGCCACAGCAGCTGGGAATACCTGCAGAACGTGATCCCCGCCGGTTACAAGGAGCATCAGGAGATGGGCGTGACCATTGCAGCTGCCAAGCATTATCTGAACGGCAAGGGCGCTGTGCGCGTGCACGGCGGCGGCTTTGCCGGTACGGCTCAGGCCTTTGTGCCGGTGGAAATGCTGGCCGACTTCAAGGCCCACATGGAAGCCATCCTTGGTGAGGGCCGCTGCCATGTGCTGAACATCCGCCCGGAAGGAGGCGCAGTCCTGTGATCTCTACCGCCATTCAGCAGCTCGTGAATTACGGGCTGGACACCGGCCTTATCCTGCCCGATGATGAAATTTACATCCGCAACCAGCTGCTTATGACCATGCAGCTGGACGACTTTACCGCGCCGGAGGGCGAGGTGTGCTATACCGATCTGGAAAGCATCCTCAAAACGCTGGTAGATGATGCCGTTGCCCGCGGTGTGTGCGAGGACAACTCCACCGCCCGCGACCTGTTCGACACAAAGCTCATGGGCGTATTGACCCCGCGGCCCAGCATCGTGCGCGCCAATTTCGAGGAACGCTACGAAAGCGAAGGCCCGCAGGCCGCCACCGACTGGTTCTATAAATTCAGTCAGGACACCGATTATATCCGCCGCTACCGCATCAAGCGCGACCTGAAATGGGTCACCAAGACCCCCTACGGCGATCTGGATATCACCATCAACCTCTCGAAGCCCGAAAAAGACCCCAAGGCCATTGCCGCCGCCAAGCTGGCCCCCCAGAGCGCCTACCCCAAGTGCCAGCTGTGCGCCGAGAACGAGGGCTATGCGGGCCGCATGAACCACCCGGCCCGGCAGAACCACCGCATCATTCCGCTGCAGTTGGATGGCGGCGACTGGTATCTGCAATACTCCCCGTATGTCTATTATAACGAGCACTGCATTGTCCTGAATGCAGCGCATACGCCCATGCGCATCTCGGACGCGACGTTTCGGCGCCTGCTGGACTTCACAAAGCAGTTTCCGCACTACTTCCTCGGCTCCAACGCAGATCTGCCCATTGTCGGCGGCTCGATTCTGAGCCACGACCATTTTCAGGGCGGCCGCTATGCTTTTGCCATGGAAAAAGCCCCTGTGGAGCAGCATGTCACCTTCCGGGGCTTTGCAGATGTGGAGGCCGGCATTGTCAAGTGGCCCATGTCTGTGATCCGTCTCCGCTGCGGGGACGACCGGCGTCTGGCGGAGCTGGCGGAGCGCATTCTGACCGCGTGGCGGTGCTACACGGATGAGGCGGCCTTTGTGTTCGCGGAGACCGACGGTGAGCCCCACAACACCATCACCCCCATCGCCCGGATGCGGGACGGGAAGTTTGAACTGGATCTGGTGCTGCGGAACAACATCACCACGGCGGAATACCCGCTGGGCGTGTACCACCCCCATCAGGAGCTGCACCACATCAAGAAAGAGAACATCGGCCTCATCGAGGTCATGGGCCTTGCAGTGCTTCCCGCCCGGCTGAAAGCCGAGCTGAACGGCGTGGCCCGGGCACTGGCCCGTGGCGAGGACCTGCGGGCCGATGAGACGCTGGCAAAGCACGCGGACTGGGCCGAGGAGCTGAAAGCCCGCTATACGTTTACCGAGGAAAACGCGGAGGAGATCCTGCGGCGGGAAGTCGGCGTGGTGTTCGCCACGGTTTTGGAGCACGCCGGCGTTTACAAGTGTACACCAGAGGGTAAGGAAGCCTTCTTAAGCTTTGTT
>OKRS01001002.1_pt1 | contig 19779 bp, 18 predicted proteins | sample 1601191 | NCBI WGS metagenome assembly OKRS01 (sample SAMEA3541509, study PRJEB24748) | human gut metagenome | biome: human gut; feature: human-associated habitat; material: faeces | place: China | collected 2012
GAAAAATGGCGCAGCGCAGCGTGAAAAGACCCGCTGTCCGGGTGCGTTGGGAGTTGGAAGAATGCACCCTAGGTGCTCTGCGGAAGTCCGGATGGCAAAAGCACTTTTGTATTTTTTCCGGGATCGTGCTGCAATGAAACAGAGCGGGAGACGCACAGCAGGAGCCGCTGTGCGCCTCGGCTGCATTTTTCGCCGGAAAAACCGGCGTATCGCATACAGGGCTTCAAAGGAAGCGGGAGAGATCAATGAAAATCACTTTTCTTGGAACCGGCGCGGCGGATTTTATGCCGTCGCTTGCGGATACCGACCGGTTTACGGTCAGCAGAGACATCCGGCGCTGCACGGTGACGCTGCTCGGAGAAGATATCGGCATGTGGGCCGGTACCGTGTTTCATGCGCAGACACATCTTGCGGAAAAGCCGCAGAATGGGTGGGCATACAGTTTTTTACTTGAAGGTCATTGCACATTCCCTGACCATGCTGTATAATCAAAACAAAAGCGCTCATATCCTGCTTGAAAACCGCGGGATTTGAACATATACGGAAAACCGCGGCAGATTTTGAATGGAGCTTGAAGTGATGAGCATGGGAACAGAACAGATATCCGATAAAACAGAAAAGCAGAAGCGTGACGGCTACAGGAGCTTTTACAATCGCGTGACCAAGCGCGTGCTGGACCTTGTGCTTGCACTGGCAGGCTCTGTGATCGTGACGCCGATCCTTCTGGTGATCGGCATTTTCATTGCAATCGAGGACGGCTTTCCCATTTTCTATACGCCGCTGCGCGGCGGCTATCACGGAAAGCCGTTTCACATCATCAAGCTTCGCACGATGTACAAGGGCGCGGATAAGCTCGGCGGGACGACCGCGCTGAACGACCCGCGGATCACCCGGGCCGGACGGCTCCTGCGGAAGGTCAAGCTGGACGAACTGCCGCAGCTTTATAACGTCCTGTTCGGGAGCATGAGCTTCGTCGGCCCGCGTCCGGAGCTTCTGCGCTATACGGAGGCCTATGAGGGTGAGGAGAAGCAGATCCTTGAGGTACGGCCCGGCATCACCGATTTCAGCTCCATCGAGTTTATCAGTCTGGACGAGATCGTCGGCACGGAAAACGCGGACGAAATGTATGAAAAATATGTGCTGCAAAGAAAAAACCGGCTTCGCATCCGCTACGCGCAGGAGGTCTCCCTCCGCACGGACGTGTATCTGTTTTTCAAGACCGTTGGCTGTGTGCTGAAAAAGGCGCTCCGCATCGCGCGGGCCGGAAACGGAGAAAAGGCATGATGGAATACATAACGCTGCAAAACACCGACCTGCGCGTATCGCGCTTCTGCATGGGCGGATGTCCAATGGGCGGCTACGGCTGGGGAAGCGTGCAGGAGAGTGAGCTCCTGGACGCGGTCCACGCCGCGCTGGATGCGGGCGTGAATTTCTTCGACACCGCCGATACCTACGGCCTCGGACAGTCTGAGCGGACGCTTGCAAAGGGACTCGGAAGCCGGCGCAGGGATGTTGTGATCGAATCGAAATTTGGCGTCCGTGTGGGCGGCGGCAAAACCATCTATGACAATTCGCCGGAGTATATCCAGCAGGCGCTGGAGGAAAGCCTCCGGCGGCTGAATACCGACTATATCGATGTATATCTCATTCACTACCGCGACGGGAAAACGCCCATCGCGGACGTGGTGGGCAAGCTGGAGGAGCTGAAGGCCGCCGGAAAGCTCCGCTATTACGGCCTTTCCAACATCCACGGCGACGGGCTGGAGGAGCTTCTGCCCTATGCGGGGCGCTTTGCCTGCTGTCAGGACGAGCTGTCTCTGGCCTGCCGGAAGAACGAGGATGACCTGCGCGCTGTGCAGAGCCGTCTCCGGGCAACGCCTATGACGTGGGGAAGCCTCGGCCAGGGGATCCTGACCGGAAAGTATAACCGCGAAAACGTATGCTTCGGCGCGGACGACCGCCGCAGCCGGGAGATCTATGTGAATTTCCATGGCGAAAAGCTGGAACAAAATCTGCGTATTGTCGAGGCTTTGAAAAAAATTGCCGCGAACAGCCGTGAAATTCGGAAAAACCGAAAGCCTTACGGAGGCTTCGGCGATAGCTTCGCCGTCGCGGTCAATGCCGAACAATCTGCCGCCGGCAGGGAGTGAACGCAAAATTCCGAGGCTGTGACCGCCGCCGCCGAGCGTTCCGTCAACATATGTTCCGCCGCGTTCCGGACGCAGCAGGGACAGAACCTGCGGAAGCATTATTGGGGTGTGATAAGAGCTTGTGTTTATATCATTGAGCATCTTTTATTAACCTCCGAATGCGGATGATATGAGCGATGCCGCAGAAGAATTACCGGGAGTTTTATCGGAATAATTCTGAACATCGGAGCAAAGCTCATTAAGCGTGTAGTCGGCTTCCGCTGCCTCGAAATCATCGGGATTCCAAACGAGAATGCGATCTTCAACGCCGCAAAGCAGAACCTCATCCTTAAGGTTTGCATACTTTGCAAGCCATTGCGGAATCAGTATGCGTCCCTGCTTGTCAAGGGTACACTCTTCCGCGCTTGAAAAGATCTTTCGCTTGGCACGCATAAGGGATAAATCGGAGGGACGCGAGGAGGTTAGATCCTTTGCAAATTCAACAAACTTTTCGTACCGAAGAATCTGAAGGAATCTTTCTTCCTTTTTGACATCGGCAGGATTCAATCCGATAAGAACAACAACGTGATCGGAGGTGTCGGGACGCCACTTAACGGGGACGAAAATTCGCCCCTTGGAGTCCAAATTGTTTCTGGATTGCCCCAACAGCATATCGACACCGCCTTAATTTCGATTGAGTACACCGAAAATCCGCATTTCTGCAAAAAAGCGCGGAATTCATGGTCTTTATTGCAGAATAAGCCGGATTCGGCGTTTACTATGTAATGCATTACCCGTATTGTGGGATGTGTGCTGATTATATCATCAATCGCCCCACAAATCAACACCTTTCACCACTTCAATGAAAAAAATTTTGAATTTTTTTTAAAACGGGGAAGCAGCCCTTGAAATACATCGGCAATACTGGTATTATAGCCCTGCCCGAAGGCAAACGCAGAACGAGACGTATTGAAAAAGTCTGATTTGACAATAAAATGTAAAATGCGACAAATACGTGCGAACCGCGTATACAGTATTCCGAAATTTATACAACGTAAGGAAAATGACTATGAAACTTGTTCTTGCAAGCGGCTCACAGCGCAGGCGCGAGCTGCTGACAATGTGCGGATATGACTATGAGATTATTGTCAGCAATGCTGATGAAACGATTGATGAAAATGACCCGGAGAGTTTTGTTCGTGCTCTTTCGTTTCGCAAGGCGAAAGAGGTGTTTGACCGTCTTTTTGCGGCGGGGCGGCGGGATTTTGCGGTTATCGGATCCGACACGGTCGTTGCTTTTCAAAAGGAGGGGGAGGCAAAGCCCGTGATTATCGGCAAGCCCAAAGATGCGAAGGATGCAGTGCGCATTCTTTCAATACTGTCCGGAAAAACCCACAGAGTTTTCACCGGAGTGTCCGTGATTGCGGATATCCCTGATGAAAACGCCGCCGCTCAGTGCAGCATTCGGGAAAAAGAGGAAATTCAAACCGAATGCAGCATTCGGGAAAAAGCGGAAATTCAAACTGAATGCAGCATTCAGGAAAAAGAGGAAATTCAAACTGAATGCAGCATTACGGAGGTCACGTTTGAAACTCTGTCTCCCGACGAGATAATGGATTATGTGAATTCGGGCGACCCGCTGGACAAGGCGGGTTCTTACGGCATACAGGGGCCGTTCGGCATGTTTGTCCGCGAAATTCAGGGCAACTATTTCACGGTTATCGGTATGCCGATTCCTGTACTGTACAAAATGCTTAAAAAAATAGGGATATTACCACACGGTTTTTACGAACGTATCGAATAGAGTAAGTGAGAAAGGTTTCTGCCGTGTGCGGCAACTCGGCGGTGCGGAACACTTTGCTTTGCCGTAAAAAGCCAAAAAAACCGAAAATTTTTGAATCGGAACGGGTTATTCTTTGCAAAAAAGGGAATAATTTCTTATAGGGACAGGGAGTGCAAAGACTGAATGCATTCCCCGTGCCGAGAAGGAATTGTTTCGGAGGTCGTTCAAAGATGTTCAAAACCGTTTTTGCAGCGGATATAGGTTCAAAATGCATTAAATGTGTTGCTCGGGGGCAAGTTGCGGCGGAGGAAACGGCAATCGCTCTTGAAGCGGGAGCAAAACTCACGGTCGCCGCAGCGGGCAATGCAGCACTGCTGCATCGCAGCGGTGTAATTCGGCCTGTTCGCGATGGTGCGGCGGCAAACACGCGTATGCTTGCGATGCTGCTCGGTCGGCTTGCATGCGAAAAAACCGGCAAGCGTACAACGGCATCGATTGAGCTGCATGCAGCGATACCGCATATGCTGCCCACGGTGAAGCAAAACGCTCTCAAACAGGCGGCACGTCTTGCGGGATTTCGTGCGCTTCAGGTGCATGATCCGCTTTTGATGGGCGCAATAGGGGCTGATGCGGATTTGTTTTCGGACAGGGCACATATGATTGTGAACATCGGAGCGGAAACAATGACCTGTGCTGCATTCGCAAACGGCGGAATGCTTTGGCAGGGGTTTTCGAATGAGGGCAGCGCGGCTGTGGACAGGGCGATTCAAAATTGGTTCCGCGATGAACACAGGCTGCTGATAGGTGAGCGCATGGCGGAAATAATTAAACAGAACCTGAATAAACTGAGCTTTGATATTGAGGGGCGTTCGGCCGACGACGGTTTGCCGCAAACGGTACGCGCAAACGGCGCGGAGCTGCGGGCGGCTGCACAAAAAGGGCAAACGGCGCTCATTCGCTTTGTTAAGGATGCCGTGAAGGCTTTGCAGCCGGAGGCCGCCGCCGACCTTCTTGATACGGGAATAACGCTGATCGGAGGCGGCGCATTGCAATTCGGCCTTGCGGAGTGTTTCAGCCGCGAACTTCCGGAAATACCGATTTTGACCGCAAAAAATGCCGTGACCGCAGTTGCGGACGGGATGAATGCAGTGATTTTTAAAAAAGAAAGCAGGATTACGGCATTCAAAAAACTGTTTACCGAAATCGGGTCAGTGCGTTCCGCAGCGACTGCTGCCGAAGCTTCGGTGTGATTTGCATATACATAAGCAACTGAAAACATCGGCAGTTCCCTGCCTTAGGGGCTGCCGATATTTGCTTCGCCATATATAATTTGATGCGTTGAGCGGGGAATCATTCCTTGCCGGTTTGACAGGTTTGCGGAATTGAAAATGCGCTGATTATCCTTTCCGCGGTTTCATCCGCGCTGAGTTCGGATGTGTCGATTCGAATATAGTTCTCAAACGGGATCTCTCCGGGATTGCTTACCAAGCGGTACTTGCTGTCCTCATGCCGCAGCCTTTCCTCAGAAAAATTCAAATCGCGTTTGGAGGCCTTATGCCGCAAGCGGTTTTCCGTTCGGTTTCGTTCAAGCCTGACGGATTGAGGCGCAACAAGCTCTGCACAATAGATTTCTGCGCCTTGTGAGCGAAAAAGCTCCGCAACGGAACGAATGTAATCGCCGTCCTCAGGGCAATCGAAAGCCCACATATAGGTAAAAATCAACCCTTCCCGTTCGGTTTTCAAAAACTCTTCAAAAATCGTTCTTCGAAGTTTTGCAACAACGGAGTGGTTATACTCGCCGAAAATCTCAATGACGGGTTCAATCATCATATGGTTGTGGAAAAGGCGCAGTGCCGTTTTTCTCATGATTGATTGCCCGACGGTCATCTTTCCGACAGCACCGCTGCCGACAAGAATAAGAAGTTTCATATCAGACCTCTTTGAATCTTTACGAACAATGCACTGCGATCCGCACTATCTGAAAAGTCCCACAACGTCGCTGATTGTAACAACTATCATAAGTGTGAGCAGCAGAGCGAGTCCAACACCGTTTACGATTGCTTCGACCTTGCGGTTCAGCGGACGGCGAATAATTGCTTCTATCAAAAGGAACAGCAGCCTTCCGCCGTCGAGCGCGGGGAACGGAATAAGGTTGAACAACCCAAGACTGAGCGAAAGGATCACAGCGATATTGACAAGATTAATCATTGATTCCCGCGCAACATCAACCATGATTCCGACCGTTCCGACAACGCCGGAAATATCTCCGCTGTGTATGCCGTGTTTGAACATGCCCGCAATGCCCTGGGCTGTTGCTTTCACGATTAGAACGAGGTATTCCCCGGAACCTGCTGCCGCCTGAAGAACGTTCAAATGCCGGTAGTCCTCAACAAGCCCGCTTATCGTTATGCCGATAACGGTTCTGTTTTCAGTTGAGTTGAAGGCGTCGCCGACGGCAAGATCCAGCTGCGCTCCGCTGCGCTCAACAGTCATAACAAAATCATTGCCTGCGGCACCGATAAGTGCGGAAACAGAGGAGTAAATGTCCGTGTCGGCCGTTTCGGTCGGATATTGACCGTTGATTGCAATGATGACGTCACCGTTTTTCAATCCGGCCTTTTCTGCGGGACTGTTTTCTTTAACTGAAGCAACGATCGGAACCTCGTAATGCGTAACAGGGTCAACAGCGTAAACCGGCATCGGTTTGCAGAGATAGAACACGAACGCGATAAGAAAGGCGGTGAGTATATTCATGAACGGACCGGCAAGAATAACAATAAAACGCTTCCAAACGGGCTGAGCGTTGAATCGGCGCGGGTCGTTCTCCAAGGCTTCTTCATCTTCACCGTCAAACTGACACAAACCACCCACGGGAAATGCACGAAGAGAGTATTCGGTTTCGCCCTTTTTGAATTTTAAAAGAGCCGGACCGAATCCGAGAGAAAAGCCGAGTATGCGGAAACCGAGCAGTTTGCCCGCCGTAAAATGACCGAGCTCATGCAGGAAAATCAGCAGCTCAAGAATAAGTATCGCAAGAAGTATGTAAACAATTGTCATAATGTTTCCTTTCCGAAGCATTCACAGGCCAACCTGCGGGCTTCTTTATCAAGATAAAGTATGTCGTCAACGGAGCCGATTTTTTCACGGGGAATTCTTTCCATTGAGTATTCAACACATTTTGCAATGTCGGTAAAACCGATGCAGCCGCGAACGAACAGCTCAACGGCCGTTTCGTTGGCGGAATTGTAGGCGATGGGCAGACTGCTGCCGTCGCGGAAAGCGTCATATGCAAGAGAAATTGCGGGGAATCGTGTGCAGTCGGGTTTTTCGAACGTGAGCGAATGCAGAGCTGCAAGGTCAAGGCGCGGAAGCTGAGAAGTGATGCGGTGCGGGTAGGTGAGCGCATACTGAATCGCAAGGCGCATATCGGGAGGGCTCATCTGCGCAAACACTGCACCGTCGCAAAATTCGACCATCGAATGCACAACGGACTGCGGGTGAATAAGGATTTCGATTCGATTCGGTTCAATATCAAACAGCCACCCGGCCTCCATAAGCTCAAGTCCCTTGTTGAACAGCGTGGATGAATCAATCGTGATTTTTCCGCCCATGCTCCATGTGGGGTGACGGAGTGCCATTTGCGGCGTTACACGGGCAAGTTCATCGGCCGAGGCGTTGCGGAACATACCCCCGGATGCTGTCAGAATAAGCGAACGAACATCCTCACTGCGGCCTGCGGCAAGGCATTGAAAAATTGCACTCTGTTCGCTGTCAACCGGAAGTATTCTCCCGCCGAATTCAGCGAGAGCGCGGTTCACAACAACGTGTCCGCAAACAATGCTTTCTTTGTTTGCAAGCGCAACGGTTTTTCCTGCACGGAGTGCGGAAAGCAGCGGGAACAGTCCTGCAAAGCCGCTGACACCGTTCACAACAATGTCAACTTCGGAAAGAGCCGCAAGCGAGTTTACTTCGCCGCCCGAAACAACAGTGATGCCGGGGCAGCGTTCGGAAACTTCGCGTGCGGCGGCTTCGTCATACATGCCGATGAACTTCGGGTGAAACTCATTTGCGCTGCGAACCACCTGCTCTGCGTTTTTGTTTGCAGCTATCGCATAAACTTCGAATTCATCCGGGTGAAAGCCCGCCACGGAGAGAGTTTGTGTTCCGATTGAACCGGTTGAACCGAAAACGGCAGTTTTTTTCATTTGTTAATCCTCCGTACAACGAGAAGTTTTTCTGCGAGCTGCCGAATCCGCAGCTGAGCCCAATGGAAAAATCCGTAAACAACAACGGAGCGGACATGCCGCCTTTGCAGCGGGCTGCGGCAAGCAGCAGGACGACTGTTCGGCATCCGCTTGATGCATATTAAATGAAAAATGCAAATGCGACCGCAACGATTGGTGCAGCGACCATTGCGCTGTCCAATCTGTCCATCACGCCGCCGTGACCGGGGAAAAGATTGCTGTAATCTTTAACACCTGCCCAGCGTTTGAATGTGGATGCAAGCAGATCTCCGAACTGCCCAACGATGCCCGCGATGAAGCATACTGCAATAAGAGTAACGAGAGAAACGTCAAGTCCCCAGAGTTTTTGAGCAAAATAGACAATAACGCCGCCGAGAGCACCGCCGACAACGCCGCTTACTGCGCCCTCAACAGTTTTATTAGGGCTGATGTAAGGGCAGAGTTTGTGCTTGCCAAACAGTGAACCGACCATGTATGCGGTGTTGTCAGCCATGCAGGGACCGGCAAAAATGCAAAGGAATGCTGCACGCGAAATATCGTTTCGGCCGAACCCGACAAGTCCGAAGCAGGCAAGCAGAGACACGGGGTAGACGAGCAGCGCAAGCGAAGCGATAAGATCTTCATTTGTGCGCCGCGCGTTAAGGATTCTTTCAACCATGATTGCAACAAATGCGGCAGCCGCCATCGGAAGAATGAATCTTGCGCCGAATTTATACATTACGGCGAACATTGAGCCGCCGAGCAGAATTTGCGGAAGCACGGCGGGGCGAATTCCTCTTTTGACAAAGATCGTGAACATTTCATAGACAGCTGCAACTGTGAAAAGTCCGAGAACAGCCGCCTGAACCCAGCCCCCGAACCAAGCAACGAGGCAGAGCAGACCGATTAACAGAACGGCGATTAAAGTGCGAACAGGCAAATCTTTCATAAAACAAAATCCTTAAATCAAAATTATTCTGCGGCTGCGCTGAAAGGAGCCGCAAAACGGCGCAAACCTGAACAAAACTTCCGCAAAATCAAAGCACACGGCCAAAGCGTCGGGTTCGATTCAAAAACTCGCGCAGGCAGCCAAAGTAAACCTCGGGAGTGAAATCGGGCCACAGCGTTTTTGAAAAAACAAACTCGGCATATGCGGCCTGCCAAAGCAAAAAGTTGGACAAACGCTCCTCACCGGCGGTGCGGATGATGAGATCAAGTTCGGGCAGTCCTGACGTATAAAGCCTGTCTGCTATTGTTTGCTCGGTAACGGCATCGGGTGCAATGCCCTCCGCTGCAATGCGGCGGACAGCATGAACGATTTCGTCACGGCTGCCGTAGTTAACGGCGATATTGAAACAGAGGCCGGTGTTATGCTTTGTTCTTTCAACGGCATCCTCCATGAGGGAACGGAGTCCGGGTTTAAATGCCGAAAGTTCGCCGAGGGTGCGTATCCGGACGCCGTTCAGGTTCAGCTCATCGATTTCTTTATAAAAATATTCGGAGAGGAGCTTGAACAATGCATCGATTTCGGCTGCGGGGCGAGCCCAGTTTTCGGTTGAAAATGCATAGACCGTGAGAGCCTCGATTCCGAGGGAATGCGTTGTGCGGACGATTTGGTGCAGGGATTCCATTCCAGCACGGTGCCCCGCACTGCGCGGAAGCAGGCGTTTCTTTGCCCAACGGCCGTTGCCGTCCATTATTATGCCGACATGGTGCGGCAGTTCGCCGCCGAGTGAAAGTGCGGCAAGTTCTTCATTTGTGAATTTGGGATAAATTTTCATAAAACATAAAGGCGGCCGGAACAGGCACCACGCCCGGGCAGCATCATGAAAATACGATAACAAGACTGCTGCAAGCCGAGAACCTGCAGCAGCCGCGTATTCTCAATGGGTTGATTCAGCGTCCGCCGCATCCTCCGCACGGAGGGAATCGACGTTTGTTTTGAATTCACAAAACACAAGCTGAACTGTCGGAATGCTGCGACCGGGCAGGGGAAGGCAGCGCACAACACGTTTGGAGTCGCCTTCAACACCCTTGCGTGAACGTGCCTCGACCGTTTCAACGCGGTAGCCCGCACGCTCAAGAATTGCAGCGGCCCGATCAAGCGGATAACCGAGTATGTTCATCAAACGGCAAGAAGCTCCTTCTCTTTTTCGCTTGCAATGCGGTCAATTTCTTTAATGGCATTGTCGGTGGCCTTTTGAGCCTTTTCTTCAAGCCTCTTCTGGTCATCCTCGGTGATAGTGCCGTCCTTGCAGTCTTTCTTGATGGTTTCGTTTGCTTCGCGGCGGATTGCACGGACAGCAACTTTGGATTCCTCGGCTTTTTTGCGGACGATTTTAACAAGCTCTTTGCGGCGCTCCTCGGTAAGTTCGGGGAAAACAAGGCGAATGAGCTTGCCGTCGTTCGACGGGTTGATGCCGAGATCGGATTTTTGAATTGCTTTTTCCGCGGCTGAGATCATTGAAGCATCCCACAGCGAGATAACAAGAAGACGCGGTTCGGGTGAGCTGACGGTGCCCATTTGGTTAATGGGAGTGGGCGTGCCGTAATAGTCAACCATGATGCGGTCAAGCAGCTTGGGGTTTGCCCTGCCTGCACGAAGGGAGCCGAGATCCCTGTTGAGCACTGCAATGGTCTTGTTCATTTTATCCTGTGCGGTTTCGATAATATCCATGGTAAATCCTCCTCTTGAAGAATGAATTAACTGTATTATTTTATATTAACGCCGCGGCATTGTCAACCGCAGTCGGGGGTGTTTTTTTGTATTTTTGCGGCAAAATTCGCAAATTGACTGCGCAAGGGCAACTCCGATTGATGCTGCTTATGAGTTCGACTGCCGCCGAAGCAGCGTTTAATTTAAACAAGTTCGAATCCCGGCTGCGCATCAACTATAGTGCCGGCATTTTCGCCGTTAACGGCGGCAACAAGCGCTTCTGCGGAGTGCATTTTGAAAAGCACCATCGGAATGCTGTATTCGCGGCAAAAACTCATTGCCGTTAAGTCGGTTGCCTTGAGGTTTTTTGTAATGACTTCATCGTAACTGATGCGGGCATAACGCTTTGCCTCCGCACAGACATTCGGGTCGGCGGTGTATATTCCGTCAACATTTTTTGCAAGCAGCAGTGCGTCAGCGTGAATCTGAGCAGCACGGAGCGCCGATGCCGTATCCGTGGAAAAGAAAGGCGCGCCCGAACCGCAGGCAAAGATAACAACCGTGCCGGCGTCAACGGACTTGTTCGCTTCGCGTGCGGAATAACTGTCCATAAACATATCCATTGAAACAGCGGAAAGCACTCGAACGGGAACGTTAAGGTCGATGAGTGCCTGCTCAAGAGCGAGTGCGTTCATGGCGGTTGCAAGCATGCCTATGTTATCGGCGCGGCTTCGGTCCATTGTTCCGCCGGAGCGTCCGCGCCAAATGTTGCCGCCGCCGACAACAACACCGAGCAGACAGCCCGCATCATGAAGCGCTTTAATTTGCAGTGCGGTTTCCGTGGCCTTTTCAAAATCAATGGGCGTTTTGCCCGAAAGTGCTTCGCCGCTGACTTTTAACAGTACTCTTTTATATTTCATTGTGGTTTTACCTCCGATTTTAATTCATGTTGATTTGACCGCCGGCCCGTTTTATTTCGTGTCCTTTTCGGGTTGAGCGGGGGTGTGAACAACATTAATTTCATTAACGCGCCTTCCGTCCGCCGCCTTTATCGTGATTTCAAGGCCGTACGCGCTGAATTTATCGCCGATATCGGGAATCCTTCCCAAATGTTCCATAACCCAGCCGTTAAGAGTCGATGAATCGGTTTCATCCGTGATATCAAACATATCGAAAAATTCATCGAGATCCATTGCGCAGTTGATATCATAATTGTTTTCGCCGAGTTTTCGCACGTTTTCAACGATTTCATCGTGTTCGTCCCAAATCTCGCCGACAAGCTCCTCAAGGATATCTTCCATGGTGACGATGCCGAGTGTGCCGCCGTATTCATCCGTAACAACGGCCATATAAGTTTTTTCCTTTTGCAGCAGCTTCAGGAGGTTGCTTATTTTCAGCGTCGGCGGGATGAATATCGGTTTTGTCATGATTTCGCGGACGGAATGCTCCGTAATGCCGCCGTCCGTGTAAAAATCCTTATGGTGAACTATGCCGATGATGTCATCTATCGTTTCTTCGTAAACGGGCAGACGCGAATGTCCGGATTCGGTAAAAATCTTTGCAATTTCGTCTTTTGATTCATCAACATCAACCGCTTCGATATCAACGCGGTGAGTCAAAATGTCTTCAACCTGCACGTCGTTAAACTCGATTGCGCTGCGGAGCAGGGAGCCCTCGTTCTCGTTGATGCTTCCGCCCTGTTCAACTTCGTCAACAAACATCAGCAGCTCTTCCTGCGTGACCTTTCTGTTGCTGTCGGTTTTGAGCAGTTTTGCAAGCAGCTTTTTAAGGCCGGTGAAAAGCAGAGTGAGCGGGGTAAAAACAATCATCAGAAGGTTGATTAGGGGAGCCGAGAACATGCTGAATTTTTCAGGATTCTCTTTTGCAAGGCTCTTGGGGCTGATTTCGCCGAAAATCAAAACAACGATTGTAACAACAACGGTTGAAATTGTTGCGCCCTTGTTTCCGTACAATTCAACGAAAAGCACAGTGCCGAGTGACGCCACAAGAATGTTAACAATATTGTTTCCGATAAGAATGGTGGACAAAAGCTTGTCGTATTTATCGCAAAGATGCAGCGAAAGCACGGCGCGGCGGTTGCCTTTTTCCGCAATTGTACGCAGCCTTGTGCGGTTAAGAGACGAAAAAGCTGTTTCCGTTGCAGAAAAATATGCGGAAAGAATGATGCATATCATCATGGCAACGATCATTGAAATGTGGTTCATTGGGTCAAAACTGCTCCTTGTTGAATTTGCAGGGATGGGAACGCGGGCAACAAAAAAACGCTCCGAACGCAAAACTTTCGGATACGCATTTGAGCATATGCTGAATATATAACGAAAAAACCGGGCAGAAAATGCCCGCCGGAGCAATGCTCGGCTGAAACGCAGCAGTATGTTACCGCGCCCTGACACTCATGATTACCGTTGTCGTCATCGGTACTCAATGTCCGTCCCTCCGTAAAAAATCGATGCTACTATTATAACTTATCCGTGAGCCGCTGTCAATAGCACCGAAGCCCGCTCCTGCATTTTGAACAGGAACGGGCTTCAGGCTTCGCTTTTTGTTCCGCTGCCTACGGTAAAAAGCAGGGGCAGCGGGCAAATTCGGAGGGTTTATCAGTTGCCGGCATACATCTCAATTTCGTAAACATTGAGATGATAGGGATACCCGGTCTGATTCGTTTTGCGCATGTTGATTTTGAACAAACGCCTTGCCTCGGGCATATCAATATGGTCGATAGATATGTCAGCGGTATTGCCGGTTGTGACATGAATCCTCTTCCAGAACCATGCGATTTGGCAGACTCGGTTTTGCGTGGATCTGTCCATATTGAAGTACGCTTCTTCCGTGAGATACCTTTCGTTAAGGATATAAACATCCCATGACGAAGTGTTCAGGTTGGAATCTTCACCTGCGGAACCGGCATGATATATCTTGAGTATCGGATTTGCAACGGGGGTATGAATGTCGAATGCAACCCAACCGTTGATGCCGGAAGCGTGCCACTTGTCGGCTTCGCGATCACTCATCTTTCCGTCGAATGCGTGCTGCGGTCCGTTCTTCGCATAATCCGGATACTTCTTATTGGAATAATAGACGGTGGCGTTAAGCGCAAGGTTGACCGAGGGTTCAGCGACCTTTGTGAACACTGCGGTAACAATAACGTCACGTGCAGGCATCGTGAAGGTGCCGCCGTTGTTCGCCGCACCGTTGATAACGTAATGACTGAGCTCGTACCCTTCATCGGGAACGGCTGTCAGCTCAACTGCTTCCCCGAAAAAGGCGGACAGCTTGGAAGCCGAAACCATGCCGTTTGCGGGCTGAACAACGGTGATGCTGTATGCATTCGCGGTGAATACGGCGGAAACCTCAACATTCCGTGCGGGCATGATGAAAGTATCGCCGTTAATCCTTGCGCCGTCAAGCGTAAAGTAATCGAGGGTGTAGCCTTCCGCAGGGTTTGCGGTAAGTTTTACGGTCGTACCCGCCGTTGCAGAGGTCGCGGAAGCCGAAACCATGCCGTTTGTGGGCTGAACAACGGTAATGCTGTACGCATTTGCGGTGAATACGGCGGAAACCTCAACATTCCGTGCGGGCATGGAGAAGGTGTTTCCGTTAATCCTTGCGCCGTCAAGCGTGAAGTAATCGAGTGTATAGCCTTCCGCAGGGTTTGCGGTAAGTTTTACGGTCGTACCCGCAGTTGCGGAGGTCGCGGAAGCGGCAACACTGCCGTTTGCGGGCTGAACAACGGTAATGCTGTATTTTACCGCGCCGGGTTCTGCATCAAAGGCGGTGCTGAGCTTGATACTCTCTTCCTGCTTACCTTCCTGAACCGTGTAGAACACGCGTCCTGCATCGCTGCCGTAATCAAGGCCGGTGAAGCTGACTGTGCTGCTCTGAGCTTCTTTGGAAGCAATCTGCGTGTAGTTCCCGTTTGCGTCACGCAGATAGAGACGAACCGTGCTGCCCGTCGGAGCATGGGTGAGACTGAACGTATCGCTTGCGCCATTGTTGTTTTTTGCGGAAGCAAACTTCATGAGCACAATGTCCGTGCGGTTGCGTTCGGTCGTTTCAAACATCTGCCATTCGTAAATACGGATAGCGCCCCATGCGGACGAGCCGCTGTTGGAGATATCGAGTCTCCATTCCTGTGCGGTGACGGGTGTGATCAGTTCATCGGTGACAGCCGAACTGTTGTTGTTTGTGCTGTATACCGTTACCCAATTGTTTCCGCTTTTGTACTGAACGGAAAAAGCAATTGTGTTCATGTTCTGGGCCTCGCCGCCGTATTGGGCGTGTTCAATTCGAATTCGTTTGATGGTTCGCGGTTGGTCGAGTTTTATCGTCATCCAGCCGCTCTGCTTATTCGTGGCGCACCATTTGGAACCGTTTTCGCTCGTTCCGTCAATAGCCTTCCATGCGGGTTCGCCGTCATTCTGAGCGGAATAGCCGGTGACTTCTGCCAAGGGGCAGATGTTTACGGGAACGGTAACATCGCTCAGCTTTTCGGTATCGCCGTTTTCATAGGGCCAATCGATTGTGAAGCGGGAGCTTTCGCCGCGAACACCGTTTGCGTTTACGGGAACGACTTCGATGGTAACATCCGCCTGGTCATCGTTGCGGACAAGGTTCGGAATATAATACGCGGTGTTGGGCGTTTCCATTATAAGTGTTCTTGTGCCGTCCGCATTGAGCCTGTAAATCTCGTAGGAGGAGGCGTTATTGCCGTTCCACTTGATGCGCGCTTCGGCGGTGTATGCGTCGAGATAAATGATTTCTTCAAGCCTTGCATTGCTTGCGCTTGCAGCCGCCGCTTCGGAATCGGTGACGGCAAGCCTGCCGATGTTGACCTGATAGTCGGAAACATTGCTTGTGCCGCCGATTTCAAAGCCGATCGCATAGAGTTTTTTGCCGCTGAGGGAAGCGAGGGAAACATTGCTTGTTGTCCAGCCGCCGCTGCTTGAATCAAGGGCAAAAGCTGCTTTTTGGCAATTTGCATAGCTTGAAGTGCTGCTGTCGCCGTAATAGGCAACAAGTTTCATCAGCCCCCTGTCGTTCTTGGCGGTCACGGCAATATTTGTGCTGCCGTTGATGTCAAGATTCGTGCTGTAAAGCATGATATTATTGGGCTTGTTTGCCGTCAGCGAACCGTGGAATTTGATTGAAGAACCGCCGTTGTATGCGTCTTCAAAGTCGTATGCGCCGCTGAGCTTTTGTCCGTTGGAATCGATGATCCATGTCCATGTGGGCATAACATCCTGAACGGACTGATAGCTCCATTCCGCATCGCGGGATTTGACGCCGTCAATATAGAAAGCCTTTCCGTGGCCGGAGTTGAAGTTGGTTACAAACGGCGCAGAAATGATCGTCGTGTGGTCGGCAAAGAACCTTGACATGCCCGCCCAGCCGCTTGAGGAAGTGCTTCTGGGGTCGCCGCCGTTGACATAGAATTGACGTTCAACCTCGTGGAAATCCGCACCGTCACCGGAAAGACCCATTGTGGAGTTCGGGCAGTAAAGAGCAAGAGAGAGCTTCAATTTGTTGTTGTTGAGCAGATAATTTGAGCTGAAATATGTGTTCATGCAGTTCTGCTGAACATCAAGCCCCGCAAAGGCCTCGTATTGGCTTTTGCCGAGGTTCTGCATGGTGGAAACGGTCGTGTTGACCTCTTGAGTCGTCCAATTGTAGTTCATAAAGAACTCGTTAACGCCTGCGGAAACCCAGCCGCTGTTGTAGCCGTTAACGGCATCCTGATAGCTGAGATTGCCGCTGTCGGTGATTGAATCGTACCAGCCGATAAGCATGTTCGGCTTTTGCTGACGCATATATGCTATCATGCTTCTGAGATTACCGGCGGTTGTGTAGTCGACGGCGGTTTCTTCATTGAAGAAATAACCGTCGAAGCCGTAATATTCCATAACTTCAATCAGCTTGTCCGCAACGCTTCTGTAATTGCGAACAAAGTTCTCCACAACGGAGGAATTGCCGCCCCAGTCGAAGAAAATCGTGCCCATGACGGGAACGCCGTTTGTGTGCGCCGCATCGGTGAATTCACCTGTCGGCACAACGACTTGCCCTCGTTTTGAACCGGACCAGTACACAAAGGAGGTTGCGTACTGCCAGTAGTTAAAGGCATAGCTTGAAAAGCTTTCCTGTCCCTGCGCGTTTGTTGCATCGTGTTTGGAGTTTGCAAGGGAGCAAACCATGAGTTTAGCATCGGGGTTTGCATAGTCGTTGACCGTGAATCCCGTGTATCTGTCTGCAAGGGGAACAACGGATCTTGAGTAGTCGGAATCCGGATCGTTTGTCGGTTCCCAGCTGAGCAGCGTGTCAACCGTGAATGCCGGGCCGATAGGCATCAGCGAAGTGCCGTCCGCATATGCCTCGTTTAGCGAATCCGCGTTCGCAGCCTTAACAACGGCGGAAAGAGTGTTGAAAAAGCTCCGTGACGGCAGAACGCCGAAGCATAACACTGCGGCGAGAATCGCAGCGATGATTTTTTTTATCGTATTTACCCTCATATTATTTTCCTTTCAATAATAGACTGATAGATTGCTTAAACAAATTTAAACCGTAATGATGCGGTAAAGCCCGGTTTAAATCATTTAATTATGCCCAGTTTCGTGAACTCGGAGATAATTTCGCCCAAATCAGCCGCTGCCTGAGGGATCTCAACATCATATTCATCAAGAATGCGCGAAAGGATTTCATCCTCCGTTTGTCCTTTTTGAATTGACTCATAAACAAACAACGACAGTTCATTAAGCAAAATCATTCCCTTTGTTTCCGTGCTGCTTCCCCCAAGCGGCACCAAAAGGTTGTCTCCGGCAATTGTTCTTAAAACGTAATTTTTGCTTATTTGCATAAGCTCCCTCCGTAATTATCTTCTTTTGTGATATTCTGCTGCAAGCCGTGTATATGCGTCCATTTTTTTGCACATAAAGGTCGGTTCTGCATCGAATCGCCCGTTTTCGGCAAAACAAACGGCGGGACAAGCTTCACAGATATTGCGAAAACGGCAAGCGGTGCATTTTGCCGGAACCATGATGTTTTCGCGCATTGCCCGAATGTCGTTCCATGCGGCGGAAAATCCGCGTTCTTTCAGCGAAGCGGACGGTTCGCGCATCATTCCGCAGGGGCGAAGCTGCCCGTTGTATGTGATCCAAAACGCCGCAGCTCCCGCACGGCAGCGTATACGCTCCGTCGGAATATCGCCGCACTCCGTTTCGGCAGGCGGAATATCCGTGTTGAGTGCAACAGCTTCCGCACGTTTTTCAATAATCGCCGGGTCAAGCGTTCGCAGCTCGTGCGCCCACCTTGCGGCAGCGGATTCCTCAGGCGTGAACCTTTCGCAGGTTTCGCATTCGCCGATTTCGCAGGGCAAAATTTCGGAGTTCTCATCCGCACGGACGGGCGGAACATATACGTTGCCGCCTGCAGCGGCAGATTATGCTCATTTGCAAAGCGTTCAACAGCGTCAAGATCTCCAATATTGTACGGTGTTACAGAATAGTTGATCTTGACGGGAACACCCGCTTCCGTGAGCATTGCAACCGCACGGTAGGCTCTTTCAAAAGCACTGCCGCTGCGGCAAAGTTTTTCATAGGTTGCTTCGGATGCTCCGTAAAGCGTGATATTCACCCTCTGCGGCGGGAGCTTTCGGAGCAATTCGACCTGTTTTTCGCCGATCATCGTTCCGTTTGTGTTTATCGAAACGATAATGCCGAGTTCACGGCATCGGCGATAGATTTCTTCAAAATCGGGCCGAATAAAAGGCTCGCCTCCGGTCAGCAGCAAAAACAACATGCCGCATTGCTGCGCTTCCTTTGCAATGTTCAGCCATTCCTCCGAGGAAAATTCGTCCGTTTTGATTTCGCCGTCATTTTCTTCGCGATGGATATAGCACATGCGGCAGCGGAGATTGCAGCGCGCCGTAAGCTCAAACGTTCCGGAAAGCGGAATGCCCCTTTTTGCGCTCTTTGCAAAAAGCCTGTTCACATACTCCGCATATTTCACTTCATTCACCTCCTTCCAGTGTTTCTTTCAGCAGCCGAACCGCGCGGGAGTCCGCCGTGCAGTGCAGCTCAAAAATGGGAATGCACTCTGCCGCGCGGAAAAAGAGTTCCGCATGGCTTTCGCGCATCGCTCCGCCGTAAAGCCCGACAATATTGCTCATCATTGCCCTCAAAGCACGAACACCCGAAAGGCGGGTGATTCTGTTTTTCGGAGCCTGTCCGAGCGAAATAATTGCGGCAATCGGCAGAGAAAAGTTTAAGCAAATGCCGCTTGTGCCGCAAAACGGCAGTCCGAAAGCATTTGCCGCGCCGTCAACAAAGCCGACAGCGCATCGATCCCCGTTGAGAATCAAAGCGTTTTCATACTCCTTCCAAAGATTCGCCTGCGTGGATTTTCCGATTCCGGAACGCCCGCAAAAAAGTATTGCTCCGAATCGGGTTTGAACCGCTGCGGAATGCAGGGTAAAAATGCCCCTTTGCAGCAGCTGGAAGGGCAGGTTGATGCTCTGCCAAATCTGCTGCATACACTCCTGCTCCGGCGGGAAATCCTTCGGAAGAAAAACTTCGATATTAAGCGCGTTATCAATGTTGAGCGCATTAACATCAAGTGCGCTTTCGCTCAATGCGCCGCCGAAGCGGGAAGCAAGCATTGCGCGCTTTTCCCCGCGCTCAAGCGCGGCTCTGTCAAGCGTTTGCTGCAAAAAGCCTTCGCCGCTTTCAAACAGCCTGAAGAATGCGTTTTCATAAACGAGTTTTCCGCAGGCGGCAGGCGGTTCGGCCCGCCGAACTTGAATTACGCAGTCAGCGGTTTCGGAGCTTTCAAAGTATTCAGTCTCCCAAAACAACGCACTTCGCGCATCAACATCAAGTTCCGCTTCCGAATGAATCTCGAAAACTTTGCCCGCAAAACGAAAACGATAGAAAAAATGCTTTTTCATCTCAAAAACTTCAAAACGCGTCTGCGCGCATT
>OKRS01001003.1_pt1 | contig 19769 bp, 18 predicted proteins | sample 1601191 | NCBI WGS metagenome assembly OKRS01 (sample SAMEA3541509, study PRJEB24748) | human gut metagenome | biome: human gut; feature: human-associated habitat; material: faeces | place: China | collected 2012
GTTAATTAACTCTCTCATTTTCAATCGATTACATAAGAATTAACAGAGTATTGATGTATACGTTTTGTAATATAAATGACTCTTTTCCCGTTAGTTATGCTATTCTTATATATATATGTTTTGTTCTTTGTATAAATAAGCGTAATCTGCTGATAATCTGCATATTGATGTTTTTATGTGTGTTTTGACGTTTTTAGTGAAACATTGGCTAAATGCGCTTATCTCATTGAAAAAAACGGCTTCAGAGTTGTTCTGAAGCCGTGAAACAATATCCTTTCGGTATTTATACTAAGTATATCTATGCGCTTACTTGTCTTTCTTTCCAAATACGGAGAAGTGGACGTAGCGCTTCGGATGCTGACGAAGGTCAATGAGGAGCGAGTCGGCGCTTCTCATAGTAGAGTTCATGTTGTTATACATGGTCGGATCGTTCATCAGTTTGCCGAGTGTTCCCTCGTTGCTGTTAAGGCGGTCTGTGAGCAGCTTCACGTTAGCTATGGTCTGGTCCACCTGCTGCTTTGTTGTCGCAAGGTCAAGGTCGGCGAGGTTGGATGTGAGGCGGTTGGTGTTGTCCAGCACGCCGTTAGCCTTAGCCATCATCGTAGGCACGCCCTTGTTGAGTGTCTTCATAAGTGTGTTGAGCTGTGCTGAAGATACGGTGAGGTTCTCCGTTACGGTCTGCACGTTGTGTAGGCTTTGTGCGAGAGCCGGGTCAGCAAGCAGGGTGTTGAGGCTTGAGAGGATGCTGTCCAGCTTCGGCAGCATGTTCTCTATGGCGGGCAACATCTGGGCAGCCTTTCCTAAAGCGCCTGCGTCAACGTCGCCAAGGATAGTTTCGCCCGGCATGACTCTCTCTCTCGGGTTATTGGCAAGGAGGAGGTTCACCTTCACGTTACCCATCATGTCGCTCTCTATGACAGCTGTGCTTCCAACCGGGATGCGCATATCTCTGTCTATTCCTACCACTACGCGTGGATCTTCTTTTCCAGAATAGTCGTAGATGACGCTCTTGACGGTTCCTACCTTATATCCGTCAGCATATATCGGGCTCGAAGCAGAGAGTCCGCTGATATCGTGAAATTGTATGTAATAGTCGTCAGTTGACGAGAATATGTTCAGTCCTTTCAGGAAGTTCATTCCGAAAAACAGTATTATCACGCCTACGATGGCTACGAGCGCGATTTTCACTTCTTTATTAAATGCTTTCATATTCTTATTTGTTTCTGTTCGTTGTTTTGAATCCTCTTATTTGTTTCTGTTCTGTTTGAATTCTCTAATAGCCTGATTGACGTCCATCTTTACGCCGTTCTTGAATGCTATGATGAACGCTTGCGGGAACTGCTCCAGTATCTCCTTGCGCTTTCTGTACGTCGTGTTATAGTTATTGGAGGCTCCGGTGGTGTATTTCCACATGCCGTTCTCCTGATAGCATTCCACGTCTGTTAATCCCTTGAAGTTAGGGTCGCTCTTCTTTAGTTGTCGGCTTGCTGCAATAATCTGTATCTTGAACACCGGCTTGCTGTCGTCCGTCTTTTCCTTTACTGTTGTCTGCTTGGGCTTTTCAGTTTGTCTGGGCTTGTTAGCTTGCTTGGTCTTCTCGTTCTGTTGCCTTGTCTGCTGCCTTCTTGCAGGGCGGTCGTTTCTTTCAGACTGACGGTCTTTGTTTCTGATGTTCTCTTCGTTCGCCTTGGTGTCTTGTTCCGCCTGTCTTGCGTCTGCCACGTCAGAGTCGTTCTTTTGTGTGTCGCTTTGCTGTGTTGTCTCAGGCAATGGGTCTGACAATGGCTTGTACGGGATGGTCATTCCCGTGTCATACTTGTTCTTGTATTCTACGAAGGCGTTGTATATGCCGCGTGCAATCTTGTCTATCTGATTCTTGTCGTTCAGCATTCGCTCTTCGTCGGGGGTCGAGATATATCCGAGCTCGATGAGGCAAGCCGGCATAGAGGTCAGCCTGAGTACGGCAAGGTTCTGCTGATGCACTCCCTTATTGGGACGGTTAGCCACCTTGCATACATGTCTTTGCAGCATCTTTGCCAGCTCGATGCTCTTTGTAAGGTTTCGGTCCTGTATAAACTCAAACATGATATTGCTTTCCGGCGAGTTGGGATCGAAGCCCACGTAATGCTGCTCATAGTCTTTCTCGAGCAGAATGACGGAGTTCTCACGTTTTGCCACTTCCAGGTTGGTCTTCTTGGCGTGCGAGCGTCCGTCGCCGAGCGTGTATGTCTCGAATCCTCTCATCGTGTGGTTGCCTTGGAGAGCGTTGGTATGTACGGATATGAAGAGGTTTGCCTTCTTGCGGTTGGCTATTTCGGCGCGTTCGTACAAGGGGATAAACACGTCAGTCTTGCGTGTATACACCACAGTAACGTCGGGGCAATTACGCTCCACGTAGCGTCCGAATGCGAGTGCCACATTCAGGTTTATGTTTTTTTCCTTCGAAAAGCTGCCCGGTGCTCCGGTGTCTTTTCCACCGTGTCCAGGGTCGATGCAGAGTGTGAACTTGCGGTTAGCGCCGGCTGCTACCGACACGAACGTTATGATGAGTATTATAGAGAGCAATATTTTTTTTGCCATAAATGAGATGCTGTAGGTTGGTCCAAATGTCTGAACTGCAACTTATTTAGGTGCAAAGATAGCGAATAAATCGTAAAAACGACGGCAAACTCGGAAAAACATGTTAGTATATTTTGCTTTGTCTTGTATTTTGCGTAAATTCGCAATATATTAAAGAAAAATAGACAAATCTATAATTATGGCTCTTAAGTTATTCTATAAGAGCATCATATTGCTATGAAGACGCTTAGATGTATACGCTTTGCCGCTGCTGCATTATGTGCGGTCTTGTTGGCTATATTGATGGTGGCGTGCCACGATAAGAGGCATCCGCGGTCGTCAAGGGTGCGGTCTGTCTATTACTGGAGCACCACGCTGAACATTGACTCCACGAAGACGGCTTTCCTTCGTGCCCACGGCATATCGCGTATGTATGTCCGCTACTTTGATGTGGTGGCGGACGCGAGTGGGAGAGCGGTGCCTAACGCCACGCTTAATTTCGCTACCGCAATGCCACAAGACGTCGACATCGTGCCTACGGTATTCGTTATGCCTGAATGTCTTCGCGGCGACCGAAAGCAGTTGGCTTCGCTCATCGTCAAGCGCGTCCTCCAGATGAACGAGACCAATGATGTCAATGATGTCAAGGAGATACAGATTGACTGTGACTGGACTCTTTCCACACGCCGACTCTATAATGACTTCATGCAGGCTATGCTCGACGAATGTCATAGCCGACAGCTCCAGCTCTCCTCCACTATCCGCCTTCACCAGCTCGCACAGACTCCGCCACCTGCTGACCGCGGTGTGCTGATGATGTATAACACGGGCGATGCCACCGACATACGTTGCCACAAACCTATTCTCGACCTGCATGACGCAGCCCCTTACTTGCCTTATCTGAAAGACTATAAGCTCAGCTTGAGCGCTGCTTATCCCGTCTTTACGTGGCGCATCCTGTTCCGTGGCGGTCAGTTCGTAGGCTTTGTCCATTACGATGGTGAATACCCGATACTCTCCAGCGACTCCATTGCCATCCGCCAACCCTCCCTCTCTGATATTATCTCAGCCGTAAACGCTATAGGCAACCGACGTCCTGAAGCCAACGACGAGATAATACTATTCGATCTCAATAACAACAATATTAACCGATTAAACTATGATGGGTATGAAAGGATTTTTAATAATTAGTTTGATTGCAGCCCTGCCGCTCATTGACGCCACGGCATGCATATCCGAGGGAAATACGCATAATCGTTATATGTTCTCCGTCTTTCGCCATGAAGCCATGACCGACGGTCCTGCATACTTGTATGATATCGACCGTTTCTGGCAGGATTATATGGGGGAGAACGGTCCCATCGGTGTCGATTACTTTAAATGGAACCGTGAAGCAATCCTAAAGACTGCCAAGGAAAGAAACGATCAGGAGATGACAGCGTACATCAATTTGCTTAATCGTTACTTCAAGGCTTGTGAGGATTACGCCCGTGACGCATGGAGTTATCCCACGAAGGAGGATTTAGCACATCGGCATCAGACATTCTCCGACGTTCTCACCGCTGCAAAGGCATACGGCGGCAATACATTACGTCCGCAATACGTGCTGCTGCAGATGCGTGCAAACATGATGCTCGGCAATGACAATCTTAACGTAGCATTGTGGAAGACCTCAGCATCCAGCCTTTCTCAGAGTCCGTGGCGCGAAGCCATGCGCAACATCTATGCCCGTGCCTTGCTCAAGACAGGACAGCGTGGTGCTGCCTGCGACATCTATGCCGAGCAGGGCGACGTTCAGTCCATCAAGTCTGTTATGCGCAACTATCGCAACCTTGCCGGCATAAGGACCATCTATGCAGAGAACCCTAACGCCCCGTCGCTCAATTACCTTGTGCAGGACTTTGTAAATAATGTGCAGGAAACGATTGATCAGAAGGCGAAAGGTGATAACGATGCTGAATGGTTTAAGCAGATAGATGCCAAGCAGGTGTATCGTAAGGAAGCGATGGCGTTTGTACAGTTTGCCCTTAATGCCGCCAACGACAGTAAGGTGAAGTCGCCGAGTCTGTGGCTTGCGGCTGCAAGCATGATTGACTATCTGTTCGGAAACACGGAGCGTGCTATGGCGGAAGCCGAAAAGGCTGTTGCGGCTGAAGGCAGTCAGCGAATGCGCGACAATGCCCGTGCCATACGCTTGCTTGTCTCGACGCGTGACAACAAGCCTACAAAAGAATATACTGACTATCTGCTTGGCGAGTTCCGTTGGCTTGACTATAAGATAGAAGAGGAACGTGGCAGCAGCTACTCTTATAGTAATCACTATACTGACGTGAAGGAACGCGTGGTACATCGCGGTCTGGAACAGCTCTTCCGCCGTGCAGGTATGGACAATACTGCTCTTGCTTTGTGTGCCATGACGAATGCTGATGACAAGTATTTCTATATGGAGCAGAGTAAGGCAGACCCTACTATATATAGTGAAAACCAGAATGTGACGTACAGTCCGTGGAACGAGTATTTCTGCAAGATGGACAGTCTTACTGCCGACCGCCTTGCCGACTATTACCGTTATCTCTCGTCCAGCCATGACAATGCCTTTGACGAATACTGTGCTCAGAACTCTTACCATGATGCCGACTACTTCAATGACCTTATCGGAACAAAGCTGATAGCCGAGGGACGTTTTGCCGAAGCCATACCGTATCTTGACGGTGTGTCGATGTCGCTTCTTTCTTCCCAACTCATAAGCGTTTACTCGTCACAACGCCGTTATGACGTGCCGCGATGGTTCGGCAAGCAGAGGGTCAGCGAGTGCTATGAGCCGGTAACAGTAAACCGTAACATAAAGCTCGACTATTGTCGCGATATGGCTGACCGCCTAAATCGCTACAATCTTGCACGCGAAGGCGCTGCGAAGCAGCAGATGGCTTACGACCTTGCCGTGCGTTATTATCAGGCTTCATGTTACGGCGACTGTTGGTTCCTCACTCATTATTACAGCAGCGTCATGGATTCGGCTCGCTCTTGGGAGAAAGACTTTGCCGCTGAGACTGTGAAGTATCTTAATGTGGCTAAGCGAAGCGATGACCTGCAGTTGCGTTACCACTCCGTTTACGCCCTTGCGTTCATGCCCGTAGACAAGTGGGCTGAATTTGAGTATGACGGTAAAGTTATTCTCTATCCGCACTCTGCTCAATACGAGGCGTTATACGAACTTAGCTTGTTTGCAATGGCTTATCCCAATGTCGTGGACCAGTATACGCGTCGTTGCGACGTGCTTAAGAGGTACGAATATTATCTGCCTTAGCTTTAGTCATCTCCGCGCGTTACCGTTAGCTCAACTCCGGCTCCGTTACAGTCGGCACCCATCGGTGGGTTGAGTTTGGTGATGCGTAGCGTTATAGAGGTGATGTCAGCATAACTTGCCATAAGATGGTCTGTTATGCGGCCCGCCACATGCTCTATTAGTTTTGACGGGACATTCATCTCCTCCTTTATTATATTGTATACCTCGGCGTAGTTGAGCGTGTCAGCTACGTCGTCGGTATACATTGCCTTAGATATGTCATATTCCACGCGTACATTTATTATGTAGTCATTGCCGGTGAGCTGCTCTTGAGGCAGCACACCATGACACGCGTGCAGACGAATGTCGTCTATATGTATGAAAGATTTCATTTTCTAAATTGTGATTTATCCGCAGCGTGAAGCACCGCAGTTCTTACATATCAGGCATCCTTCCTGATAGACGAGAGTCTCCTGTCCGCATGACGGACACACCAGTCCTTTGGCTGCCGTTCCGTCCACCATGTATTTCTTGAGTGCACGTTCCACACCGTTCTTCCATGTGTTGATGCTCTGGTCCTTAAGCTGCAGCGAGCTGACGAGTTTTATTACGTGGTCGATAGGCATACGATAACGCAGCACTCCGGAGATAAGTTTGGCGTAGTTCCAGTATTCCGGGTTGAATTTCTCCGAAAGTCCCTCCACCGTGGTCTTATATCCGCGCTTGTTCTCGAACTGGAAGTCGTAGCGCTTCGTGCCGTCGGGGTTGGTCTGCTTGATGATGCGGCCCTTCGTTACGGTCTTGGGAAGGGCTATTCCTTCTTCGTCGTCCTGCAGTCCGGTGAATATCTCGTAAGGATAGCCGTCCAGCAATCCTACGAAAGCCACCCACTTCTCCTTGTTGTTCTGGAAACGAACCACGTCACAGTCGAGTTCCTTCGGACGTGTCTCCGTCACTGCCATTACCGGTATGCGGTCTGTGCTGGTTTTCTCCTTCTGGGCAGCGTTTTTCTTCTTGTCCTTCTTTGAAGCAGAAATCATCACACCCGAGCGGCTGCCGTCGCGATAGATGGTACATCCCTTACATCCCGAGCGCCACGCCTCTACGTAAAGCTTGCCAACGAGTTCTTCGCTTACGTCGTTCGGAAGGTTTACGGTCACGCTGATGGAGTGGTCCACCCACTTCTGGATGGCGCCCTGCATTCTCACCTTCATCAGCCAGTCCACGTCGTTGGCGGTGGCTTTATGGTACGGCGATCGTGCCACGAGTTCGTCTATCTCGTCTTGGGTGTATCGCTTGCTGGTGTCGATGCCGTTCACCTCCATCCATGTGAGGAACTTCTTGTGGTAAACGATATACTCCTCGTATGAGTCGCCCACCTCGTCCGTGAAGTCCACGTGTACGTCAGCGTCGTTGGGATTCACCTTTCTGCGGCGCTTGTATACGGGCATGAATACAGGCTCGATGCCGCTTGTGGTCTGTGTCATGAGCGATGTGGTGCCGGTCGGAGCGATGGTCAGACAGGCAATGTTGCGGCGTCCGTATGTCATGATGTCGTCGTAGAGCGACGGGTCAGCCTCCTTTATTCTGAGGAGGAACGGGTTGGCAGCCTCGCGCTTGGCGTCGAACACCTTGAAAGCTCCGCGCTCACGAGCCATGTCTACGGAAGAGCGGTAGGCGGCGAGAGCCAGTGTGCGGTGTACGCTGACGCTGAAGTCGGTGGCTTCCTGCGTGCCGTAGGTCAGTCCCATTGCTGCTATCATGTCGCCCTCAGCCGTGATGCCGACGCCGGTGCGTCGTCCCTGCGAGCTCTTGTCCTTTATCTTCTCCCAAAGATGATATTCGGCGTGCTTGATGTCGTCGGTCTGCGGGTCGTGCTTTATCTTGTCCATGATAAGGTCAATCTTCTCCAGCTCCAGGTCGATAATGTCGTCCATGATGCGCTGTGCCTTGGCCACGTGCTCCTTGAAGAGATCAAAGTCGAAGCTTGCCTCCGGTGTGAACGGATTGCGTACGTACGAGTAGAGGTTCACTGAAAGCAGGCGGCACGAGTCGTACGGGCAGAGAGGTATTTCGCCGCACGGATTGGTGCTGACGGTGCGGAAGCCGAGGTCGGCGTAACAGTCAGGGATGCTCTCGCGTATGATGGTGTCCCAGAAGAGGATGCCCGGCTCGGCGCTCTTCCATGCGTTGTGCACAATCTTCTGCCACAATGCCTTGGCGGAAATCTCCTTCTTTACCTGCGGGTCTGCAGCGTCAATGGGAAACTGCTGTGTGTATGGCTTGCCGTCGATGGCAGCCTGCATGAATGCGTCGTCAATCTTGACGCTCACATTGGCTCCCGTCACCTTTCCTTCCGTCATCTTGGCGTCGATGAACGCTTCGCTGTCCGGATGCTTGATGCTTACGGAGAGCATAAGCGCTCCGCGGCGTCCGTCCTGCGCCACCTCGCGAGTGGAGTTGCTGTAGCGCTCCATGAACGGCACAAGGCCGGTGGATGTCAGGGCCGAATTGTTTACAGGCGAACCCTTAGGGCGAATCTGCGAAAGATCATGACCCACGCCGCCGCGACGCTTCATCAGCTGCACCTGCTCTTCGTCCAGGCGCATGATGGCTCCGTACGAGTCGGCGTCGCCCTCAATGCCTATTACGAAGCAGTTGCTCAGCGATGCCACCTGGTGGTCGTTGCCGATACCGGTCATCGGGCTGCCGGCGGGTATGATATATCTGAAATGGTCGAGCAGACCGAACACTTCCTGCTCATTCATGGGGTTGGCGTATTTGCTCTCTATGCGAGCAATCTCCTTAGCGATGCGGTGATGCATGTCTGTGGGCGACACCTCATAGATGTTGCCGAAGCTATCCTTCATGGCATACTTGCTCACCCATACACGGGCGGCGAGTTCGTCACCGTCGAAATATTTCAGCGAGGTCTGGAAGGCCTCGTCGTAAGAGTACGTTTTCTGATTTTCCATTATATATATGTAGATGTGTTTTCTCTTGACTGTAATGTCTGCAAAACTACAATAATAATTCCATATATAAGAATCATTTCATATATATTTTGAGAAAAAGCATACGTCTCCTTTCTCTTGTTTCCGTTAAAAGCACTACCTTTGTGGAATACAAAATAACAAGAAAAATGAAGACCATAAACACACGACGTACAATACGTAAATATGCCACCCGTGAGGTGGAAAACGAGTTGCTCCACCGCCTTCTTGCTGAGGCTGAGCGCACGCAGACAATGGGCAATCTCCAGTTTTACAGCGTAGTGGTAACACGTGACGACGAGATGAAGCGCCGTCTGGCTCCCGCACATTTCTGCCAGCCGATGGTGACGGAGGCTCCCGTGGTGCTGACGTTCTGCGCCGACACACGCCGCACCACCAAGTGGGCGGAATGTCGTGCCGCCAATCCAGGATTCTCCAATTTCCTCTCCTTCATGAACGGAGCCACGGACGCCCTGCTTTTCTGCCAGACGTTCTGCAATCTGGCTGAGGAGGAAGGCCTTGGCTGCTGCTTCCTCGGCACCACCGTCTATAGCCCGCAGACCATCATCGACGTCCTTCAGCTCCCGTCGCTCGTAATGCCGGTGGCCACCATCACGCTCGGATGGCCCGACGAGACACCAGACCTTACGGAACGTCTGCCGCTTGAGGCTGTGATGCACGACGAGGTCTATCATGACTACACCCCGCAACTCATCAATCGCTTCTACGAGGAGAAGGAGTCGCTGCCCGAGAACCGCCGCTTCGTTGAGATAAACAACAAGCAGACTCTCGCGCAGGTCTTCACCGACTGCCGTTACACCAAGTCGGACAACGAGCAGATGTCCGTAACCATGCTTGAGGCTCTACGCAAGCAGGGATTCCTTGATTAGAAAGAGTAAGAACGCAATCAAGGGGTCTGTATGCCATCTTTCATCGTGGCATATAGACCCCTTGATTGCTTAACAGCATATTAACTTTAACTTTGCAAAAGTTCACTAAAGACGCAAAATCGTATGGATATATATAATCATAATCAGACGGAAGCTCCCGTAGCGCTCTCACTATACGAGCTTAACAGCCTCGTGGCTGAGGCCATTAGCATCGGCGTGCCCGGACAGTACTGGGTGGAGGCGGAGATTTCGGAAGCGCGGGAGGTGCGCGGACATTGCTATCTTGAGCTGGTGGAAAAGGACGACCGCTCCAATACGCCAGTGGCTCGCGCCTCGGCGAAGTGCTGGCAGAACCGATGGTCCATCATCCGTCCCATGTTTGAGCGGGTGACGGGACAGCGCCTGCATGCCGGAATGAAGGTGATGCTGCGCGTGTATGCCAACTTCCATGAGGCGTACGGCTTTTCGTGGATAGTGTCCGACATCAATCCTGAGTATACTTTGGGCGACCTTGCCAGACGACGTAAGGAGATTGTGGAGCGCCTGAAGGCGGACGGCGTGTTCGACCTTCAGCGTGAGCTTCTCCTGCCGATGTTCGCGCAGCGCATAGCTGTGGTGTCAAGCGAAGGGGCAGCTGGCTTCGGCGACTTCTGCCGACAGCTCCATGACAATGCCGGAGGCTATCAGTTTGATGTCCGCCTTTTTCCTGCCGTGATGCAGGGTGAGGCTGTGGAGAGAAGCGTGGTGGAAGCGCTGAACGCCATATATGATGTGCAGGAACGGTATGACTGTGTGGTGATAATCCGTGGCGGTGGCGCCACCAGCGACCTCTCCGGCTTCGACACGCTTGCCTTGGCGGAGAACGTGGCTAACTTCCCTCTTCCCATCATCACCGGCATTGGACATGACCGTGACGAGACTGTGCTCGACCTCGTGGCTTTCGCTCATGTGAAGACTCCGACGGCGGCTGCCCAGCTGCTTGTGGACCATCTCTCGCAGACGGCGGCTCTTGCCGACCGCCTCTGCCAGCGTGTCGTCCTTGCGGCACGTCATCGTATGGAGATGGAGCAGGGCAGGCTGCGTTCGCTCGCAAGCAGAATACCCGTGCTCTTCTCTCTTGTTGGCGAGAAGGAGACGGGACGTCTTGACCGCCTCACGGCACGCATAAACAGCTCCTTGGCTCTGACCATTTCTGCCCAGCGCCAGCACCTCGACCGCCTCGCTGCCTCCGTACGCAATCAGACCATACGCCGTATCACCGCCGAACAGCATCGCCTCGAAATGCTCGAGCGTCGCGTAGAGGCGGAGAACCCCGAAAGACTCCTGAAGCGCGGCTACAGCATCACCACCTATAAAGGACGCACCGTACGCGACGCTTCCCAACTCCCGCCCGACGCAGAAGTGGAAACGCGAGTGGAGAACGGCAGCTTCCGTTCGCGTGTGGTGAAGTAGTGTTTCTGGCAGGAAGGCGAAGCCAGTTGTCTCTATTGTCGTTTTAATCATCTGTCTTGCCATGCAAATATCGTACAAAGAGTAAAAACATGTTACAAAATAAAAATTGATTATAGAGTTCCGGTTTGCTGTTTTTACGGTGTTTTGTTGCGCAAACAGCACCCACGCTTAACGATACAGCCTCTTTTACACTCTAATAGTGGGACTATCAGAGCGCAAAAGAGGCTTTGTTGTATGATAATAGTGACGGTATTGGAGTGTAAAAGTGGCACTATTGCAGGATAAAACGGCTCATTTGCGAGTCTGATTTCATAAGGTTTCGTTAGAAAATCGCATAACCCACTGTGTATGAATATATTGTCTCTGCACGCTCAAAACTCAAGAATTTCGCACCAAAGATTTCTTAGTACGCCGGGCTCATAGTATTGAGCATCAGAAATGCAAATATTGTGTCGGACGGATTTGTGTATTTAACAGGAAATAAATATCTTTGTTGTTCAAACTAAGATATAACATAAAACAATATGCCAAGAGAAATGAAATACGAGACGGCAATGCGACAACTGGAGACCATTGCTGAGAAAATGGAGAATGGAGAACTTGACATCGATTCGCTCTGCGAACAACTCAAGACCGCTCAGAAACTCATAAAAATGTGTAAGGATAAACTCACAAGCACGGAGGAAAACATAAAGAAAGTGCTTGAGGAGAATTAGGATGTTTTAAGTTTTGAATTGGTAGAATCCATCCTACCAATTCAAAACTCAAAATTCCTAATTCAAAATTCGGACGGTATGCCGTCTGCTATTCTTTCGTTACTTTCACGATCTTTGTCGGTGCCTGCTCCTTGTTGCGGCGGTTGACAACTGTCACCACTGCCTGGGCAAGATTGATGAAGGCAAGACCTGTTATTGAGCTGCTGTCTGTGGCAGCCGGCGTACCGTTGTCGCCGTTCTCACAGATGCTCTGCACGAGAGGAATCTGGGCAAGCAAGGGAACGTTCATTTCCTTTGCGAGGTTCTTACATCCCTCACGACCGAAGATATAATACTTGTTCTCCGGCAGTTCGGCAGGCGTAAACCATGCCATGTTCTCCACAAGACCGAGGATGGGCACGCCCACCTTGTCGTTCTGATACATGTCGATGCCCTTGCGAGCGTCGGCGAGTGCCACGTTCTGCGGGGTGGACACGATCACGGCTCCTGTTATGGCAAGAGTCTGGAGAAGGGTGAGGTGGATGTCGCTGGTGCCCGGAGGAGTGTCGAGGATGAAGTAGTCGAGGTCGCCCCAGTCGGCGTCGGCGATGAGCTGCTTCAGAGCGTTTGACGCCATGCCGCCACGCCAGAGTGTGGCTGTGTCGGGATTGACGAAGAATCCGATGGAGAGCAGCTTGATGCCGTACTTCTCAATCGGCTCGATGAGGTCGCGACCGTCTTTCTTTACAGCGTAAGGACGAGCGTCCTCTACGTGGAACATCTTAGGAACTGAAGGTCCGAAGACATCACAGTCGAGCAGACCCACCTTATAGCCTAAGCGTGCCAGAGCGATGGCGAGGTTGGCTGCCACGGTGCTTTTGCCCACGCCGCCCTTACCTGAGCTGACAGCTATGACGTTCTTCACGTCAGGAAGCAGCTTGCCCACTTCGGGACGCGGCTTTGAGAGAAATTCGGTGGTGATGGTCACCTCCACGTCCTTCGATACGTGGTAGTGGATGGCTGCCTCTGCCGCCTTGACGGTGGACTTGAGGAAGGGGTCGGTTTCACGGGGGAAGATAAGGGAGAACGACACCTTCATGCCGTCAATGCGCAGATTGTCTGCCACCATTTCGGCTTCCACAAGGTTCTTCTTGTTGCCGGGATAGGTGACAGTTGCGAGCGCGTCCATTATCAGTTTCGGATATAATGTCATTATGTAAAGTTTTGATTTTTGATTTTTGAATAATTCCTAACTCATAACTCCTAATTCCTAATTTATTTTGCTGTTTCCTTTGAGCTGCGCTTGTCGCGGTGATAGCTGCGATATTCGTCGAGCGGTATCTCCACGTCTGGTTCGGTCAGCTCGCCTTCCTGTGGCAGGCTGAACTTCATGTACTTGATGTTCAGTCCGCGTTCTATCCACATCGACTCGTAGTAGGTCTGGATGTTCAGAATCTCCTTTGTCTGCGGATCGAGACCGTCGGTATGATAGAGGTCCTCGGTGCGGAAGAGCAGCGGCAGGTTGTTGTGCTGCTGCATATAAGTGGTGTAAGTGAAGAGGAAGTTCGAGTCGGTCTTCAGGTGTACGGTTCCTCCGTCGGTGAGGAAGTGGCGATAACGCTCGAGGAAGTATGTGGATGTGAGGCGCTTGCGCGGGTTCTTCATCTGCGGGTCGCTGAACGTGAGCCATATCTCCTGCACCTCGTTCTTGCTGAAGAAGCGGTCGATGATTTCGATGTTGGTGCGTAGGAACGCCACATTCTTCAGTCCTTCGTCCAATGCCTGTGTGGCACCTGTCCACATGCGTGCTCCCTTGATGTCCACTCCGATGAAGTTGATGTCGGGGAACATCTTGGCAAGCCCTACGGTGTATTCACCCTTGCCGCAGCCCAGCTCCAGCACTATAGGGTTCTGGTTCTTGAAATACGTCTCGCGCCAATGGCCTTTCATGTCGAACGGCACGTTGTCGGCTACTGAGAACGGATACTGAAATACGTTCTCATATCTTTCCATGTCGGCGAACTTCGCCAGTTTTCCTTTGCCCATTTCTTGTCTTATGTATATATTGCAGTATGCAAAGTTAGGCATTTATATTAATATATCAATGTGTTTTGCCGAAAAACGTCCCTTTCACAGGCTTCGCTGCCCCTACTTGTCAAGTATCTCGCGCAGCGGAATCATCACGAAGTCGCGTTCGTGCATGTGGGGGTGGGGGAGGGTGAGCGACGGCGTATTGATGTGTAGGTCGTCGTACGTGAGTATGTCGATGTCGATGGGGCGGTCATGGTATTGTCCGTTCACCGACTTGGTGGTGCGGCCGAGCTGCTGCTCTATGTCCTTGGTGGTGGCGAGGAGCTGCTCGGGCGACAGGGTGGTGGTGATGCGGACGCACATGTTGAGGAATTTGTTGGCTGACTCGAAGCCCCACGGTTCGGTCTCTATGGCTGACGACACGCGGTCTACGGTGCCTGCCTGCTTGCCGAGGAGGAGGATGGCGCTCTGCATGGTGGCATGGCGGTCGCCAAGGTTGGAGCCGAGTGAGAGGTATGCGATGTGGCTGTTGGGTTCTTGCATTTTCGCTTTTTTTGATATTAAAAAAAGAGGCAGCGGAGATTAGCGTTGCCTCACGGCATGCGTGTCTCTACTGCCTCTATAAAATGTTATGTTTATACAGCTTTTGCCTTATTTGAGCGGTGTGGCTTTGTTATTCGATTACCACAGTTGTCCAGCCGTGCTTGTCCTCCTCTGTGCCGTACTGTATGCCACGCAGGTGGTTGTAGAGCTTGGTAGAGACAGGACCGGGCTTGCCGTCCTTGCTGAATGTGAAGCGCTGGCCTGTGTCGAGGTCGTCGATGTATGAGATCGGGCTGATAACTGCTGCTGTACCGCAAGCTCCTGCCTCCTCGAATGTGGCAAGTTCCTCTTCCGGAATCTGACGGCGCTCCACTGTCATGCCAAAGTCCTCAGCGAGCTGCATAAGGCTCTTGTTGGTGATTGAGGGGAGGATGGATGTCGATTTCGGTGTGACGTATGTGTTGTTCTTGATGCCGAAGAAGTTGGCTGCACCACACTCGTCCATGTATTTCTTTTCCTTTGCGTCGAGATAGAACTCGCAAGCGTAGCCCTTCTCATGTGCAAGGTGGTTGGCTCTCAGAGATGCTGCATAGTTGCCGCCTACCTTATAGATACCGGTTCCGAGAGGAGCCGAACGGTCGAAGTCGCGAATGATGACGTACGGGTTGGTAGAGAATCCGCCCTTGAAGTAAGGACCTACCGGTGTGGCGAAGATAAGGAACATGTATTCTTCTGCCGGATGAACGCCTACCTGTGCTGATGTGCCGATGAGGAGAGGACGGAGATAAAGTGTGGCGCCGCTCTCGTATGTCGGGATGTACTCCTGATTGAGGCGAACCACTTTCTTTGCCATTTCCACAAAGAGTTCTGTGGGAAGCTCAGGCATCATGATGCCACGGCATGTAGACTGAAGGCGGGCTGCATTCTCTTCTACACGGAACAGACGTACCTTGCCGTCAGGACAACGATAAGCCTTCAGACCTTCGAAAGCTTCCTGACCGTAGTGGAGGCAGGTGGCTGCCATGTGGATTTTCAAATACTCGTCGGAGCATACTTCTATTTCGCCCCACTTGCCGTTGCGATAGCAACAGCGCACGTTGTAGTCTGTCGGCATGTAGCCGAATGACAACTCTGACCATGCAATATCTTTCATGACATTCTTGTGTATTTTGTTAAACTATAGTGTCTTGTTGATGGTTATGTTTAGATTTGTTTATTTCTATCTGTTGGCAAAAGTAATAATAAAAGGGTGAGTGTGCAACTTTTATCATAATTCTTTTCTCATACGATAGTGCTTTTGCTGTTTTTAACGTATTTGCCTCGATGTTTTCACTTTATATAGAATTCGGAGGTGAGTTTGTCATACCATTCCGAACGGCTGCCGTCGGTGTTTTGCAGGCATTGTTCGGAGCGTTCCATGCTGACGGTGGCTTGTCGGCTGAAAGCCACAAGGTAACGCTTTGGCTGCTTGCGCGGTGTGGTGCGGACGGCTGTCTGACGTGTGGGACGAAGACCTGACAGATAGGCTTCGGCTGTGAACGGAGATAGGCAGTCGCTCGGAATGACAGCACTGAACTCTCCTTCGTCTGCCAGCAGTCGGGCAACGGCTTGGAACAGCTCGCGATATGAGAGCGTGTCTGTGTGGCGTGCCGTGGCTCTGGACGGGTCGGGATTTTTCAGGCTCGACTCAAAGAACGGGGGATTGGAGACGATGGTATGGAAGGTCATTGCCGGGCGATAGTCCTGAATGGAACTCTGCACCACGCTGATGCGGTCGGCGAACGGCGATGACGCCACGTTATCTGTGGCTTGAACAGCAGCGTCGCGGTCAATCTCAATGGCTGTTACCTTGGATGAGGGAGATCGTTGAGCCGTCATAAGGGCTATAAGCCCCGTGCCAGTGCCGATGTCGAGGATGTCGCCTTTGACGTTTGCCCATGCCCCAAGGAGCACGCCGTCCGTGCCCACCTTCATGGCGCAACGGTCCTGATGGACGGCAAACTGGCGGAATGTGAAACTCTGGGATGCCATCGCTTATAGGTTTAGTTTGCGCTGTATCAGCTTGCTCCAAGCCTGGAAGCGTCTGCCCTGACGGTTGATGTCGTCGCGTATTTCGTTCATCTGATTGAAGAGTTCGGCTGCTGCGCTCTGGATGGCGTTGGGCTTACGGGCGTTGCGGTCGGCAAAGGGATTGACTATTATCTTTATTCCCTTCGGACGTATCTCCACGTCGATTTCCTCACCGGTCATTACAGGGTCGCCGTCGTAATGAATGACGCCCGGCTGGCTGCGGTGGATATGCAGCTTCTGACACTTGAATGTCTTTATTCGGGAGTTCTTGTCCAGCGTCTTGTTGAACATGTCAATGCTTATCTGCGGAGCTTCGATGAGGTCGATGGGTTCCATGATAATCACGTCCATGAGTCCGTCGCTCATTGATGCCTGCGGTGCGATGTAGGCATTGTTGCCGTACTGGGACGCATTGGCGCACGAGATGAGGAATGCCTTGTACTGGTTGGTGCCGTTCTCGTCCTGAATGACGTAAGTCTCTGGCTTATACTTCAGACCCTCGCGCAGCACGTTCTCCACGTAGGTGATTGGACCGCGCTTTCCTGCTTCCGCAAACTTCATGCTCACGAAGGCGTCGAAGCCCATGCCGCAGGTGCAGAAGAACGGATAGCCGTTGATGATGCCGTAGTCGAGGTCGTGTATCTCGCAAGTATTGATAATGTCAATAGACTTGCGCACGTTTATAGGTAGGAGAAGGTGACGTGCAAGGCCGTTGCCAGAGCCGCAAGGGATGATGCCGAGGGCGGTGTTGGAATGTACGATGGCACGCGCCACCTCATTCACGGTGCCGTCTCCGCCTACAGCCACAACGACGTCCACACCATCGTCTTTTGCCTTTGTGGCTATCTCGGATGCGTGGCCGGCATATTGGGTAACGGCTATTTCATAGTCAAACTTCTCATGGTCGATGTGCTCGGCGATGAGAGCTGGTATGCCCGACTTGTCAGACGTGCCGGAGATAAGGTTGATTATGAAAATGGCTTTCTTCTTCATGTGCTTGCTCTTATATATATTATATAATGTATAGTCTGTGTAAAGTGTATTTAAGACTTATATTTTCATTGCAAAGATAGCTATTTTTATAATGTAGTCCCCATTTTTGCCCACTAATTTTGCCTTAAACATAGATTTCTAAGAAAATGAAACGCTATTTTACTTCTTTTTTGTAACTTTGCACATTGAAATTACAAATTTTGGGTAGTATACCTACATTTATTTAAAAATGGGACAATTACAGGAAAGATACAAAAGCTATCGCATTCCGCAGAAGTATATGGCGGAAGGCGTGTATCCTTATTTTCGTGAGATAACGAGTAAGCAGGGCACAGAAGTAGAAATGGCAGGGCATAAGGTGCTTATGTTTGGTTCGAATGCCTATACCGGTCTCACGGGAGACCAGCGCATTATCGACGCTGCTAAGAAAGCGCTCGATAAGTATGGCTCAGGATGTGCGGGAAGCCGCTTTCTGAACGGAACCCTCGACTTGCATGTTCAGCTGGAGAAAGAATTGGCTGAATATATTGGCAAAGACGAAACACTCTGTTTCTCTACTGGTTTCTTCGTCAACTCAGGCGTGCTTGCCGTTGTTGTAGGACGTGGTGACTATATTATTTGTGACGATCGCGACCATGCCAGCATCGTAGACGGACGCCGACTCTCTTTTGCTCGTCAGCTCCACTATAAGCACAACGACATGGAGGATCTGGAGAACATCCTCAAGGGTCTGCCACACGAGGCTGTGAAGCTCATCGTTGTGGACGGCGTGTTCTCTATGGAGGGCGACCTCGCTAATCTTCCCAAGATCGTAGAGCTGAAGCATAAGTATAACTGCTCCATCATGGTGGATGAGGCTCACGGTCTCGGCGTATTCGGTAAAGAAGGACGCGGTGTTTGCGACCATTTCGGACTCACTGACGAGGTGGACCTTATCATGGGTACATTCTCTAAGTCGATGGCAAGTATCGGTGGCTTCATCGCTGGTGACAAGGATACCATCAACTATCTCCGTCATACAGTACGTACTTACATCTTCAGTGCCTCTAACACTCCTGCCGCTACAGCTGCAGCTCTTGAGGCTCTGCATATCATTAAGAAGGAACCGGAGCGCATCGAGAAGTTGTGGAAGGTTACCAACTATGCTCTCAAGCGTTTCCGCGAGGAAGGCTTCGAGATTGGTGAGACTGAGAGTCCCATCATCCCTCTCTATGTGCATGACGTGGACAAGACATTCCAGGTTACGAAGCTCGCTTTCGACAACGGCGTGTTCATCAACCCCGTTATCCCGCCAGCTTGCGCACCGCAGGATACGCTCGTACGCTTCGCACTTATGGCTACTCATACAGAGGAGCAGGTAGAGAGAGGCGTGCAGATTCTGAAGAAGGTGTTCCAGGGTCTTGGAATAATTAAATAAATAAAAAATATTTGAACGTTTACTTGCACGTGTCAGAAGTTATTACTACCTTTGCACTCGCAAATGAGAAATGAGCCTTTTTTCAAAGGTTCTGACATATGCAAGTTAACGTCAAACGGGGTGTAGCGCAGTCCGGTAGCGCGCCTGGTTTGGGACCAGGTGGTCGCAGGTTCGAATCCTGTCGCCCCGACAGAGTGGAGATTCTCAATAATGAGAGTCTCCATTTTTTTATGTTTTATTTTCCAGTATTATCATATTTTATATTATATAATGTATAAGATATAATAAGTGTTATATCCTTGATTTGTTTTTGTCGTATCATACTTCGTTTAGTTTATTAGTTGTATATTTGCAAATAGAGACGACAGGAATAGGATGGTCGTTATAAGTTTCATTTAAAACAATACTATTATGAAAAAGTATGTATGTGATGTGTGCGGATGGGTGTATGATCCCGCCGTAGGAGACCCAGATAATGGTGTGGCACCTGGAACAGCATTCGAAGATATACCCGATGATTGGGTTTGTCCTCTTTGTGGAGTAGGAAAAGATGAGTTTAGTCCGGTTGACTAATAAGTGAGAATAGTGAGCGGTGATGTTTGCAGAAATGTACATATCACCGCTCATTTTTGTCTAATTTGTTGCTGTTTTTATAGTGGTTATGTAAATAACTGTTAAAATTGAAGGTATTTATTAAAATTTTATCGTAAAACCTTTGGAGATTCAATAAAAAGCTATACCTTTGCATTCGCTTTTCAAAACAAGCTGGTTCACAAAAGCAAGATGAGAAAAGCGAATAAAGAAAGAGTTCTTTGAAAAGATTTACATAAGACAGATAAA
>OKRS01001014.1_pt1 | contig 19610 bp, 14 predicted proteins | sample 1601191 | NCBI WGS metagenome assembly OKRS01 (sample SAMEA3541509, study PRJEB24748) | human gut metagenome | biome: human gut; feature: human-associated habitat; material: faeces | place: China | collected 2012
CCGCGGCAGCAGCATGTTGTAGATATTCAAAACATTCTGCTGCTGCCGCGGGTTACAAACCCGCCCCCCAATTAGCCCGCCCCCCAATTAGGCAGATAAATTGCTGTTTGTTAAAATCGAGACTATAATAATACAATAGTGGCTCAACACTCACTTGTGTTGAGCCACTATAAGGTTGCTAAGTGTAGCATGCGTTTAATTAAAATGGTTGTTAGTAAGACGCAAAAGTGGCGCATTTACTACACTGAATTTCGAAAAAACGCAATATCTCTTTATATTTTTCTATCATTATCCAGCGTAAATGGCAAAGATAGTAGGTATCTTATTGATATCGGGAAGAGGCGTTTGTTTCCACTCTTTAACCGTTTTTGATTGTATAAATTCTTGCTCCGTAGTAAGCCCTGAGGCTATACAGAGACGAGTGCGAGGATTACAAGTTGAAAGAATATCAGCAATGATTTTATGATTGCGGTATGGAGTCTCAATGAACAGTTGCGTTTGGTGTTCAGCTGCAGAGCGGCTTTCGAGTTGCTTGAGTCGTTTAGCACGGTCGGAAGGGGTTATGGGTAAGTAGCCATGAAAGGCGAAACTTTGGCCGTTAAACCCAGATCCCATAACGGCTAAAAGAATAGATGAAGGCCCCACAAGCGGCACTACGTGTAATCCCTCGCGTTGTGCGATAGCTACTACGTCTGCCCCAGGATCGGCCACAGCAGGACACCCCGCTTCGCTAATCACTCCCACCGACTCGCCAGCGCGGAGTGGGTCAAGATATTTGCTAAAACGTGCTGTGTCAGCATGCTTTCCCATGGGGTAGAAGGTAAGTTCATCAATATTGATGTTACGGTCCATTTGTTTGAGGAAACGGCGCGCGGTACGCACCTCCTCAACGATAAAGTGACGTATGCTGAGTATTATCTCCTTATTATAGGCAGGCAAAACGTTGGATAAAGGAGTTTCGCCTAATGTGACAGGTATGAGATAGAGTGAAGCCATTATTTTTGCTTATGTTGGGACTATTGTTGATATTTACTCTCGTTGAGCATACGTTGATAATCAGTGAAATGGAGCAATGAATCGAGACTTATCTCAGGGTGTTGCTGCATATAACTATCAACGATTTGCATGCCCACCCAAAGTCCAACTCCGCGTGAGTGAGCGTCCTTAAAGTAAGGGTGTGCATCACTTGTCATCATAACAGACTTGCAAAGCATAGAGTCGGTAGTGTTCCACATTGGGGGTTGTCGCAAAATGTTCCAACAATAACTCTCGTGTTGAGTGTACCACTTTTTTGTAGCTGCTTGATAAGCGGCTACGTCTAAAGGTTTGCTATCAATCAATTGCGAAACGATCCAACCTAATTTGCCTTGATGTAATATCATGTTGCCAAGAGTAAACTCTTTTACCTGTTTGTGCAAGGGAAACTGTTGTGCTAAATAGAAGAATATACACTCTTGCACCATACGCGAAGGCTCCATGGTGACACGTTGGTTTTCGTAAAAGTATTTTTTGTAAGAAGGGTAGTTAGTGCCCAAGTATTTGTCAAGACTGATGCCTAATAAGCTATCGCCCACCACAATGCTTTGGTTAAAGGCAGAGTTTTGTGCATAGATACGAGGTGTGACGAAAGAAGACTGTTCACCCTTTAGTCGTGCAAAGGCTTGTTTGAGTTCCTTTTCGTAAGGTGTGAGGTCTTCAAAGCGTTGGGCAACGTCCTTGCGAAGTTGCGTTAAGGTAGGATTGTTGTAAAATGCTCGTAAGCTATCTTCTATTCCTTCTTGGTCGGCGCGTCCCAATCGCAGCACATTCTCAATCAGAACACGGGTTTCGCGTGGAAACTCTGTATTCATTCTTTGCCAGAGTGCTATATTACCTGTACTGACATAATCATCAACAATACGGTCGTAGCGAACAATCCGTTGTGGGTTGCTCGCTTCATCCTTTATTAGGCTGCGGTCAAACTGACAACTGGCAATGCAAAATAAAAGTAAACCTATTTGCAAAGCCCGCATAATGTTACGCTTTTTTGTCAAAAATCTATAGTTTAAAAAATGCACCATTTCTTTACAGTGCAAATTGTTCATAGTGCAAAGATAGTGCAAGGTGAGCGCAATGCAAAATGAAAGTTAAAAAAACTTGAGTTAGTTTTCTTTCTTAGGGTGGGACGAAGACTTCAACGTGAGGATGGAGCGATAAGGGGTTCCTCCTCATATTCAAACTGTAACAGGCAATAAATCATGGCGTATAACAAGTCATAATGGAATATATGCCCGCCTTGGGTCAACTGAAATGAAAGATTCATAACCCATGACGCAACAGCCAATCTATAGGTGGGACAATCCTTTCGGCGGTGGATGAAGCGCAGCAACAGTAGCATGGCCAATATCTCCATCAACAAACCAATGGCTCCGTCGGTAGCCAACAACGTAACAAAACCGTTGTGGGCAAACAAGGGCTTTCCGATTTTCTGGCGTTCGTATTCCTTCAGTCCTGCCATTGAATAGCCAAAGGCAAGTTCAAAATAATTGCCTGAAGTGTAGAGTTCTATGGCATTCGCGATAAGCGTACCACGACCTGACCCCATCTCCTTCTTCTTTCCTGTGGCTGAATTGATGTCGAGAATGCGGTCGTGGAACGCTTTGTTCGAAACCATCATATAGGAAAAGACACTCCCCAAAATGACGCACAAGGCTGCAATCCGTATCCATTGTTTTGCCTGCAAATCCTTGGGAAAAAACAATATGCATATGCCTATAACACACATGACCCAACCTGTTCTCGCAAAGCCAAGATACATAGCATATATGCCAAGTCCTAATAAGAAGATATTATAGAGTTTAACTTTCCAGTTCTTAAAAGTACCCTTCTTATAATTATACAGCACAACCATAATACATATAGCCATAATCACCGACATGGCGTGCTGGTTCTGAAAAATACCAGTGAAACATTTGAAGTCGCCATAGTCAATTCCTTCCTGGTTGCTCTCCATGCCGAAGAAAAGAAAGGGAATGTTGGTAAGAATGAAGTATTGGCATACACACAGAAGACACTTATGCAGGGATATCGACTTGAGCGTATTCTGAAAATAATTGTAAGATAGGGGCAAGAACAAGAATGTAAGTCCATCCTGTATATTGCTGAAAAGGCTTTTGCACATCTGGCCATTTATCAGATGCTTCAGCGACAGCCAATAGTACATCTGTGTCCAATCTGGCGATGATTTATGCCTGTATTGGAACACATAATATATGAGGTATACCAACAATGGAATTTTCCAAAGTTGGGATATTTTCATCCCGCCCCCAATGTTTATGTTCTCGGAATAAAGCAGGATGAAGAAGGCAATGAATAGTAATATATAACGTTTTAGCTTAATGGGCATGATGCAAACTTATTCTTCAAGTAAGTAAAAACTTAGGGCTGAGAACATAAAGGCATTGCTCCAGCGCATATATGGAATCTTGGAACTCATGCCAGGTTTGAGCTGATAATAGAAATAGCCATTGGGATCTTGCATATTGTCGATGGTCCATTGCAACACCTTAGCAGCTGTTTGGCGAAATGCACCGAATTTGTGCAAACGTGACAGAGTGACAAACAATTGTCCGGGACAGTGGATATCGATTGGATAAGTCTGATTGTCGTAATACTTCGGAGTACCGTCATCGAGGAAAAAATGATTTATGTAATAATCAAAACCTTTGGCAATATTCTCATCAAAAGAGTTGTCGCCGGTATTTTCCTGATAAGCTATCAATCCGTCAAGATTGTAGCCTGTGTGGAAAGAGTCTCTCCATTTCTGCACGGGCAACATTCCGTATCGCCAAGATCCGTCCTCCTCCTGTCCAGCACAACAAGCAACAATACTCTTGCGTGCAAGTTGCTTATATGTCTCATTACCTGTATATTTATAGCAATAGCTCAACAAACGAGAACCTAGGATTGAAGCATTAAAAACTGTGTCGTTGCCTGGAAGCTTGCTATAGGAGAAAAGGAAACCATCTTTATACTCCGAGCGATGAAGGTCTTCAATAATGAACCTTGCCGCACTCAGAGCTACCTCCAAGTATCGCTTGTCGTGTGTAACTTCGTATGCCTTCATCAAGGCTGTAGCACAGAAGTTAGTGGCAACAACCGTGGGCGTATGGGCGGGAAAAAGGAACAGACGACGAGCCTGCCAATCGAAATTATATCCCCAGCAAGCACCATGAAACTCGCCTGGAAACATCTTGTCCGACCGCATCTGAAGAAGTAAGTCGGCTAAATACCTTATTTTACGAAGCACTTCGTCCGTAGTGCCCAGTTCCTTAAATGCCACACCTTTCTTCTCTATCATTTTATAGAGATTGCAATATCCTTGCAAAAAGAGTCCTATACCCTTGGCATTGTGTTCCTTGGGAACCATGGCTATTCTGCGCAAATTCACAGGACAACGCTTAAAGCCCTGAATGATGCAGAGTCTTAATATTGCAGAATGCTTAAGAGGCAGAAGCGCATTTGCCACTTTCGACTTCAAACCGTCATAGGGATCCCAGCCCTTATAGTCCTCGGTCTCACAATAAGATTTGAGGCGTATGAAACTGTCTATTAGAGACTTCATAGTTTCTATTTTTGTATTTTGCTGACCAACTGAAGAAACTTGCCGTTAGTCTGAAATATTAGTTTGTCGACATATCTGATTTCCACCGAATCTTTACTACCCATTGCCTTGGCATAGTGATTCAGTATGACTTGTTCGTCGGAAGAGGTGTACCGTTCGTTTTTTATAAGGCACACTATCAACTTACCAACATCCTCCTGAATATATTGTAGGCCGTCGATATGACTATATAGATGGCTATGCAGATTAAGCGCGGCTGTGTTTACGTATGTGCCGTCGGCTTTGTATATCAAACTTTTGTCCCATCTGCCTTGCACACCATCAAGACATCTGATACCGTATTTTGTTGTTATGCAACGTGCGTATCTGCTGTAATCTCCCGTCTTATAACGAATCAACGGAAAGAGTTTGTTGCAGAATGTAGTCCCAACCATTTCTCCAGCAACACCATTGTCTTTGATCACTCGATTTTCATTATCAACCAGTTCGCAATAGCCATAGTTCTCTTCTATATAATAGAGCATGCTTTCAGGACTGTTGCCTGCAAGAATCAGTTTCTCGCTGTGACCATAGAAGGAGTATATGGCTATCCCTATTTCCTCTAAAAACGCGCGTTGTTCCTCTGTGACACCCTCGCTTGCCAGAAACGCAACCTTGATGAAATCGAGGTTCAAGCCTTGCTGGACGCATAATTTGCAGAACTGATAGAACGACGACGGATAGGCATGGATAAAACGAATGTGGTATTTCTTCAACGCTTTCCAACATCTTGATGCATAAGGAGCATCCATACGGAACGGATCAAAAATAACCTCTTTCAGTATGGGGCTAATGATATAATCGCGGTCTTTACTTATATGATGATTGCGGAAAACACCACGCGCATCATATTTCCATCCGAACCACATCCACTGCTTATGAGTGAAAGCCAACGAATGGGCATAGCGGTTGAGCGGTTCCACAAGCTTCAAAGGCTTTCCGCTCGTCCCCCCTGTTGTGCCAGTATGGGCTTTTGCCCAATCGATATGGTCAACAAGAAAATCGTCCCAATGCGCCATCACCTCTTCCTTGTCAATGAACCCTATTTTTTCCTCAAAATCAGACAGGCTGTGAATTTGTAACGTTCCGTATTTCTTCCTGTAGTATGGAACATTGCAAATTGCGAAATTCACCATGTCAAGCAGTTTCTTCTCAGGATCACCTTTGTCTATACTCCTTAATATCCGATTATAATTTCTTCCATAAACCAAACCGCCCAACACATTCAGCCGCAAGAGAAAATAATTAAACCAATTGGGCCAATACGGAAGTTGGGTTTTTATAAAGTCAGCAATTCCCATAGACTATTATATACTTTTATACACCGCAAGGAGGCGCTGTTCGACCAATTGAGGCAAATTTTCCATACTTTTTTCCTTGGAGTATGCAGCCATCGAAGCCCTAAGTGCTTCGTCCTGCATGACGGCATCGATAGCCATTTTCATTTGTTGCTTGTTGCCTGGCTCAAACAACAATCCATTCTCGCCATCAACCACAATTTCTGGAATACCACCAACTGTGGTCGAGAGAACGGGTAAGCCGTATGATTCGGCTTCGAGTATGGAGATCGGCACGCCCTCGGTGTAGGAAGGCAAGATATAAGCATCGGCAATATTAAAAATAGCAGTCTTACCTTCTCCCGACAACCATCCGTGAAAACGAAGAATCTCCTCCATCTTATTGTCAGAAATAAAACGTCTCAGTTTCTCTTCTTCATACATTCCGCCACCAATATCAAGGATTAATTTGCCCCGATATTCCTCTTTATGTTCTGCAAGCATCTCAACAAGGTCGAATATGCCTTTTGCTTTGGTGATATGTCCCATATACAGCAAATGAAACACGTCAGTTTTGGAAACTGTCTTCTCAATTGGATAGGGTATGACATTGGGCACTATATGAACATTCTTATGGTGCACGACCTTCTCAAAAAACATTTTCCATTCAGGAGACAATGTTATGAGGGCATCGCATTGGTCAAGAATAGGCTGAATGAAGTATTTCTCCTTGTCATAATATTCCCTAAACCCACCTCCATGAATATGAATAACGACTTTTCGCCCCATGCGCTTGGCTGCCTTCACAAACCATGCCGAACGCTTGAAACTATTGTATGAAGCTGTGTGAATGTGCACAATCTTTATTTCGCTGTTCGTCGCCAATATCCAATGGAGTTTTGTCAGAGAAAACAAAGCCTTACATGTCTTCTTAAAAAAACTTCCGTCACACGAGTTGGTCAAACACCTGAAATCCGAGAATACGGCTTGTTGATACGTTGCAATACACTGGGCTACTCCACCCTTTGGCGGAACAAATTCAGGTCCTATTGTAAGTACTCCTTTCGACGAAATCATAAGATGCAATAAAATTGATTATTATATGAGTCCTATTTATTCAACTTTGTCCTGACATAAACGAAGCGTTTCAGGCAGTACCAAAAGTCGGAGAGCTTAAGATATTTGTAGGCTGAGCATATTTCTCCATATTTCAGCATGCCATGTTTGCGCAGGAGAGCCTTGACCTCTTTCGCGGAAATGCTTTCACTGTATAGCGCAAGAAACGTTCGGGCCAAACGATGCTGCAGGTCATACGAAATCTGGGTGAAGGGGCGGCATACCTCGTAGATGATGCTGTTGGCCATGATGATGCTCTCAATCTGTTTCTTGCCATAGACACGCTGTGTGACGGAGGCCTTGTTTTCGTAGTAGTCATACACGAAATGAACAATAGATTCTATGCGCTCCGCGTTTACGGCCACTTGATATAAGAGACAAGCATCTTCATAGATGGTCATATGATCCAGATTCTTCAGCTCATGATCATGAAACAGACTGGTGCGGTATAGTCTTCCCCACAGGCAACGTCTCGCCTTTTCATTCAGCAAGGCTTTCAGGAAATCCAGTTTCCCGGCATTTTCCTTTATCTGGTCGACAAGACGCTCCTTGTGCCCGTCCACGTATATCTTCGCAGCATTTCCCGACACAATGTCAGCACCTGTCTCAACCTGTTTCCTTACCAACTTTTCCACTGCATATATGGGCAAAGCATCATCGGAATCGACAAACATCAGGCATTCGCCTGTTGCTGCCATATAACCATCCTTACGGCTCATCATGGAGCCTTTGTTCGTGGAATGCTTGATGATCTTTATCGACGGATAGCTTTGCTGGTAGTCCTCCACAATGGACAATGAGTCGTCTTGGCTTACATCGTCCACCACGATAATCTCAATATCCTTATATGTCTGATTCAGGATGGAATCCAAGCATCGGCCGATAAACAGCTCTGCATTGTATAATGGGATGACAACTGAAACCTTCATTTTTCTCTCTCTTGTTGATTCTCCATCCATTCTTTTCTCTTGCGGGCGTTACGCCGCCACCACCAATAAAGCATGTGTTTAGGCAGTATGCGATACAACTTAGTGCACATCCATAGATATAGGCATCGGGAAATATAGCTAACATTCTTATGCCCACCTATGGCCTTGAAGTTCTCCTTGTAAAGTCGAAGCCTGTTCTCCGAAGAAACTCCCTCGTCGGCCACATAAATGGCAATCGGGCATGCCACATATTCTTTATTATATCCCTCTTCACAAATCTTTGTCAGCACGTTTCTGTCTGCCGCTATCCGATGGTTAAGGTCAAACAAGTGTGCCTTATGACAATCTGTGCGCACAAATTCTGCTTGGTGGCAGAAGCGGAAAACGCCATGGTCCAGCCCTTTCTTGTAGACACGTCCCCATTTGTATTTCATGATGAAGTCGCCACAGACGACAGCCACTTTTTCATCAAAAGTCTTGTTTTCAAAAATTTTCGCCAAAGTGTCTGCACTCACAAAAATGTCGCCCGCATTCATGAAATTTATCCAATCCCCAGTAGCAAGACCGATGCCTTTGTTCATCGCGTCGTAAATACCACGGTCGGGTTCCGATTGGATGACGATATTGGCTTTGGGATATGCTGCGCCTACCTTCTTGACAATGTCTAATGTATTGTCTTTGGACGCGCCATCTACAACAATATATTCTATATTGGAATAAGTCTGATCCAGCACCGACCTCATGGTCTGCTCGATCACATCACTGGCATTGTAACATACCGTGACAACTGTGATTCTAACTTTTTCCATATATTAATCGCCTTTCTTGTTTTCAATCGTTTGATACAAACTGAATATCTGATTTGAGTTCATCACAGACGTAAAATGCCGATAAGCATGTTGCTTGCCCTTTTCGGCTAAAGCCCCAAGGAGAGTGTGGTCCTCAATCAGCGATTTCATTTTGTCTGCCAAGCTCTCAACGTCTCCTAATTCATACAAGAGACCGGTTTCTCCATTCGTGATAATCTCGGGGTTCGCTCCGGTGTCCGATGCGATTACGGCAAGATTCTGCATCATGTATTCCACTGTGACACGTCCGAATGCCTCGTTTGTCGACAGCATCAATCCGACATCACTTCTTTGAAGAATCTGTGGCACATCTGTTCTGTAACCCAAAAACACCACCTGATTTTCCAATCCGTTGTCCGCAACATACTTCTTCAGTATTTCTGCATAGTCCTTGTCGCAATGTCCGACAATCCATATTCTGAAGTCATGCTCTGTCTGCTTCTTGATCAAGGCTGCAGCCTTAAGCGCTTCAAGCTGATTCTTATTGGGTTCCACCCTGCCTGTCAAGCAAAAAGTGGTCACCTTATTGTCATGTTTTGACCATAGCCGTTCATCCTTAGGAACAATACCATTATATATCAGCCTGATACGGTCATTGAAATACGGTCGAAATTTCTCTTCTATCACTTTCGATATGGCAATAGCACATGTGCACTTTGCATATATCCACCGTTCGTATCTCTTGCCAAAAACAGAGACAAGTCGAAAGTCCTCATAACCGAACTCCCTTAAATGCCAAACGTGAGGAACACCTCTAGCCATAGAGACAAAGGATCCCATGTCTATCACACTTGAATTGGAATGCACCAAATCAAACTTGACCTTCCGAAGCTTGAACATCAGGTTGACGTTTCGTAGAACAAAAGACAAAAAGATTTTCAACTTCTCGACGAGGGATTTGCCAGCCGCCAGCTTGAACTTAACCAAAGGGAGTACGTAACATTCTATTCCCCTTGTCTTGCATTCTGTAGCAATGGATTGACCATTTCGAGAGGCTTCACGGGGACAAACGACAATGGGAGTGACATGGTGGTTCGCACGTAATTCCTCAATCAGTTGAAGCAGACTCCTGTTGGCACCATCCATAGCACCTACATGGGTTATATACAAAACACGGATCATTTTTAGTATCAGCCTTTCCTAAATATAGCTACCAGTTATCTTATCTTGTTGAAACTCTCTTTATGACAAACCCGTCCCCCCCTATACCATATATATATCAGCCACATATGGTCCATGCCGCAGTTATTCCTAATGGGGAAACCAACCAAGCAGAAGATGATTCAGAAGCAGAGGTGACGCTTCACGAGGCGCACGACATCCGAAAAGCGCAGATACTTGATAACTGAAACTTTCATATTCTCTCTTTCTTATTCAACACACTTTGTTCGGGCATCATGCCGCCTTCATCTCTTTTCTGAGGGCAACGATTTTTCTCTGGATTTTCACGATATATATATGGAGTGGGCTCTTCATTTAAGAATGATGGTGCAGCCGTTTCCTGGCGTTCCCTACGAAGCGCTTCAAAGCCTGCCGTTCGTCGTGCGTCAGGCCGATGGCGTAAATCAGTCCCACCGTCAGCGCTGCGCTAATGCCAATTGAAGCCAGCTTTCCCGCCACGCTCTCGACGCCCATCAGCGAGTGGAGATAGAACCCTACCCCCGCCATAAGGGCAATCACCAACGGACGCCCGTAGGCTTCGCGGGCATACAGCCAGGCATCGAATCCCAGCAGACGGTGCATCAGATAGAGCTGCACCCCACGCTGCACGACGTCGGCCACGAGGAACAGCACCAGAATGCTATAGGCCGGATAGCCCTCGCGGAAGAGCACATAGCCAATGGGAATGCACGCGATGAAGCACACGCTCGTGTTGAGTTTGAACCATCGGATGCGTCCCGTGGCGTTGATGAGATTGAAGATTCCGCCGCAGGTGAGCGACATTCCGCCCACCAACACGTTGAGCAACGTCAGCATATACGCCCCTTCGGGCACCTTCCCTAACCAGAGTTGCATGACGAAATCGAGTTCGACAAGCAACGGGAAACAGATTAGTTCAAACATCAAGATGTTGATGCGCCCAATCTTGTTGCAGAGGTAAGTGCAGCGCCCGTTGTCTCCTGCAGCATACGACTGGATGATCTGCGGAGCCGAGGCACTGTCGAAACTTCCCGTGAACGACATGATACTCTGATTCACCGTGCGGCTGATGGCAAATGCACCGTTCATCGCCGTACCGAAGAAGCTGTTGAGCAGCAAGTCGCTACCCGACGAGCGCACCATATAGGCCAGCGTCGCCAGCACGTTCCATCCACCGAACCCCAGCACCTCCCGATAGCGCGACCAGCCTCTGATGAAGCGGCGTCGGATGATAGCGGGCCAGCGGCGGTGGGCCACGTAGTGATAGACAACGAACGTGTTCACCGTTGTCAGGGAGAAGATCACGCTGTAGATGCGCAGAGCATAGCTGCCTTCATAGAGGCATAGCATCAGAATGCAGCCCAGGCGCACCAGCGAATTGACGATGTCAAGCACAGCCATGAAGCGAAACCGTTCATGGGCCGCGAAGAGGCTCTGATAAGGCCCGTTGACGATGCCCAGACAGGCCGTGAGCATACTGATATGATAGACAAAAAGCGCATCGGGCAATTTCCCCGGCGCCACGTTGAGCCGATGGTTGACATACCACAATCCCACCGTTTCGGCCAACACAAAGATGATGAGGGCCAGACAGAGATGGAGCAGGAGATTGATGTTGAACGACGCATTGACGTCGCCGCCCTCCTTGCCCATCTCCGTATTGAAGAAGCGCGACGTGGCGCTCGAAAGGGAATTGCTGATGAAGGTGAACAGAGCCAGCACGCCTCCCACCACAGCAAAGAGTCCATAGTCCGAAACACCCAGTATCTCCAGCGCCAAGCGCGACACGTAGAGCCCCACCACCATCGTGGTGAGCAACCTTACGTACATGAAGAGGGTGTTTTTCGCTATGCGTTTGTTCGCATTTTCCATTTACGAGTTGTGATAGCCATAATGGTAGCCATAATGATAGCCATAGTGTCCGCCCTGCATGGAGGCGTTGAGCACAATCGACACATGCTTATACTTACCGTTATGCGCATTGATTTCCAGTTCCTCCACACTTCTCCGCGCGCTTTCCCGTGCACGGATGACGAAGAGCGTGCGGTCAGCATGGCGCTCAATCAGTCCCGTATCGGCCAGCGTGTCAGACGGCGGACAGTCGATGAGGATGAAGTCATAGTTCGGGCGCTGCTCAGCCAGCAGCTGGGGCAGACGCTCTCCAGCGAGCAGTTCCGTCGGGTTGGGCGGAATGGTGCCCACAGGGAGGATGTCCAGCGTGGGATAACCGTCGAGATGGAAGATGAGTTTTGTCACGTCGTCCTCCAGTTCGGCCAGATAGTCGGCAAGGCCCTTCCCATGGGCGTGGAAAACGTGGGTGGCCGTGGCATGGCGCAAGTCCCCGTCAATATAGAGCACGCGCTTGCCCGAAATGGCCAAGGCCAACGCCAGATTGGTTGACACGAAGGTCTTGCCCGAGTCCATATAGTCGGACGTGACGATATAGACGTTCTTCTCTCCATGATGCGATGTCATGAACTCCAGGTTCGAACGCAAATAGCGAAACGCTTCGTTGACAATGTCCTGCTTGCCGGGTTCCACGACAAGGCGGCAAATCTTCTTCTTTTTCTTCTTTCTTCGCAGCCACTTGTCGAGCTGGGGGAAACACCGTTTCCGCTCAAGCGCACAGAAGGGGATATCCCCCACAAGCGAGAGCGACGTACGATGCTCGATGTCCGACTTCGAGCGCACCGTGTTGTCCAGACATTCACGGGTGAAAATCAACGCCACGGGCACAATCAGCGCGAAAAGCACCGCTGCGAAGAGCGTCAGTTTCGAATTGGGCGACGAAGGCTTGTCGCTGCCATGCGGCATGTCAATCATCTGCGTGATGACCGACGAATAGGTCATGCTGATCTGATTCTCCTCCTTCTTCTGCAACAGATAGAGATAGAGGCTTTCCTTCACCTTCTGATCACGCTCGACGCTGACGAGATGTTTGGCCTGCGTCGGGTTCGAACTGATTTTCGAGCTGGCCTCTCCGTTGTAGCCGCGCAGGGCATTGAGCTGGATGTCAAACGTGTTAATCTGATTTTCAATGGTCGCGAGAATATTGCGTCGCACCTCGTCAATCTCCGCCTCCTGCTTGAGGATAAGTGGATTCTGGGCCGATGTGCCCAGCATGTTGTTCTTCAGCGCGAGCAGCATGCTGTTGTACTGGTTGATCTGCGCCTCCACCATGGCATTCCCGATGCCCGAGTTCGTGGGCAGCAACTGATAGCGTGAGGCGCGATTCTTGAGAATGTCGAGCACATATTGCGCCATGGAGCGCTGGCTCGTCAGGCGCAGGATCTCGGCGTCCGACTGGCTCTGCTGTTGCAGATAGATGTCGCTGACAGAGGAGAGGTCGGTGATCTTATGGCGCGTCTTGAATTTCGAGATACTGTCGTCCACGCTGTTGAGCTCCTGCTCGATCAGCCTCAGGCGGTCCTCAATGAAGTGCGACGTGCTGGCGGCCATCTGCCTCTTGTCGTCAATCCACTTCTGGTTGTAGACCGTCACAATGCCGTTGAGCACGCGCTCCGCCATGTCGGGTGACGTGGCAGAAAAAGTGATACTGACGATGGTCGATTTGTCGCTTTCCAACTTTGTCGTCAAGCGTCCCTGGATACTTTCTGCTTTGCGTAACGCCTCCTTGTAGGTCTTGGCGTTCATCTCACGGCGCGCCACTTCCATCAGCACCTCAAGCGACTTGAACTGCCGCTCCACATTGGCCACGTTTGTGTTTTGCGTGATCAAGGCGAGGTCGTTGAAGTCATTGTCACCTGATTTCGCATTGGAATTCTTGCCCTGCACCTCCTGTTTCACGAGCACCGCAACTTCGCGGGTATACATCTTGGGAGCCTTCATCAGATAGTAGCAGGCCACTCCCACGCAGACAAGGAGCGACAGCACAAACCAATTCCAGCGCGCCAGACAGAGGTTCCACAGGTCAGGGAGGGTTATATATTCGTCCGCCAGAGTTTTGCGGACCGTCTTTTGGTCATCCATCAGTGTTTGAGAATTAAAGCAGTTATCGTGGCAATCAGCGACGCAATGGAAATCCACACCGAAGGCGTGTTGAACGTGTTGCCCGTCGCTTTGGCCTCCCGTTTACGCTTGTCCGTGGGCGAAACGTAGACGAGGTCGTTCTGCTGCAGATAGTAGGCCGGTGACTGAAGCACCGTCTGCATGCGAGTCAAATCGACGCAGTACGTCTCGTTGACACCGTCCACCTGCCGCGCCACAAGCACATTCTGTCGGTCACCATTGATCGTCAGGTCACCGGCAGCTGCCAGGGCATCGACCAGCGTGAAATGGTCCTTCGTGACGTTGATACGCCCCGCATGGTTCACCTCACCGAGCACGTTGACGCCCATGTTGACATATTCAACCGTGACAATCGGGTCGCTCACCAGCTCGCGCGCGATGAGTCGGCGCTGGATGTAGTCAGCCACTTCGCGCCGCGTCTTTCCGCCCACGGAGATTCGCCCGAGCACCGGGAAATCGATCGTCCCTTGTTCGTCAACGGTATAGGCTACCATCTGACGCGTGCCCGAAGTGCTCGACGAGGCCGTCGTCTGCGGTTTCACGCTGGCTCCCAGCGTGGAAGCCGCATTCGCTGCCGAGAGGGTGAACTGGCTTTCGAGCATCGGATTGGAACTGTTCACGACGATGTTCACCTTGTCCTCCGGCCGCAAGCGCAACTGCTGCTCAGCCTGCAAAGCCATGCCGCTGAGCTGCTCCGCATCCTGGAAATAGGCCACGTTATTCGGCGTGGAACAGGAGGCCGCCCACAGGCAGACGGTGCCGAGCAGGATACCTAGGCGAAAGGTGGTTCTTATTGTCTTTAGATTCATTCTTCTAAGTCGTTTATGTGTTTTATCGGTTGCTGCTGCAAGCCGGCAGCGGGATCTCGGTTGCAGGGTCGTCAAACGGTTCGAGAAAATCGTTCGGCACGTATGCCGTCGTCATCGTGAGCAACCCCTCAAGGTAAATCGCCACACGCTGCTGTCCCATGAATCGCGCCACGCGCCCCACGACTCCTCGATCGTCACGCTTTGTCCCTTGATGGTTTTTGTCGTTCGGATGGTGGGGTAATAAGCCTTCACTCCATGGGCCACCATATAGGGTGGTTCTAATAATTCTGAAATAGGGATTTGTGCGCTCTCGGAAGTGTATTTTTGAAAGTTTGTGAGGGAGCATAGCGGGCTATGTGACCGAACAAACTTTCAAAAAGACACTTTCGAGAGCGTACAAATCACATTTCAGAATAGCAGAACTCTAAAAACAGAATTTTTAGAACCACCCTATAGTCATACGCCCGCTTCTCCCTTCCGTAGGTCGTGCGGAGCACATACCAGTGGGAATGGGGGCGGTCAAGATGCGACTAAAGATACTGTTCCATGCAAGGATAAAAGAAAAAGATGACTTTTCCCGTTTTGTTTGATGGACAAAGGATACAACGGGTGGACACCCCTTATCTGAATTTGGGTACGTCAAAAACCATATTCAGCCTTAGGGAGCGCATCGGGAGTAACACCGATGACAAATGAGAGAGCAATATTCCCCTCTCCAACGAAGAAAGGGGGCGCCGATTCATTGGGCCACGTGGGACAACCGATGAACCTGCCAAAATCTGTTCTAGGCAGAAGCAGATAATCAGGTGCGTGCAGCAGCATGGCTACAGCCCAAACAGCGTTCTTTCTGTATTTCACATTCAAGAACACTCTTTCACGTGCAAAGTTAAAAAAAACAAGTTACAAAACAATCTGCCTAGCCAAATTCAACGACGAAACCACATGATTTATACACAAACTCCCCTTTTTATTCATTAAAATCCAAGACGCAGACAGATAAAAATTCGGGGGGGACATCGGAACGATTAAGAACTTAAATTTCGGATTTAACAAGGACGAACCCGCCCTTGTTAAATCCGAAACTTCAGTAAACCTTATTATATATTAAGGTAGTAACATTTTCTTTACCGTCATGTTCTTTGACAATCGGCTTAGGTCGACATTACCTTTAATACCCTTTACGCGTCCAGCGTCGCTAAACTGCCAGAGGTCGTAGTTGGCACCATTGATAATGGGAGGCGTGCGCCGATAGGCGGCAATGAAGAGGTAGTGGCGGTTGAAGCGTGGATTGAGATAAGTATTGTAGAAGTTTTGGTGCGTATAGATGATGGGCAACTTATTATAATGCTTCTTCACTAGGCGCACAAAGGTCATGAGACTATCTTGTAGTTGCTGCTTGCTCTTCCACCCCTTAAATTCCTCCACGTCAACAATTGGTGCAAGGTCCTGATACGTAAGGTTGGCTTGCGAGCGAAACCACGCAAACTGTTCATGTGCGGAACTACGTGCCGTGAAGTAGTGATAAATGCCTATCTTAAAGCCTTGTCGGTGTGCCTCACGCGCATTGTCAAGGTAGCGGCGGTCAACGTGGCCTGTGCCTTCGGTAGCCTTGATGAACACGTAGCGAATGTTCTTGTTGCTGCGTCGCACCGTCTTCCAGTCAATTGTACCATTGTGGCGCGACACGTCAATGCCGTCATACCCTGTACTATAGGGGCGAGTGTCTGTCGCCTCGCGGTGACAGGCACAAGCCGTAAGGAGTAGCAGTAATAGTAGCGGTAGAAAGTGTATATATTTCATACATTATGTTACTGGAAGTAGATGCGCTTTACACGCGTGCTGACAGAGGTAAGCACCTCGTAGGGAATTGTGTCGAGCACGTCAGAGAGTACTGTTACGGGAAGGTTGTCGCCAAAGATCTCGACCGTGTCTCCCTCGTGGCAGTCAATGTCGGTCACGTCGATCATGCAAACGTCCATACAGATATTGCCAATGTAGGGTGCCTTCTGTCCGTTCACCAAGCAGTAGCAATGGCGATTGCCCAAGTGGCGGTTCAATCCGTCGGCATAGCCAATAGGTATGGCGGCAATGCGTGAGTCACGATCAACGAACGAACGGCGCGAATAACCTATACTATCGCCTTTCGGCACATTGCGAATTTGTAGTATTGTGGTGCGCAATGACGTAACGTTGTGTAGTCGGCGGTTGTCAATCGGGTCGATGCCGTAAAGTCCCAAGCCAAGGCGTACCATGTCGAGGTGGCGCTCGGGAAAACGTTCAATGCCCGCACTGTTGCAGATGTGGCGCAACACCTTGTTGGGGAAGGCTGCTTGCAGTTGTCGTGAAGCCTTGTCGAAAATCTCAAATTGATGTTGTGAAAATTCATCAAAGTCGGGTGAGTCAGAACCCACAAAGTGTGAGAATACCGAACGCGGCACAATGGCCGTTTGACGTTTCAGGCGTTTAATCACTTCGGACACGTCGGTGACAGGATTAAATCCTAAGCGGTGCATGCCCGTGTCCAATTTAATATGAACGGGGAAGGCTTGAATGCCCTCCTTTTCGGCAGCATAAACCAATGCGTCGAGCAACTTAAAGTTATACACTTCAGGCTCTAAGTCGTATTGGAAGAGGGTATTGAAAGCCGTCATCTCAGGGTTCATTACGATGATACCCGTTGTGATGCCAGCACGACGCAGTTCTGCTCCCTCGTCGGCCACGGCCACGGCTAAGTAGTCCACGCCACGATCTTGTAAGGTCTTAGCTATCTCAACCGAACCTGCTCCATAAGCCGAAGCCTTCACCATACACGTGATTTTGGTTTCGGGCTTCATAAACGAACGGTAGAAGTTTAAGTTTTCGGTAATGGCCTCCAAGTTCACGTCAAGTGTCGTCTCGTGAACGCGCAGTGATAAGGCAGCTGTAATCTCTTCAAAACCAAACTTACGTGATCCCTTAATCAGCACCATCTCGTTCGATAGCGAGTCGAGCAGTCCGCTCTCTTTCAACGCTTCACTCGATTCGAAGAAAGTCTTCTTCACGTTGAAGAGGGAGTGAGCGGCCGATATTTCAGGACCGACACCGATCAGATGGTCAATGCCACGGTGATTGACCATATCGGCCACTTGGCTATAAAGTTCAACGACCGAAAGTCCCGTTTGCAGTATGTCAGAGAGAATAAGTGTCTTGTGCTTCTCTTGTTGCTCAGGACGGCGGTTCATAAAGTCAAGCGCAATATCGAGTGAAGCTACGTCAGAGTTGTAGCTATCGTTAATGAGCGTACACCCTCTCACACCTTGTATCACCTCGAGTCGCATGGCAATCGGTTCGAGTGTAGCCATACGCTCTGCAATCACCTCAGGTTGTAAGTGGAGATATAGGCAAGCTGCCAGACAATGGATGCAGTCTTGAATCGAGGCTTCGTCAGTAAAGGGAATACGGAAGTCGTTCTCTGCGCCTAAGAAGCGGTAAGTAATATGCGTAGTGCGATCCTCCTTTTCAATGCTGCGAATGAAGAGAGGAGAGTCCGTGTTGCGCGTTGACCATGCTATGGCATCACCCGTGTAGAGTGAGACCGCCATGCATTCATTGATTACTTCGTCGTCGGCACAGTAAATCACCACTTCAGCATCTTTGAAGAGAGAAATCTTCTCTAAGCATTTCTCTTGAATAGTGGCAAAGTTCTCTTGATGTGCGGGGCCAATGTTGGTCATAATGCCGATGGTAGGCTGAATAATCGCTTTCAGTGCCTGCATCTCGCCCGGTTGTGAGATGCCTGCTTCGAATATGCCCACCTGTGAGTGTTCGTTGAGCAACCATACGCTCAGAGGTACACCCACTTGAGAGTTATATGAACGGGGCGAACGTGTTACGTTAAGTGAAGGAGAAAGTAATTGGTACAGCCATTCTTTTACCACCGTTTTACCATTCGACCCTGTCACACCGATAATAGGCAGATCATATTCATCGCGGTGGCGCTCAGCCAAGCGTTGTAAGGCTTTCAGCGGACTTACAACGAGCAGAAAATTAGCGTCAGCATAATCCGTTTCGTAATTGCCAGGCACGTTGCCCACTACAAAGTTACGAACGCCACGTCGGTAGAGTTCGGCTATATAATGATGTCCGTCGCCCAACTTAGTGCGCAAGGCGAAGAAAAGTGTTGTCTCGGGAAAGGCCAGTGAGCGGCTGTCCGTTAGTAGCCAATCAATGCTCGCTTCGGCTGAGCCAAAGCGGCGTGCGCCGATAAGGGCGGTAATATTATCAATGGAGTAGTGCATAATTTATTGCAACTTTTTTATGGGTGGTTCTAATAATTCTGAAATAGGGATTTGTGCGCTATCGGAAGTGTATTTTTGAAAGTTTGTGAGGGAGCATAGCGGGCTATGTGACCGAACAAACTTTCAAAAAGACACTTTCGAGAGCGTACAAATCACATTTCAGAATAGCAGAACTCTAAAAACAGAATTTTTAGAACCACCCTTATATGAATGCAAAGTTAATTGTTGCCTTTTTATTATGCAAGGAGTTGGTGAAACAAACTGCAATTATCGGCCTAATTGCAGTTTACCCACACGATTCGTTATAGAGCCATTAAAATAGAGTCATCTTACGAATAAAGATTAAAGCAGTCAACTATAATCGTTAAACCACATATAGCCGTTAAACAATGTACATTCAGTTATCGTCCACTGGCCCGTGGAAGTGTTTCCACAGGCCAGTGGAAACACGTCCACAGGCCAGTGGACGACGACTGAGTGGGCAAGTTCAGGGCCGACGCATTACTCTATGGCATCAATTTGGCAAGGAAAGAACTGTCCCAT
>OKRS01001019.1_pt1 | contig 19549 bp, 19 predicted proteins | sample 1601191 | NCBI WGS metagenome assembly OKRS01 (sample SAMEA3541509, study PRJEB24748) | human gut metagenome | biome: human gut; feature: human-associated habitat; material: faeces | place: China | collected 2012
TACTCATGATAACTCGTCATCGGCGTTTTGATCTCAAAATGATTCAACAGCTTAATGGAATTTCTGGTATCTTCCGCTGCGATCAGATCCACTTCCTTTAATGTACGAAGCACCCGGTACGTGATATCTTCAAGATTGCCGATCGGCGTTGCACATAAATATAATTTTCCTGCCATCGTTCTCTCCATTTTCGGAATATTATGCTGATTCTTATTAGCACATTATAAAACCACTCCGTAAAATTGACAAGAAAATCCTGCGTTATACTAAGATAAACTTTCATGTTCAATTAATTGATTCACCTTCCTGCGGAGTTCAATGAACTCATCCGTATCTTTGAGTGACAGATCACGATTATACGGCAGCAATACCGGAACCTCTGCCTTTACGGTTCCCGGTCTCTGTGTCAGCACATAAATTTTGCTGGATAAAAAGACTGCCTCCTCTATATCGTGTGTGACAAAAATAACAGTCGGCTTTTCCTCCTGCCAGATCTGGCGCATTAAAAGCTGCATGTCCGCTTTGGTCTGCGGGTCTAAGGCAGAGAACGGTTCATCCATAAGCAGTACCTCCGGGCTGTTTGCCAGTGCTCTCGCGATCGCAACCCTCTGTTTCATACCACCGGAAAGTTTGCTTACCTCTGTTTGCAACAAATCCTCCAGTTGAAACTGTGCGACCAGCTCTTTTGTGTTGGCGTTGTGGCTGCCGCCCCAGAGTTTCAGATTATCCTGCACCGTCAGTTCTTCCATCAACGGATTTTCCTGCGGCACATAACCGCAAAACCGACGAAATGTACTGCTTTTGTAGGCTGCTTTTTTTCCAAAATAGCATAGTTCACCGCCATCCGGCTTTAAAATGCCCGCCATGATCTGCATTAAGGTAGATTTGCCGCAGCCGTTTTTCCCTGCGATCGCAACGCACTCCCCCGGCTTAACCTGAAAGGTGATATCGGACAGTACTTTCTTTTTTCCATAACTTTTTCGAATCTGTGTTACCTCTATCATGTTATCTCAATTCTTCTTAATCTGCTTTTCATTGTCTTTTTGTGATTTTTCAGTACTTCACAATTACGATTCGTAACTGTTCAGTTCTACTTTCTTTACAATCAGAATTTTTTCTCCTCTGCGCAGATCCTCATCCGTCCGGTGATTATCCCGCAGAATATCTTCCACCGTTGTGTGATTCTCCTTTGCGATACTCCAAAGCGAATCCCCATCTTTTGCAATGTAACCGACCAGTCCCGGACGCTTCTGTAACTGCTCCATATCCAGAGCCTCCTCACGCATATCAGTAATATTATCTATCTGTTCCTGCTCAAATGCAAGCAAATCTAATCCGATCACCGCTTTTATTTCCACATGATCCTGATCGAGCATGACCGCGGACAACTGGCTGATCCTGCAATCAAGCTCTGTCTGCAGTTTATTTTTCCGCTCCAAAGCCTCCAACTCTTCCGGCTTATTGCGCTCTGTCCGCGCCGTCTGCTGTGGGATTTCTATGAGCTGTTCAAATGGATAAATCTCTCTGGCAGAACCGATTGGCATCTGATCGTCGGTCGTGATATAAAGCAGTTCTGTGACCAGAATCCCCTCTGCACGCACGCCCTGTTCGGTCAATTCCGTGCTCTCTAAATGAACCGTTCCCTCACAGGAACAAATCTGTAAAATCTTCTCCTGACTTTCCGCTAACTCCATCTGCTCGGTCAAGCGGCACTGGCTGTCATTTTTCACAGAAATATGATGTAAAGTCACGCCTGTGCAGACCGGAATGATCTCCTTTTTCAGAGAATAAACGTCCTCTAACATGGAAATCTCCTGTTCTTTCCACACCCGGATATCCAGATTCATCACAAGTTCCAGGACCAGAACGCGCTCCTCACCGTCGTAGTCCGGCTTTACCTCAAGTTCCATGGAAGCCGGTCTTGCCTTCACTTTATAAATAATATCTGCCTCCGTTCCTGCGTCACATTCCACACCGCAGTCCAATGGAATCACCATCTCATACCACTGCACGCGGTCTGTTTCCTCTTCCTCCTGATACAAAACGGAGATGAGCACTTCGCCACTCAGTTTTACACCGTCCTGCCCCATTTTTGTATCCAGATTGCGGATTTCTAAGCTTTTCCATAAAATTTCCTGCACATTTGGTTTGCTTGACGGCAGTGTGATCTCGCTTTTCTGGCGGCACTGATCGCGCTTCATACATAAAAGCTGTAAGATATTTGTGTTCCGATAACGTTTTTCACATCCGTCATCCGCCTCTATCCCAACACAGAGTTCATCCTCTTTTTCCTGCGGTTCTTCTGTCTTTAACAAAATGACTGCCCGCACGCTGATTTTTCTGGAATGGATGACTCCGATCGTGAGATCCTCAATCTCTCCGGATGCCTGTATCACATCATATTCCTGTACACCGTCCATGTTGAGTTTTTCCTGAAACGGTATCTCTCCTTTCAGACAGCTTATTTTTCCATTTTCCTGATCGCTGCGGTACAATACCCTGAAAACAAGGCGTCCCTTTAACCACGCTGCGCCTGCTGCCGCCTTCACCTCATCAAAATGAAGTTCTCCCTTTTCTTTTAACACTTTCACAATATCCGGCCGGTAGTCCGGCACGTTGTAATCGTCATCTAATGTAATCTGGCTCTGTGCACTGGCAAATGTCGTGCAACTATGTAATTTTATTTTATTTAACTGCAAAAAAATTCCCCCGATCCGAAATCCTTTTTTTCATTGTATTCGAATAGAGGGAATTTTATACACGCTTTTATCACTATTTGCTCACAAAATAGCCATCTGCACACTTTCTTAGCAGAGTTTCATGCGAATATCTTTTGTAATAATATCATTGTAACTAAAGGATAATAACTGAGGTTGATTGTCATCACGCTCATCATTTACCAATATCGTGAAAACACTTGGATATGCATGCTGGATCACGCCCTGCTGGATATCAACCTTATTACGCCCACGATCAAGCTGGATCATAACTTTACTGCCACACTGCTGGTGTACGGATGCACGTACCTTACTGATGTCTGCCTGTTGCATTTTTCTACCTCCTTATTTCACGCTTTACTTTAGCACTGTAATAAAATTTCGTCAAACTGATTTGCGTGTTTTGCACAAAATTCATGAATATTTGCAATTTTTCTCTATTTTTGAATGTTTTTTCATACAAATCTACTCAAACACTACATTCTCATCCCGCAGCTCCACTTTCACCACAATATATGGATAACTTGGGCTCTTACTGATGGTTTCCCCCTTGCGCGGACCAATCAGTTCCGTATCAAAAATGATCGCATTCGATGTCAGATACAGATCGCGGATACAGATACTATACCCTCCGGTCTCCTGTTCTCCGTAGCCTCTTACTATGTATAAAAATTCGCTGTCTTTGTACGTCATTTTAAAATCTGCAGCCTTTTTCTCCTCAATATCATTTTGCAGTTCTCCGGCATGTCTGCCTCTGCGGCGATCGTGTAATCAAGATCACTGATTTTTGTCCGGTTCGTCTGTTCCACACTGCATCCGGCAAAAAGAAGTGCTGCAAAAAAAAGTGTTGCAAAAAGAAATCCCGGTTTCCAAAAACCATACCTGCTTTTTTCCATTTTCGTCTGCATACCCGCCTCCAGTTCCGTGCCCTGCGGCACAGCATTTTTGCTCTTATAGTTACTGTTCACCCGTACCTCATTCCAGTAACCTCTTATACCATTGTATGCCGGCATACCTTTCTATATTCCTAATTTATGAGTTGTTTTTCTCTTCCCCAACCCTTATAATGGGATGAGGCTGATATTTCAGCACAACACAGATCATCGTATTTTTATAAAACATTTTATTAAGTAGAAAGGAATTTTCCTTATGATAAGATTAATACTTACATTAGTTTTTGTGATTCTCTACCTCATCATCGGAATCCCGGTGCTCGGCGTAGAATGGATCATTGCAAAATACAACAAAAAAGCTGCCGATATAAGCCAGCTTCGCATGGTACAGTGGGCATTCCGCGTGATTTTATTTATCTGTGGAACGAAAGTGACCGTCATCGGTGAAGAAAATGTCCCGAAAGATCAGGCGGTCTTATACATCGGAAACCACAGAAGCTATTTCGATATTATCATTACCTATGCACGCTGCCCGCGTCTCACCGGCTACATTGCGAAAAAGGATATGGAAAAAGTGCCGTTGCTGCGCACCTGGATGCGGCGTCTGCACTGTCTGTTTATCGACCGTGAGAATGTAAAAGAAGCGTTAAAAACGATCCTTGCCGGAATCGACAATGTAAAGAATGGAATTTCCATGTGTATCTTCCCGGAAGGCACAAGAAATAAAACGGACGATCTGATGCTCCCATTCAAAGAGGGAAGTTTCAAGATTGCGGAAAAGAGTGGCTGTCCGATTATCCCGATGGCGATCACGAACTCCGCAGATGTGTTGGAGGCTCATATGCCTCGTGTCAAAAAAGCACATGTAATTGTAGAATACGGAAAACCAATTTATCCGAACGAGCTGGATAAGGAACAGAAGAAAAAAATCGGAGCTTACTGTCAGGATGTGATTGCTGAGATGTTAGAGAAAAATAAATCTATGATTTAGGTATCTGTCAGACCATATTAGAACATAAAATAATCTATTTTGAAAAGCCCCAGTGTTTCGGCACTGGGGGTTTTGGCGCGTTGCATCGGACATTCCTATTTTTACTTCGTCAATTCCTTCACAATCTCCGGGAATCCCATAAAATGTGACGCTTTCACAAGCACTGTATCACCGCTCTGTACCTCTTTGACAAGGTCTTTGATCAGGTCTGCTTTGTCCTCATAATGATGGACTTCCGTCTTGCTGCTGCATGTACGCACTGCTTTAGCGATCTCCTGCGAGAGTGTTCCCACACAGTAAAGTGCGTCAATTCCTTTTCCTGCAAAATGTTCTCCAACCATATAGTGAAGCTGTTTTTCCTCTGCGCCAAGCTCGCCCATATCTCCGAGTACCGCGATTTTTCTGCCCGGTGCGTTGGACAATACATCGATGGATGCTTTCATGGAAACCGGATTTGCATTGTAGCAGTCGTCGATGATCGTAATGCCATTTTTGTGGATCAGATTACTTCTGCCGCCGATCGTCTGCACTGATTCAATCCCGCGCTTCATCTCGTCACAGGTCAGCCCTAATTCTCTTGCCACGCTCACCGCTGCCAGCGCATTGTATACATTGTGTTCTCCGGCGATTGGAATCGTGACTTCCATCGTCACTTCCCCGCCTGTCTCTTTCGACGGATAATGGATCGCTGCTTTTGTTCCGGTCAGGTCAACTGCCTCTACATTCGTTGCGTAAACCGTTTTCTCGGCAAGCGTCTTAGTTCCTTCCTCTGTTTCAGCCACTTTGGCAGCCTTTTCGATACCATAGAACACTGCCGGTTTTCCATTGACAACTTTCTTATCGCAGAGCTTGTCGTCATCTCCGTTTAATACCGCAATTCCATCCGGTGTCAGATGCGCAAAACTCTCTGTCTTTGCCTTTAAGATTCCATCTCTTGTGATGAGATTTTCCAGATGGCAGAGTCCGATGTTCGTGATCACGCAGATGTCCGGGTTTGCCATTGTGGATAACCGGTCCATCTCACCAAACTCGGAAATTCCCATCTCAAGCACAGCCACCTGATGTTCCTCCCGGATTTTAAAAATCGTGAGTGGAAGTCCGATCTCGTTATTCAAGTTTCCCTCTGTTTTTAACACGTTATATTTCTGTGCCAGAACAGATGCGATCATCTCTTTAGTGCTCGTTTTTCCAACGCTTCCTGTGATTCCGACTACTTTAATATCCAGACCTCTGCGGTAATCTGCTGCGATCTTCTTCATCGCATCTAAGGTGTTTTCCACGAGAATGCATGGACCTGCCGGATCCTCCAACTTCTCTTCAGAGAGCACTGCCAGTGCTCCTTTTTCAAAAACTGATGGGATGAAACTGTGTCCGTCCACCTTTTCTCCACGTACCGGGATAAATAAGTAATCTTTTTCCACAAGGCGGCTGTCGATCACTGCTCCTTGGATCTCACGCGTTTTATCCGCTTCATTTCCTATGTAAGTACCGCCGCAGACTGCTGCGATATGCTCTAAGGTCATATTTTTCATATCATACTCCTGTTATTATAGAACAAACTGCCACCGGTTCTGCAAAACTGGTGGCGATATGTCATTCATCATTATTTCTCATATTTTTTTAAGGAAATCTCAATCAGCTTCTCACATAACTGATTAAAGTTGATTCCCAGAACGCCTGCTTCCTGTGGAAGAAGGCTTGTCGGTGTCATGCCGGGAAGTGTGTTTGCTTCCAGACAGTAAATTTCGTTATTCTTATTTAATAAGAAATCCGAGCGGGAGTAAGTATCCAGTCCTAACACCTCTGCCACGCGCTCTGCGTAATGCTGCATCCGCTTTGTGATCTCTTCCGGTAATTCTGCCGGACAGGTTTCAACTGCACTGCCTGCTTTGTACTTATTCTTGTAATCATAGAATCCCTGAATTGGTGCGATCTCAATGACCGGAAGCGCCTTATAGTCAATAACGCCGATGGAAAACTCACGTCCCTCTACATACTCCTCAATGATGAGGTTATCTTCCCATTTGAACGCCTCATCCAAAGCGCTCTTGAATTCATCCTCTGTGCGCACGATCGTAACACCGATACTGGAACCTCCACAGCATGGTTTTACAACACATGGAAGCTTTAAGCCAAGTTCTTTTGCAGAATCTTTCCGGTTCTCTTTCTTCATGGAAATACCTTGTGGTGTCGGGATTCCACCAGCGATAAATAGCTGTTTTGCCATTCCCTTATCCATTGCAAGCGCACTGCTCAAATAACCGGTTCCGGTATACTTGATTCCAAACAGATCAAAAGCTGCCTGAATCTTGCCATTCTCTCCGTTTTCTCCGTGTAATGCCATGAAAACAATATCCGCCATGCGGCACATGTTGATGACATTCGGTCCGAAGAAGCAGTCCGACTGGTCTTTTCTTGACGCTTTTACCTTTGCAAGATCCGGTGCTGTTTCCGGGATATCCTTTACCTGTACGCTGACTTCCTCTGTGCGGTCAAAAATTCCGGTCAGATTTTCCTCTTTGTCACTGTATCCCATAAAAACATCCAGTAAAATAACATTATGTCCATTCTCACGAAGTGCTTTGGATACCATATCCCCCGTCTTGAAAGACACATCTCTCTCTGTACTTAAACCACCTGCTAAAACAACAATATTCATGGTGTAATCTCCTCTATTCTGATTTTATTTTGGATTTTGCTCCAACTTTTTAACATTATATGTCTGCCTATCAAATCTTTATTATAGTAACCCTTTTTCCAACTCATGACAAGATAAAAAAGAATAGTCTCACCGGAACATCCGGTAAGACTATTCTAAAAACACTCCCCTTGTGTAGTAATACTTTCTCCTCCCTTGTTATTCTGAGCCGAACTACAGACTCTTTTTCCATCTAAAAATCCACACGGCAATTCTGTGCCTTACACAGAACTCTTTTGTAAAAAATCTTTTGTTATTACGATCTGCAAATCATTTCCTGATCATCTGTTCCTGCTCATCTAAGAGAATCAATAAACACAAAAAAATCTGTCTTGCCAGTAAGTCCTTTTTTCCGATCAGACTGCCATACTGAAAGATGTCATTTCTGGTATCCGTAAACTCCTCCCTGTCAATCGCATAGAGAATCTCATATAGGATTTCCATGCGCTTTTCATCTAACATACCGCCGCACATTAACGTTTTTCCGAATACCGGATTTTTCTGTACAATTCTTAAAATATCAAAAAATTTTTTCTCCATCTCTCTCGAAGTTACTACACATGAAGTAATTCCATTATACGCCACCGATATCTGCAGCACAATTCGCTTTTTCCGTACATTTTCCTGTTTTTACAGAAAAATCAGCTCGGCATATCCATCCTGTATACCGGCACTTTACAGTAATTTCATGCTGAATCTAAAAAGAGGAGAGCTGCCCGCTCTCCTCTGATCTCACTTTTAATATTCCGGCTCGATCAATCCGTAAGTATTGCCTTTTCTCTTATAAACAACATTGACATCCTCTGTTTCTGCGTTGATGAATACATAGAAATCATGTCCTAATAATTCCATCTCTACACATGCATCCTCCGGATACATTGGTTTCATATCAAACTTCTTGGTTCTGATGATCTTGATCTCTTCATCATCCTCTGACTTCTCATCCAGAAAATCCTGTTTGAAAACTGCTGCTGCATTCTGCTGCTTTGTTACAAGTTTTGTTCTATACTTTTTAAGCTGACGTTCAATGACTTCCTCTACCAGATCAATGGATACATACATATCACTGCTTACCTGTTCGGAACGGATATAACTTCCCTTCATAGGAATCGTAACTTCAACTTTCTGGCGTTCCTTCTCTACGCTCAATGTTACATTCACTTCTGTGTCCGGAGTAAAATACTTCTCAAGCTTATTCAGCTTGTCCTCCACTGCGGCTTTCAGTCCTTCTGTCAATTCGATGTTTCTTCCTGTGATCTTAATTCTCATGATGTCCAACCCCTTTGTCGCTTATTTGATATAATGATCCAATTCCATGCTATGTCAGATAGCTTTCTGAATGCTTATTTATATCATGACTTTATTATAGCATGTTTTTATACATTATCAACTTTTTTTTGTCTTAAACCGAAAACTTTTTATATATTTTATATAATTTCTGAAAATTTCAGAATTTCAGATTGGTCTTTACGCCAGCGACAGCGCAAAATAACCATCTGCAAGCAGTCTTTCCTGCCTGTCCTGGTCATCAGAAGAAAGCACCATGATACCCTTTCTGTCATATACCAGACGTTCTGTTTTTGTCTGCGCCATAAGTTCCGGCAGAAGTTCCTCAAACTGTTCTTCACCCAGTGTCGTTTCGATAATGTGCAGCGTCCCATTCTCTGGGCAGTACATTAGAATATCAGCGTCCTCTGCACTCTCGTCTCTGGAAATATCATCACTCCACACTACCTTCACCGTTCTTCCGCCACAGAAACAGTTAAAATCCATCGCAAAACGGATTGCCGCCTCATCCCATGCAATAAAACCATCTCTCATCAATTTCTGCTCCCGGATTTTTTGATATTCTGCCGCAGTGATCTCCTCCACAGAATAACTGTTTAATTCCGCTGCAGAAAGTTCCGGCACATCCTGTTTTTCCAGTAAACGCTCCGATGGATACGCCTCTGTGAACCCAACCTTACGGTAATAACCGACAAGCTCTTTTTCGGCCGGGACTAACACCAATGGCATATTAAAAATCTCTTCTGCCTTCTTTAAGATTTTCCCTGCATAACCTCTGCCACGGTATTCTGGAAGTGTCGCCACTGCATAAACATATTTGGCCGGCTTCCACTCCTCACCGTCCCTGACATTAATATCTAAAAAGCTTGCCATGGAAACCGCATGCCCATCCTGACAGATGAGCAGCATATTATCCTCTGTCATCCGTTTATCCAGATAAAAATCTACCAGTTCCGCCTCGTCACCAAAACAGGTCTCCCATATTTTGTGGATTTCTTCCCTGTTTCTGTCCTTATCTGCAAAAATGACATCACTTGAAATCGCCACATATTTTTTCAGCAGGATTTCCGGATAATAGGACATCTTAGCCTTTCGCAGTCCCGGATCCCCCGTATCCTCCTCGCGGTTTACATAAGTATAATCTTCACACGCATGTAAAACAAACTGCTGGTTAATCATCGGATATGCGCCCTGCATATCCGGAAATGCTTTTTCGAAGTGGACAACATAAGTGTCACTGTTTAACGGTTCCCCGATAGAAAATGCAACAATCTGTCCTGCCTTCCGGATAATCCCACCAACAAGCCCGAGTTCTTTTCTATAGTCAAATGCCTCATGAAGCACTGACATCTCAAGTTCCATCTCTTCATTCCATTTCTCTGCCCTCATTTTGATCCATGTGTAAGTCATATTGCGGCATTCTTCTATATTGGAATCATTCAGTTCCTCATAGCACCAGTCATCCTCATCCTGAAATCTCGCAATATGATTTCTCTTGCCATGCATCTTTTTCCCCGCAAGCGTTGCTAATTTTTCTCTGGAATAAATGTAATCATAATCGTTCCGGTCTCCCTGGATCAAAAACTGTTCCGGATACCATGTAAGCATCTGCTCCCGGTCTGCTTCGCTCAATGGGCTCATAATAAGTGGGCGTTTTTCTTCCTCACAGATCGTGCGCAGTTCATCGATCACTTTTCTGCGGTCACCTGCCCCGATCGGATAGGAATACATCACCACTCCCTCCTCCTCAAAACGAATGACTGCACACCCATATTTTTCTGCAACTTCAACATGATACACTTTCCGCCAGACAAAATTATTGGCAAACGTGTACTCGCATGCATTTCTGTCATCTTCCTGAAATCTGGCATCCATCCATGCCTTATCATCTAATGTAATTTCGTGAAACTCTATTTTTGACATCTTAATTCCTTTCGCTATATACTAACATTATTATTCCATTTTTAAGACGATTTATTGTACTATTTCATGCCGTGAATTGCAACCGTCATAGCATGTTGTAAAGAGAAGAAAATAAGAACATGGCATCCTCGCGGAGCGTTTTTATTACATGGAAAGTAATTTCCTATGTAATAAAAAAAGCTGACCGCTTTTTTACGATCAGCTTCTGTTCATTTCTAGTTTGTCATTAAAAACTTGATGATCCTCTCTGTATCTTCCGGCTCGTAAGCTACAACTTCAAGTTCCGGGATCTCTACATCAGATTTTAATAAGCTTGTCAGAGAAACATACTGGCAAAGTTTTGATTTGAGGTTTAATCTGTCTCCCTCACCTGTGATCAATTCTACTTTTCCGGCACAGGAATCAATTACTTTAAAAAATCCGTCGACATCTTTGATATTCTTGATTTTCATATTTTTTCATCCTTTCTTCTTTGGAACTCTATACCTGCTTCTTATTAAATCGCAAAAAAAGAAATCTGTAAATACTTTTCTTCAAAAAAAATGTTTTTCATAAAACCTACTTCTCCTGCTATTGTTCCATTGCTGCCCGGATGATGTGTTCCGCTTCCTTTGCTTCTGCTTTGGTAAGCTGCGGCGTATCTTTTAAGACATAATCCATGCCAAGGTTGTCGTACTTGACCTTTCCCATAGAATGATATGGAAGGACTTCCAGTTTTTCCACATTGCGGAGCGTCTTTAAAAACAGGCCAAGTTCCGTCAGTTCTTTCTCATTAAACGTAATGCCCGGCACGACTACGTGACGGATCCAGACCGGCTTTCCGATCGAATCAAGATACTTTGCAAACGCAAGAATGTTGCTGTTCGACTGCCCGGTGAGTTTCTGATGTTCCTCATCGTTGATATGCTTAATATCAAGCATGACGAGATCTGTCACGGACATGAGCTGTTCTATCTTTTCCATTCTGTCTGATGCCATGTTTTCACTTATTCCAGTGAGGCTGATCTCTCTCTCACTGTTCTGATCTGTTCCTGTATGTTTCTTTGGAAACATAATTCCGGATGTATCCAGACAGGTGTGAATACCCTTTTCCTTTGCCTTCGTAAAAAGCTCCGTCAGAAAATCAAGCTGTAACATGGGTTCTCCACCCGTTGCCGTGATCCCCCCGGTCTGATAGAAAGAACGGTTGCGCTCGAAACGGTCTATGATCTCATCCGCTGTCATTTCTTCCCCATCCTCTATCTTCCATGTATCGGGATTATGGCAATACTGGCAGCGCATTGGACAGCCCTGAAAAAAAACGACAAACCGTACGCCCGGACCGTCCACTGTGCCAAATGTTTCTAACGAGTGAATTTTTCCCATGTTGTTCTCCTTTTTCTATGAATAACGCTCACACGCGCCATTCGCAAAACGCACCTGTTGCACTACATCCGCTCGTGGAAGGTACGTGCGATCACTTCATCCTGCTGTTCTTTTGTCAGTTTGATAAAGTTGACCGCATATCCTGATACACGGATGGTAAGCTGTGGATACAGTTCCGGATGTTTCTGTGCATCCAATAATGTGTCACGGTTTAAAACGTTTACGTTCAAGTGATGTCCGCCTTTGACTACATAGCCATCTAACATTGCAACAAGATTGTTCTCCTGTGCTGCCTCATCTTTGCCCAGTGCATCCGGTACAATGGTAAATGTGTTGGAAATACCATCCTGTGAATCCATAAATGGAAGTTTAGCGACAGATGCCAGGGATGCAACCGCACCATGGGTATCACGTCCATGCATCGGGTTTGCACCCGGAGCAAATGCTACACCTTTCTTTCTTCCATCCGGTGTTGCTCCTGTATTTTTACCATAGGAAACATTGGATGTAATGGTCAAAATTGATGTTGTCTGGATACCGCCACGGTAAGTATGGTTTCCTTTTACATATCCGATAAAGGTGTGGAGCACCTGTTTTGCGATCTCGTCAACACGATCGTCGTCATTTCCATATTTCGGGAAATCACCCTCAATCTCAAAGTCAACGGTCACACCATTCTCGTCACGGATTGGTTTGACTTTTGCATATTTGATCGCAGAAAGGGAGTCTGCTACTACAGAAAATCCTGCAATACCGGTTGCAAACCATCTTCTCACATTTTTGTCATGTAATGCCATCTCTAATTTTTCGTAGCAGTATTTATCATGCATGTAGTGGATAATATTTAATGCGTTCACATACACTCCTGCTAACCATTTCATCATATCTTTGTATTTATCCCATACTTCATCGTAATCTAAGTATTCGGATGTAATCGGACGGTATTTCGGTCCGACCTGTTTTCCTGTCATCTCATCGACACCGCCATTGATTGCATAAAGCAGGCATTTTGCGAGGTTTGCTCGCGCACCGAAGAACTGCATTTCCTTACCGATTCTCATAGAAGATACACAGCATGCGATTCCGTAATCATCACCATGGACAACACGCATAATATCATCATTCTCATACTGGATCGCAGAGTGTTTGATAGATGTCTCGGCACAGAATTTTTTGAAGTTTTCCGGCAGTTTTACAGACCAGAGTACGGTCATGTTTGGTTCCGGTGCTGCACCGATGTTGTTCAAGGTATTCAGATAACGGTAAGACATTTTGGTTACCATATGTCTTCCGTCCACGCCGATTCCGCCGATAGATTCTGTTACCCACGTCGGATCTCCTGCAAAAATCGTGTTGTACTCCGGTGTACGCGCAAATTTTACAAGACGGAGTTTCATCACAAACTGGTCGATGATCTCCTGGATCTCTTTTTCGGTAAATGTTCCCTCTGCAAGATCACGCTCTGCATAAATATCCAAAAATGTAGAGGTACGTCCTAAGGACATTGCCGCACCATTCTGCTCTTTGACTGCTGCAAGGTATGCAAAGTAAACAGCCTGTGTTGCCTCTAATACATTATTTGCAGGTTTTGAAATATCACAACCGTAAATTTCTGCCAGTTTCTTTAACATTTCCAGTGCACGAATCTGCTCGGATAATTCTTCTCTCTCACGGATCACATCTGAGTACATGATGGTGCGTGTATTGTTCAACTGCTCTTTTTTGTCCTCGATCAGACGATCCACACCGTAAAGTGCCGGTCTTCTGTAGTCACCAATGATACGTCCGCGTCCGTATGCATCTGGAAGTCCAGTGATGATATGTGCGCTTCTGCACGCTCTCATTTCCGGTGTGTAAGCATCAAATACACCGGCATTATGAGTTTTTCTGTGTGTTGTAAAGTACTCTACCACTTCAGGATCGACTTTGTATCCATTGTCCTCGCACGCCTTGATCGCCATACGGATACCGCCGTAAGGCTGCAGGGCACGTTTGAAAGGCTTGTCCGTCTGAAAACCGACAATCTTCTCTTTCTCTTTATCTAAATAACCCGGACCATGGGAAGTGATCGTGGAAATGATCTTTGTGTCCATATCCAGCACTCCGCCGGCTTCTCTCTCCTGTCTGGAAAGTTCTAATACCTGATCCCAGAGATCGGTGGTATCCTGTGTTGGTCCCTCTAAGAAGGAATCATCCCCATCATATGGATGATAATTCTTCTGAATAAAATCTCTTACATTTACTTCTGTTTCCCAGGCTCCGCCCTGGAAGCTTCTCCATTCTGTCTGCATTTTTCTCTCCTTCTGCCACCGTGTGGCCTTGCATGGTTCATCACACTTTTTTATGATGCTCATTCTGATTTTTGATCGATGCATGGCTAGTTTTTTCTAACCACGGTTAGGCTATCCTAACTTTCATCTTTTGTCAAGAGTCACGTGCGCTTTTTCCGGTAAGTATTCGAAAAAATACAATGAGTGGTTCCTTTCTCATGCTGATGGGATTTTTTGGAAAATTTACCCTAAAAATAAAAAGAACCGCACGTCTGGACTCTTCGCCCAGACGGTCGGCATTCTTTTGTTATACTTCACGTGGTAAACCCCACTATTTCCGTCAGTCATATAACAATTGCATTGTACTATGAGTGGCAAATATTTTCAATAGGTAATTTTTCACAAACAATCCACCCTTGAATGAAATTTTAAATTCCACATCTATGCTGAATTTAGTCTTTCTCTCTTCTTAGATCTATCTTATGATTTTAATATCTCCTATCTGCAGTAGAAACGAGGTATTTATGAACAATTCAAAAACTGCTACTCAAAAACATATGACCCTGGATGACCGTATTTCCATTGAGAAAGGATTGGATCAACACCTGTCTCTCCGTTCCATTGCCTCACAGTTAGGAAAAGATCCCACCACCATCTCCAAGGAAATCAAAAAGCACAGGTCTTTCCAGGAACACAATCGTTTTAATGAACCTGCTAACAAATGTGCTTTGGCAAAAGATTGCAAAAAGAAAAATATTTGTGGTACCTATGCCCCTGTTTGCAAAAGGATGTGCAGATCCTGCAATCATTGCAACTCTCACTGCGAGGACTTTATTCCTCGATCTTACCATTGCAGTTTGCTGGATAAAGCCCCTTTTGTCTGCAATGGTTGCAGTAAAAAGAATCCCTGCCGCCTCGATAAAGCCTACTACCGCTCATCCACTGCACACAGGCAATATAAAACCATCCTTGTGGAATCAAGAGCAGGTATTAACATTTCGCCTGCTGACCTTGTTGCTTTGGATGAATTGGTAACCCCTCTCATTCTGCAGGGGCAGTCTCCTTACATGATCCTCCGCAATCATCCGGAAATTGCTCTATCTGAAAAAACTCTTTATAACTACATCGAGTCCGGAGCTCTTAGTGTGAAAAATATCGACCTTCCTAAAAAGGTGAAATATAAGGTGCGTTCCTGCAGTTCTTCTGAAGCTGCCGATCTGACCATTTATGAAGGACGTACTTACAAAGACTACCAGGCTTTTTTAAAGGAATTTCCTGACACAAGGGTTACGGAAATGGATACTGTCCTGGGCTGTGAAGGTTCAAAAAAAGTGTTACTTACCCTTCACTTTGATTGTTGTTCCCTTATGATGGCCTACCTTCTCAACAGTAAAGAGGTCTGTCATGTAAAAGCCATTTTTGACTCTATCGAACGCTCCTTAGGAACTTTTTCATTTTCCTCTGTATTCTCTTTAGTCCTGACAGACAGAGGTGGTGAATTCCGGAATCCTGCCGCATTGGAATGCGGACAGGAAAACCTGATTCATACAAGCATTTATTATTGCGATCCTATGTGTTCCTGGCAAAAACCTCATTGTGAGAAAAACCATGAATATATCCGTAAAATATGCCCGAAAGGCACCTCCTTTGATGACTACTCTCAGGAAGACATCACTCTGATGATGAGCCATATCAACAGTTCTCCCCGGCAGAGCCTGGGTGGAATGTCACCCTTGAAGCTTGCAAAACTCATGCTGCCTTCAGAGGTAATAGATTACTTTGGACTTACTGAGATACCAGATGATGAGATTGTATTGACACCGGCATTATTACAAAAATAGAACCAGACATTACATATGAATCTGCGGATAAGAGTCTTGCATATTTTTTCCTCCAGGCAAGTGGAATTTAGTCTTACAGGGCACGATTCCAGTTGCCTTATCAGTACGCCTTTTTCCAGTAAATGCACAAACAATGTCTGGTTAAATTCCACTTTAAAGGGTTTGACGCATTTCGTCAAACCCTAAAATATAGAATTTAGTCTTCCGTATGGAATTTAAGTTTACGTGCGGAATTTACTTTTTCACTCAAGCACAAACAATCCACATATGCCAGCAATTCCTCCGGTCTGCACTTTAGCACCCGTGATAGCTTCAGCAATGTCATTCCCTGTGGCAAGTAATACATAAAAATTCTTGTTTTGTTTCCCATGTTTATGTTATAATATGCCAAAGCATATTTTACAAAATCTTTATGGCGTTATGCCATCTATATTCTGGAAACGTCAGATTACCCCCAATGATCTGCGTTGTTCGTTCGTATCTATGCTTTTAATTACCCATTAACGAATTTAAAAGCAGGAGACGAAAGAAATCAGATATAGAATATATTTATTCTCCTGCCAAGACAGTATTATTTAAGAGCTGTCTTACCAATCAGGAGGAAGCCTATGGCAAAACACAAACGAAACCATAACAAAGTATCCAGAAACTCAGCAGTCAATATGCCGGTTACAAACAGAAACTACAAAGACACTATTTTTCGCATGTTGTTTTCTGACCGGAAAAATCTGCTCTCTCTTTACAATGCCGTCAATCAGAGAAAATACCTGCACCAAATTTTATTGAGTTTTATAATGGTTCGACGACAGCTCCTGACTGTACAGAGCTTCGGCTTTCCTCGGCATTTGAACATTTGTCAGGTGAACCAAAACTTGAATTGATTGTCACGGTTTTAAACGTCAATGAGGGGCACAATGCAGATTTAATGCAGCATTGCAATACATTAAACGAATATGCACAATATGTTGCCAGAGTGCGGCACTATGCAGCGGATATGTCTTTAGATCAGGCCGTGGAACGTGCCGTAGACGAGTGTATCAGGGAAGGGATTTTAGCCGAATTTCTTACCTGCAACCGAAATGAGGTCATCAGTATGAGTATCTTTGAGTATGATAAAGAATTGGAAGAGAAGAAATTACGGAAAGCAGAATATGAAGCTGGACATGAGGCTGGTTTCTCTGAGGGGGAAAAGTATGGTATAGAACGTGGTACTTTTCTAAATTCTATTGAAACTGCCAGACGTATGCTTAAATTTCAGGAATTTTCGCTTGAAAAAATTGCTGCTATTTCCGGGCTGTCTTTAGATGAGATAAAAAAATTACAAACAAACGAAGCGAGGTCTGATTCATGAAAATTGCATTAGTTTCCGATACACACGGTGTATGCCGTAAAGAATTATTTGACCATATCAAAAATTGTGATTATCTCATTCACACCGGAGATTTTGACAATGAACGTACCTATAACAGATTCTTAAACTGCGGCATTCCGATGTATGCAGTCCGTGGGAACTGTGACCACGGAGAGTGGGCGTCCTACCTGCATGAGTTTGTCTCCGTGCCGATTAATGGAAAATTATTTTATCTTGTCCATAACAAAGCTGACCTGCCTTTTGATCTCACGGATGCGGATTTTATAATTTTCGGACATACCCATGTATTCACGCACTACGACCGCTACGGAAAAGTTTTTATCAATCCGGGCAGCGCCGGGGCTGACCGCGGAGATGGAAAAGGCATTGCAATTTTAGAATTGACGGATAATGGATATGACGTGGAACGGATTTTGCTATAAAATTTCTTGCTTCATTTCCTACCCTTGTGTTACAATAATCTAAAGCATATTTTACAAATTTCATGACATTTTTGTCATCTATATTCTAACGGCGACAGATTAGCCCCAAATAATCTGTATGCTTCATTCGTATCTATGCTTTTTGTTACCCATTTAACAATTGAAAAGCAGGAGACGAAGGAACTTAGTAAAATATATGATCACTTTCTCCTGCAATCACGAACAGTTTTATAAATAAGCTGTCCTACAATTTCAGGAGGAAACAATTTATGGCAAAATGCAAAAGAAACCGTAACAAGACAAAAAGAAATTTTACAGTCAAAACACCGACGGCAAACCAGAATTATAAAGACACCGTTTTTCGGATGTTGTTTTCTGACCGGAAGAACCTGCTGTCCCTCTATAATGCAGTAAACCAGAGCGATTATAATAATCCAGATGATCTAGAAATCGTCACATTAGAGAATGCTATTTATATGGGGATGAAAAATGATCTGGCATTTATGTTAGAGACGAATATTTATCTCTACGAGCACCAGTCCACGTTAAATCCCAACATACCGCTGCGGGATCTGATTTACATAGGAATCGAATATCAGCAGTATGTTGATGATAAGTCCTTGTATTCGTCCCGCCTGCAGAAGATACCGGCACCGAAATTTATGGTATTTTATAATGGAACGGATGCAGTGGATGACCGGGTGGAACTTCGACTGTCAAACGCTTATGAGCATCTGGCTGGTGAGCCGGACCTGGAGTTAAAAGTCCTGATGTTAAATGTCAATGAAGGACATAACAAAGAGCTGATGGAGCAGTGTCAGACATTGAAGGAATATGCCATTTATGTAGCGAGAGTCCGCAAATATACATCAGAAATGAACTTAAACGATGCAGTTGCACGGGCAATCGATGAATGTATCAAAGAAGGAATTTTGGTGGAATTTCTTCGGAAGAATCGTTCGGAGGTAAAGATGGTGAGTATTTTGGAATATGATAAAGAGTGGGAAGAGAAAAAACTCCGAAAGGCAGAATATGAGGCTGGCAAAAGTGACGGAATCGAGATCGCAGAAGAGAGAATGATCCATAATATGATTAAGCTGGATTTCCCAATAGAAAAAATTGCAGAAGTAACTGGAAAAAATGCAGAACAGATCCAGACTATATTAAATCAACAAGCACCGTAATCGTGAAACAGGAGAAAATCTTTTGGGTGAAGATTTTCTCCTGTTTCAGTCTAGGCACTGTCTTTCTTTAAAAATCGAACTTCTTTTTTGTGCAGACTGCACAAAAAATTTCAAATCAGTTGCATACGAAGAATGACGTATGCTAAGATAAATCAAAGCATTTTTCTACCATGTGAACAGCGTTATTCAGACAGTTGCATTTGCTTCACATGACCATAAGGATGACACATCCGTCTACATTTCAAAAAACATTTCAGAAATCTATGCTTTTTATCCACAAAAATGAAAAGCAGGAGATCTGGATGAGCCTCCTGCACATAGGAGGAACTGAATATGAAGAAGAGTGAGCAGGTATCAGAAAAGACGCCGACAGCCAACCGTCAGTACAAAGACACGGTATTCCGCATGCTGTTTTCAGAGAAAGAGAATCTCTTATCTTTGTACAATGCAGTAACCGGGAATGCTTATCAGAACGCAGATGATCTGAAAATCGTCACGCTGGAAAATGCAATCTACATGTCGATGCATAATGATCTGTCCTTTCTCATTGATTCCAGACTTTCCCTGTATGAGCATCAGTCCACCT
>OKRS01001025.1_pt1 | contig 19471 bp, 14 predicted proteins | sample 1601191 | NCBI WGS metagenome assembly OKRS01 (sample SAMEA3541509, study PRJEB24748) | human gut metagenome | biome: human gut; feature: human-associated habitat; material: faeces | place: China | collected 2012
AGCGATGTCATGTCGTCAAACAATGAGAGTCTGGCATTGCAGGATGTTGCTCTGTCGCTTTATAAAAACAAAAATGATCTTGACAAAGCCCAGAAATATATCAATCAAACATTGAAAGACGCACATGAATATAATAGTCGTCTGCAACGTGTGGAGCTATACGCCAACCTTAATGTCATACTGTCGGCTTATAACGAAAAACTCCAAAAGGAAGGCACTTGGCAAAAAGTGGCGATAATATGCATACTTTTGTTATTGGCAGCCATTGCAACTGCAGTAGTGTACATCAGCCGGAAAAACCATTTATTGAAACTGACGGAGAAGGAGCAGAAAGCCTTGACGGAACAGTTGAGCGCAATCAACAAACAACAGAAAAAGGACAACAAAGCACTTCAGGACTCGAACGATGAGCTTAAAGGCTCCAACAAAGTGCTTCAAGACTCCAACGATGAGCTAATGAGTTCCAACAAAGCGCTTCAGAACTCTAACGATGAACTTAAATACAACAACAATGAACTAAAGAACTTTAACAACGAACTTAGGGACTCCAACAAAGCACTTAAAGACTCCAACAACGAGCTTCAGAACTCCAACGATGAACTTAACGGTTCAAACAAATCGCTTAGGGATGCCAACGATGAGCTTGAAAACACCAACGCAAAGCGAGAACTTATGGTCAATGCCTTTATCATGCTTTGCTATCAATATATCGAGCGGTTGGACAATCAGCGCAAACTGGTGATACGCAAGATCAGGGCAAATCAGCAGAAAGAGTTGCTGAGCATACTCTCGTCTTCAAAACGGAGTACCGAGGAGAATCAGAATTTCTTGTCGCAGTTCGACAAAATCTTCCTCTCGCTCTATCCATCGTTTGTAAAGGAGCTTAACACCTTATTGACGCCCGAGGCGCAAATCCAGCCAACGAAAGACAACGAGTTGACCCCAAGCTTGCGTGTAGCAGCCTTGGTGAGACTGGGCGTAACGGAGAGTCCCAAGATTGCCGGCATCCTCTCATACTCGCTGCAAACGATATACAATTATCGCTCCACACTGAAGAACAGCGCCATCGACAAAGAACACTTCGAGGAGAATCTGCAAAAGCTATGCTCCATCTATTAAACGCATATCAACAAAATAAGCTAACTCTGAACAGGGAAGTTTACACTCAGACAATGTTGATGGCAAGGTATCTGAAAATAGCATAACTCTTTGACAAGGATTTATGGGTGACACGATAACGAAGTCAGAAAAAAGAATGTTGGTTTTATGACGGTTGACACAACCACCATAAAGCCAACATTCTTTTTATGCCTATATAATAATATAATATGGTGGCAAAGCCACTATTCATCCACCAGCACAACAGTAACTCCGCGTGCAGCCTGTGCTCCCATGACAAGAGCCTGCTCTATGTCGGCGGTCTTCGAGGGTCCGCTGATGAACGTGCCGAAGTTGTATCGGTCATCCATCCAGATGCGGTCATAGGCATCGTGCATGTTGTTGACGATGTTCTTCCTGTCGAGCACTATTACAAGATACTCGGAGATGAAAAGCAATGCTTTCTCCTTCATTGTCTGCGGAATCCATATACAGCCGTTCTCGGCAACTCCCACTGTGCCTTGCACAATGGCTACATCGGTGCCGTTCAGGTCGTTTGCCTCTGCCACGGTATCCGGATTACGAAGTTCTAAGGCTGGGGAATCATTGCCGCCTTTCAGTCCCTCCAGTGTTATTCCCTTTAGGTTAGAGCAGAACACCTTAGCGTCAGGATAGGCTCTGCGCACCAGTTCGTTGAGGTCGGCATCCTTCCGGACATCGTTGATGACATGACTGCCTACCGTCTCGGTCATCCTGACGAACTGTCCAAAGGTGTCTTCGTATTCGATGCCTTTTATCTCCTCCTTTGGCATATCGTATTGAAAGTGCGTGTTCTGGCGCAACTTATTCAAAAAATCTTCTTTCTTCATACTTTCTTTCAAATGAATCCTTCTTTTACTTCACCTTGCCTTCCTTCCACAGTTCATGGAATGATTTCTTGGCGAATTCAGGCATGGCATGGCCGATGCCCCATGCGTTGATATTACCGAAATGGGTGCAGCAGTCGGGCACGTAGTTGGCAAGCGGAGCGAATTTGAGTGCCGTGGTGTAGAGGGCAGGACGATCGAACAGATACTCCATGCCTGCCGACATTATTTTCTTTATAGGGTCAGCTTTTCCCAATTTCTCCAGACTCTGTCGCCATACATATATCTGAGACCCCGGACCAACTTTTGACGGACACACATTGTCGCAAGACAGACAAAGGGTGCATGCCGACACATTATCGCTGTATTTCTTCGGGTCGCGGAGCATACCGAGGTTCACTCCCACGGGACCCGGAATGAGATACGTATAGCTGTAGCCTCCCGAGCGGCGGTATACGGGACAGGTGTTCATGCAGGCTCCACACCGCATGCACTTCAGCGTCTGCCAATGGTCGCTGTCGGCGAGCATGTCGCTCCTGCCGTTGTCCACGAGCACCACGTGCATCTCTGCTCCGGGACGTGCCTGGCGGAAATGGGATGTGAAGGCTGTGGTGGGCTGTCCTGTGGCGCTGCGGCAAAGCAAGCGCTGGAAGACGGCAAGCGACTTGTAGTCGGGCACCAGTTTCTCGATGCCCATAGCCACGATATGCAGCTTGGGCATAGAGGTGGTCATGTCGGCATTGCCCTCGTTCGTGCATACCACACAGTCGCCGGTGGCTGCCACACCGAAGTTGCATCCTGTCATGCCGGCTCCAGCCTGCATGAACTGGTCGCGCAGATGCAAACGGGCGCAACGGGTGAGATATGTAGGGTCGTAGTTTCCTTTTTCTTTCGATATTCCTTTCTCCTCAAACATTCTGCCCACTTCCTCCCGTTTGAGATGGATGGCAGGCATCACGATATGGCTCGGTCTCTGATGCAGGAGCTGGATGATGCGCTCGCCAAGGTCGGTCTCCACCACATCGATGCCGTGCTGCTCCAGATAGGGGTTCATCTCGCACTCTTCGGTGAGCATAGACTTCGACTTCACCATCTTCTTCACACCGTGGCTCTGCAGAATGGAAAGTACCGTCTCGTTGAACTCCGCGGCATCCTTCGCCCAATGCACCTTCACTCCGCGGCTCTCCAGACAGTCGGAAAACTGCTCGAGATAGTCTGCCAGATGGGTGATGGTGTGCTTCTTTATTTGCGAAGCCTGTTCGCGCAGCTCTTCCCACTCCGGCAGCTCCTGTGCCATCTTGTCGCGCTTCTCTCTTACCGACCAGAAGGTAGCGTCGTGCCAGCTGGTCTTCTCTGCATCCGCAATAAAGCGTGCGGCTCTTTTTGAATGTTCTGTGCTCATAATCCTGCGGCTAAAATCTGGACAACGTGGATGAATTTGATAGGCATCTTCTCTTTCTTGGCGATGCCAGCCATGTGCATGAGACATGAGGAGTCAGGCCCCGTCACGTATTCAGCCCCGGTGGCGATGTGCCTCTTTATCTTGTCCTCTCCCATACGGGTGGAAACGTCAGGCTCTTCGATGGAGAACATGCCGCCGAAGCCGCAGCACTCGTCCTTTCGCTCCGGCTCATGGATGGTGATTCCGTCGACAAGCTGCAGCAGGTCGATAATCTTGTTGAATGGCTTGACGTTGCATTCCGAGGGCGACGACAGGTTCAGTTCTCTCACTCCGTGGCAGCTGTTATGCACACTCACGGAGTGTGGAAACTTTCCCGGCACTTCCTTCACCTTCAGCACGTCGTGGAGGAACTCCACTATATCCATAATCTTCCTGGAGGAGACACACTCGTGTTTGCCCTTCAGAATCTTGGGATAATACACTTTCACGTATGCAGCGCATGAGGCGGACGGAGCCACGATGTAGTCGTAGTCCTTGAACAGTTCGTCGAAACTCTCTATTACCTTCATCGACTTATCCTGGAATCCGGCATTTGCCATCGGCTGTCCGCAGCAAGTCTGTCGTTCTGGATAACCCACGTCAAGCCCGTAATGCTTAAGCAGCTTGTAAGTGGCAACACCTGCCTCCGGGTAGAGTGCGTCCACATAGCAGGGTACAAATAATCCTATCTTCATAGTCGTATTATAAATATTATCCGAATACGGAAATCTTTTAAATGATAATCTTTTCTTTCTGAAGTTCTGCACTCCGCTGATTTATAATACTTTAGTGGTGCTTGTGCCATTAATATTCAGTCAACGTATGCACGACTCTTATACAAAATTCTATAAAATACTTGAGATACACAAGCATTTTCTGCGAAATGTTGTATGCATACATTGAAAAAACCTGAATCGGTAATGGCTCTTTCATGAACCTACCACGCTAACTCGCAAAATGAGGGTTAGCGTGGTAGGCTCTCTACTCTCTAAATTTGGGCTTAATTCATATTACTCCGTCTTTATGCTCTCCACCGGGTTCTCCGTGGCTACATGCCACGACTGTGCCACTACCGTAAGAACAACTACAGCCGATACGCCCACGAAGCTCAGCGGGAAGAGCCACCAATAAATTGGCGTGTGCTCGGCGAAGCTCTGCAGCCATTGGCGGCTCAGCCAATAGCCGAGCGGCGCGGCAATGACGAACGACACGACGAGAGGCACGCTATAGCGCACGGCAAACAACCGCACCACCGCCCCCACAGAGGAACCCATCACCTTGCGGATGCCTATCTCCTTGCGACGGTATTCGGTTTCGAACATCGTGAGCGAGAACACTCCTATGATGGTTATTATGATGCAGATGATGGCGAAGAGCTTAACCTGGGAGATGAAGCGGAACTCATCCACGTAGGTACGCTGCAGCGCATCGTCGAAGAACTTCATCTTATAGTCGCCGTATGAGGCATCCAGACGGTTGAGCACCTTTTCTATGTCTCGCTTTGCCTCTATCTTGTCATGTCCCTCTGCCACACGCACGAAGAGATTATAGCAGCGGTCACCTATGCGATTCATTGCCAAAGGGTCCAACACGAGGAAAGCGACGGAGAGGATGCTGTTATCGTTGCGCACCGACTTCATCCTGAAGTTGTTGCACACTCCAACGATGAGGTAGTTGACGTCGCCCCATTCACTCCGGCTGCCTATCGAGTCGCCCACGTGCAGCCATTTGTATTTGTCCATCATAGTGCGGTTCAGGATATACGCCCCTGTCTGGCTGTCCGACTCCTTGAAGTCGCGTCCCTCCTCAATCTTCAGTCCCATCGTGCGCAGATATCCGGGGTCGCACAGCATCACCTGCATGTTCATCGACTTGTCACCGTTGTCACGAAACCACCCCATATATTGGTCACCGGCACCTATTGCATCCTGTGCATACCCCACGCTCTCCACGTATGGCAGCTTCTGCAGTTCAGCCCGTATGGCAGCTTTCTTCTGACAAGCCTCCGCTGTGAGTCCGGTGAAGAGCACCTCGTTCTTGGCGAAGCCGTAGTCGCTGTTGAAGATGTAGTTCGACTGGCTCGCCATCACACCGATATATATCGCCAGGACGAAAGCCACGCAGAACTGTACTCCCATTATCGCCATGCGCAGTTTCCTGCCGCGCGGTGATAGTCCGAAGGAGCCTTTCAGCACCATTGCCGGTGTGAACGACGTGCTGTACCATGCCGGCACGACAGCCGACAAGGCACCCACAGCCAGTGCTGACACAACCATTACTGTCGCCAGCATTGCATTTGCCCCGAAACTGATGTCTCCCGACACGAGATTCATGCATGTCTCGCTGCGCTGGAAACCCATTACGATGAGGAAGGCTATGAGGAGACCTATAAAGGCGATGCCCACATTCTCCATTATCATCTGCAGACGCAGACTGCTCTGCGAGGCTCCCATCACGCGGCGTGTGTTTATGCTGCGTATGCGCATCGGCACTTCGGAGAGCGTGAAGTTCAACAGGTTCAGCAGAGCTATGAACAGGATGAATACCGATGCCACGGTGAGCACATTCACCAGGTTGCGGTTGCCCTTGTCGCCTAAGCCTACGCCGGAGAAATATATATCATCTACCGGGGTGAGCCGGAAGCTCTGACCATATTCCTTATCGAATTTCTTCTCGTCGGTATACCCCGTCTGTCTCATCACTTCCTTCTTGAACGCACGCTCCACAGCCGCCTTGTTAGCCGGATCGTCAAGGCGTACGAAGATGTTGAAGCTCCACTCCGATGCGTCGCCGGCATCCTTCGGGTTCTCACACATATAGAGTCCGTTGCCTATGGAGCAGTTGTCGGGCATGTCTTCGCTCACTCCAACAACGGTGATGGGCTTATCCACGCCGTTTTCCTTCAGGGTGAACGTCTTGCCCACCGCCTTGTCTGTTCCGAAGAGTTTCCCGGCTGTGCTGCGGTTTACGATAGCCGTCGCCCCGTAGTCCCAGGTCTTGCTGCTGCCGTACAGCAGCTTGCCGCAGAAGAATTCCACGCCGGGTTTCGACATACCTATATATAATACATTTATAGTGTTTTCGCCGACGGTCACGTTTGTCTGCCTGTTGAATGCCATGTTCACCGTCTGTTCCACATGAGGTATCTCCTTTATTATCTCCTCGTATGGGCGACAGAGATGGCATCCCCATTTGTTGTCGAAAAGTGCGGTCTTCACTTCGAGCCGGAACGTGCGATCGTGGTCCTTGATGTTGTAGTTGTATGTGCGGTTATATATCACCTGTGTCATGAACAGGTAGAACGTCGCCACTGCCACTCCCAGTCCGAACAGGTTGAGCAGCGTTGCCAGGCGGTAGCGGCGGAACAGATACAGTAAGCTTTTCATACGCCATTCCTCCTTTCTCAAAGAATATTGTTGTTGTCCACCACCTGTCCGTCGAACAGGTTTATGATGCGGCTTGCCATCTGGGCATCATGCTGCGAGTGGGTCACCATCACTATCGTCGTGCCTTCGGCATTGAGCTGTGCGAGGAGTTCCATCACGGCGAGTCCGCTCTTGGAGTCGAGGTTTCCCGTCGGCTCGTCGGCGAGGATGAGCTTCGGTTTGCCCACCACGGCACGTGCTATGGCAACACGCTGCTGCTGTCCGCCCGACAGCTGCTGCGGATAATGTTTGGCGCGGTGGCTCATAGCCACCTTGCGCAGGATTTCCGTCACTCGTTCGCGGCGTTCCTTTGCCGGCACGCCCATATAGCGGAGCTGCAGGTCTACGTTCTCTTCCACGGTCAGCTCGTCGATGAGGTTGAAACTCTGGAACACGAAGCCAATGCGTCCGCGGCGGTAGCGTGTGCGTTCCTTCTCCTTCAGTCTTGCCACCGGCTCTCCGTCGAGCCAACACTCACCGGAGTTGGGGTTGTCGAGAAGTCCGAGGATGTTAAGCAGTGTGGATTTTCCGCAGCCGCTCGGTCCCATTATGGCTACGAACTCTCCGTCGTCCACGTTTATACTAACGCCGTTCAGTGCTATGGTTTCCACTTCTTCCGTGCGGAAGATTTTCGTCAGGTTTTCTGTCTTTATCATTGCTGTATGTTTTTTATGTCTTGTTTGTTTCGATATAAATTGCCGTTGTGCTCTCAATTTCAGTATCAGCACTTCGTTGTCCTTGAATGCTTCGTAGCCGCTCGTCACCACGCGTTCTCCCGGTTCCAGTCCGTCGGTCACCTCATAATACTGCGGGTTCTGCCGTGCTATGCTTATGTTGCGTCGGTAAGCCTTCTTGCCCGATTTGTCGAGCACGAATATCCAGTTGCCGCCAGTGGCTTGGAAGAAGGTGCCGCGCGGAATGAGCGTTGCCTGCTGCGACTTTCCCAATGCCAGTTCCACGTAGTAGGTCTGTCCGCTGCGCATCTGTGCCGGTCGTTTGCCCACGAACACGAAGTCGGTGCGGAAGGAGCCGTTGCGCACCTCCGGATACACCTTGCGAACACGCAGTCGGTATGTCTTGCCGTCGCGGTTTATCGTGGCAAGCAGTCCGGGGCGCACACGGTCGATGTAGTGCTCGTCAATCTGTGCCTGCACCTTGAAGTCGGAGAGGTCGTTTATCTGTCCTATGTTCTGTCCGGCAGAGATGTTCTGTCCCAGTTCCACATCGAGCAGTCCGAGTTCGCCGTCGATAGCCGAGCGTATCTCGAGTTTGTTCTTACGTTCCCGCACGAGCAGCACGTTCTTTCTCATATTGTCGAGGTTGTCCTCCATCTGTGCCATCTGCACCCGGCGGTAGATGCTGTCCTGTCTCAGCCGTTGCGCCACGAGACTTTGCTTGCGTCGTGCCAGCCGGTAGTCCTCCTGGCTCTGTGTGTATGTCTCCTTGCTGATGAGCCTTTCCTTATACAGGCGTGCGTTCTGGTTGCAGGCGCGCTGCTTGCGTTCGCAGTCCATGTCGAGCGTAGCCTGTTCGGTGCGATTGCTCAGCCGGTCCTGTTGCATTGCCACCTGTGTGTTGCGCAGCAGGTTCTGTTTCTCGGCAAGCTCCGCCTCGGCATTGAGAATCTGCAGGTCGAGGTTGCTGTTGCTCAGTCGCAGTATCACGTCGCCCTTTCTCACACGTGTTCCCTCTTCCACAGGTTTCTCTCTAACTATGCCACCCTCCTCCGGAGAAATCTGCACCACCTGGATAGGCACCACCTGTCCGTTCAGCCGCACGTAGTCGTCGAATCGTCCGTAGGTCACGTTGCTTATTGTCAGGTCGCGCATGTCCACGGTCATTGTGCTTGCCGTCGAACTGAACACTATCCATACGAGTACTGCCGTCAATACCGTTGCCGCAGCGATATACCAAGCGTAGCGGCGGAGGAATGTTTTCTTTTCTATCTGTCGGTCCATAATATATTACATTTTATATTGAGGCTTGCCTGTAGTATGCGAGCAGTCTTCTGTTATACATCATTGTAAGTTGGCTTTGCAGCAGTTTCACTCTCGACTGCAGCAGCGTCACCGCCGCCGTCCTCACGTCGATAGCCGATGCCATGCCCTCCTCAAACTTGCGTGTGGTGATGTGTGCGGCAATGCTGTCCGCCTCCACCTGTTCGTTCGTCTTCAGCATCTCCTTCTCGCAGTTCCGCACGTCGGCAGTGGCTTCCGCCACAAGGCGGCGCAGTTCCGAACGCTCATAGTCGAGCGTCTCACAGGCACGATCGAGGGCTATGCGGCGCGAGCGCACCGTTGTCAGAGTGGCAAGACGGTTAAAGATTGGTATGCTGAGCGTGAATGCCACGTATTCGCCGGCGTTGTTCTTGAACTGCTGGCTGAAAGGCGCATGTCCACCCGTATCCATATTGCGGAAGAACGAGGTGGACACGCCGCCGGAAAGAGAGATTTTCGGTAGGAAACCGCCACGGGCTGCCCATAGCCCATAGCGTGCTGCTGCTACTTGGCTTTCTGCCTGGGCTATGCGTGGGTTCCGGGCAAGTGCAGCAGGAGTGACACCGCCGTCAGCCTCTGACAGGATAGACAGAGTCTCAACAGACGGTCTTTCCACTATCAGTGTGTCTTCGATAGGGAAATTCATCAACTGTTTCAGCGTGAGCAATGCCTTGGTGGTCTGGCTCTGCATGTGGGTCAGTTCGTAGTCGTCGGCGGCAAGAGTGGCGCGCATCTGTGCCACGTCAGCCTCGCTCTTCTGTCCCACCTCTGCCATCACCTCGGTCTGGCGGAGCAGCTGTAGGCTCTCCTCACGCTTCTGCATGGTGTGTTCCACGGCTCCCTGGCAGTAGAGCAGATCCATACACGCCTTGCAGACTTGCAGCGCTGTGGCATCCTTCTCCGCTTGTACTGCCGAGCGTCCCATTGCCACGTTGGCTCGTGCCATGCGCAGCTCGTTGTAGCGTTGCAGTCCGTCGAAGATGGTGAGCGAAGCCTGCAGTCCGTAGCCGTTATAGAATGTACTGACGTCGGTGTAGGCGTTCGTCTCTGGGTCTACGGCGCGGCCGAAGTTCATCTGTGCACTCACGGAACCGTACACTTCAGGCAGGAATGCCCCGATGGCACGTGTCTTGGCGCTGCGGTTCTCGTCGAGGTCGAACTGTCTCTGCCGCACGCTGTGGCTGTGGTCCGCGGCATACTTCATGCAGCGCTCCACGCTCCATGGTTCTGCAGCCTGCACCGATATGGCGGCTATCAAGAGTAGTGTTGATATGAATGTACGTTTCATTGTCTTTTCGTTTTCTTTTCTATCTGCAAATTTACGCCACGCCGCCAACGTCCGGAAGATATTCGCCGGGAAAATAGCCAGTTGTATGATTATCATACAGCATATTGTATGAAAATCATACACTTCGTTTATGAATGCCGTTTCTCTTTGTGCGTTCAGGAAAAAAATGTAACTTTGCCGTATCTCATAAAGACGTAAGTCATTATGGCTGAAGAAACAAGAAAATACACATTAGAAGGTTATATGATAGAAACTTATTGTGACACTATACTGGTGGTAGATGACAACCAGGCAATACTCACAGCCCTGAAGATATGTCTTGCAGGGGCGTTCCGACGTGTGCTCACTCTCGAAAGTCCCGACAACCTTGTTGCCACGCTGAAGAAGGAGGATGTTGATGTGGTACTGCTCGACATGAATTTTTCGCTCGGCGTGAACACAGGACAGGACGGACTGTTCTGGCTGCGCACGCTTAAGAAGCTGTATCCGGATACTCCCGTGGTGCTGATGACGGCATACGCTGATGTGCAGTTGGCTGTGAAAGGACTGAAAAACGGAGCTGCCGACTTTGTGACTAAGCCGTGGGACAACGACGAACTGATTCGTACGTTGCGCGATGCTGTGGAGAAGAACCGTGTGGTGGTGCCGCTCGACAAAATGGAACAGCAGCATGTGCATAGAGTGGTGGAACAATGTCATGGCAATATGAGCCGCGCTGCCGAACTATTGGGCATAACGAGACAGACGCTCTACAGAAAGTTGAAAACAGACAACTGACGACCCAACTGACCTTCCTATATAAATTAACTACGCAATATGAACCCTTATTATATCATAGCATTTCTCATCGTCATTCTCGCAGTGATAATCCTTTGGGAGTGGCGCCACCAGCGGCGTCTCTCCAGTCGTGTACAGCTGATGCGTGAGGCTTTGCGCAACCGCGACTTCATGTTCCGTCTGCCCACCGACGGTATTATGCCGGGCGAACGCGACCTGCAGACGATGCTCAACGATATGGGTGGCGAGATAAACCAGCTCATGGCGCGCAGCGAGGTGGAGTCGTGGCAGCGGCTCACCCGTGTGCTTACCCACGAGATTATGAATGCCGTAACGCCGATACAGAGCATAACGCAGGCTTACATGGGCAGTACGATGGTGAAGCAGACACCGCTCGAAGAGGGCATACGGGCCATCTACGACACCACGCGCAGCCTGTCTGCCTTTGTGGAGAGCTACCGCAAGCTGACGCAGCTGCAGACTGTGACTATAGAGGAAATAGAACTTGAGCGTATGGTTGCCAATCTGAAGTCGCTCTATCCCAAGCTCTCCTGGCATGTGGACCTCGGTGCAATCCGCACTCTGCGTGCCGATGCAAGCATGATGCATCAGGTAACGACAAACATCGTGAAGAACGCCGTTGAAGCCGGAGCGCACGACATTAGCCTTACCGTCAATGCCGATGCCGGCTACACGCAACTGCTGATAAGCAACAACGGTTCGCCGATATCAGCCGAAGTGGCACGCGAGGTGTTCGTGCCTTTCTTCACCACCAAGCGTTCCGGTTCCGGCATCGGTCTGTCGCTTGCCCGTCAGATGATGATGGCACAGGGCGGAAACCTGATACTCGCCGACACGCCACAGCCCGGCTACCACACGACATTCGTTATAATGATAACTAGTAGACGAGTAGACAAGTAGACAAGTAGACGAGGAGATTTGCATTACTTGTTTCCTCGTCAACTCGTCAACTTGTCAACTCGTCAACTCGTCAACTTGTCAACTCGTCAACTTATTTATATATCTTCACCACGCTGCCATCCTGCTGGCGCACGATGTTCAGCCCCTTCTGCAGGTTCTGTATTCTGTTGCCGTTCAAGTCATACACAGCTGCCGGCATCTTGCCGCCGTCTGCTGCAACAGAACCGATGCCAAGGGCGATATGCTCATCGTCCATAGGTTGTATGTTGCAGGAGCCCCACAGAGGGTCAGCCTTATAGGTCTCAAGATACTGCGGAAGCACATACACCGTAACGTCTTTCGTTATCCATGATATGACGGTGTTGCTGCCATTGTCGGTGAAACCGTATGGCACGGGCATATAGTTGTATATGGACTTCAGCTTGCAGCCGTTGAAGGCGTTGTTGGCGATATAGTTCAGCGTATAGGGCAACGAGATGTTCTTCAATGCTGTGCAGCCAGAGAAAGCATAGTCGCCAATGCTCTCCAAGGCAGAATTGGCTTCGAAATTCAGCTTGACGAGGGCTGAGCAACCGGCAAACATCGATTCTGGAAAGAACTTCACATCCTTGCCTATCGTCACCTTCTCCAGTCCAGTGCAGAATTCGAACAGACCGATATTCTTAGCGTAGTAGTAATCCTTCTCCCACTCGCCGCTGGCGTTATACACCACGGAGATGAGCGAACTGTTATTTGCGAAAGCACTGTAGCCTATCTGCCTTACCGATGCCGGCACAGTAACACTCTTCAGCTTCGTCGATCGGAACGCTTCAGAGCCAATAATCTCAATGCCGTCGGGCAAATCACATTTCTCCACATACTCAGGGCAGAATCTTTCGCCTATTCTCTTTATCGTAGACGGCAGTACGATGGTTTTCAGATTGGCATAATAATCTCTGTACCTATCCGTAACCATTTCATTTGCTATATTCTCCGTTCCCTCACGCAGCACCCATTTCTCGGCAACTACAGGATTGTCTTTGTAATAATATTTAATGGCAGCATTGCCGAGATACAGAATCTCGTTCTCCTTTGCGTTGGTTTCATACCATGGAGTCCACTCAAATGCGTCTTTTTCAATCTCGCACGTTGCCGGCAGATGCGACTCTATGTTCTTCAGTCCAGATCCCACGAAGGCATATACACCGATATATCCCAATGACTCCGGCAGCACCACACTGCCCAACGATTCGCATCCACTGAAAGCGTTTCCGCCAACATAGTAAAGTTTGTCCGACAGTTTCAGGTCGCTCAAGGCATAACATTGCCTAAATGTCTTATCCGGTATGGAGTCGACATTGGAGAGGTCGACAGCCGTGATGTTAGAACCAGAGAAGGCACTGAAGCCTATCTTCTCCACACGGCTCAGGTCTAATGTGGTGACGGCTGCATCCTCGAAGGCGTACTCGCCGATTTCCTTTACTGCTGGGATGTTATGATACACGAGTTTTTTACAACCTCTGAAAGCTTTCTCTCCAACGCTCTCCACTGTCTGCGGCACCGTGATACTCACCACGCTGCTGTAGGAGCACAGGTATTTGCCCACCCGAGGCAGACCCTCCGGCAATACCACGCGCTTCAGGGTCTTCATGTCGGCGAAAAGTCCGCCAAGGTCCATCGTGTATATCTTTGTAACGGAGTTGCCGCCGCCGAGTCCGTTGCCGCTGCTGCTCTCCTCTTCCTTCTCCTCTGTAGAGAGATACCATTTCGTTGCAGCCTCACTGAAGCCAACATCGCGGTATGATTCAAGCACCGTGGAGTAGCATCCGCCGTCGGCAACCAGTGTGATGCCGCTGAGGTCAACGCTCTGTAAGTTTGCCATCCTGCCTGCCTTGCTGCGGATATAGGCAAGGTCTTCGGAGTTTACCGGACCGCTGACAATGAGATTCGTTATCTCCTGCACGTCGAGGTCAACGCATTTCTCGCGCAACGTTCCTGCCTCGTCAAGCTTTATGTTCACCGGCTCGCCGTCGATAGCCACGTCAACAGGCTTCACTGTTACCTTCAGTGTCGCCGTGCCTGCCGGATAGTCCGAGTACTTGCCATAATGGGCTATGACATTCGTCGTGCCGGGTTTCAGGGCGATGGCGGAATAGTCGATGTAAAGGTTGGACGACTGGTTGGAATGAAGGGCAATGACCGACGGGTCTTCCACCTCGATAGACTCGAAGTATACCCGATAGCTCTCGGATGTGAGGTCGGGCAACAGCTGGGTCTCGCCTTGGTTCAGCTCTATCGACTCTGTGGCGAACTTCACACCGGCATCCTTGTTGCCGTTGAATTTGATGCTTTTCAGATTGAATGTCTGTCCTTTGTATACGCGGAACTTGATTTCTATTTTCCCTGTCATATCGCCTTCAAACGTGTAGGTGTGTTTGGGGTAGAACACGTAAGGATCCTTCTTGCCTCGCAGCTCCGGACATTCCATGCCCTCAACCCTCAGCATACGCACAGCCTTTGCCGATTTTGCTTCGCCGCATATTGACAGGTTAGTTACATGGTAGTGCTCTTTTGAAGTGATGGTCACCTTGTGGTTCACATCATCATTGTTGACAAACGAGATTATCTCGCCATCCTCATACTTTTCAAAAGAAAATTGGAAGCTTTCACTGTCGGTAGAGACATCAAAAGCATTAAGTATATATGAATCTTCAAAACTGAACTCCTGCTGTGCCAATGCGTGTGTGGCTATAAAGAGAAGGAGCAAGGAAAGGGTTTTTCTTATAGTCATAAGAATATATAATGTATTAGTGTGTTAATAATGGAATCGCTCCCGCTCTTGCATCGTGATCCAGCACAAGGGCGAGAGCGACAATTCGTTTTTTTCTTTCTATTTGGGTTAACCACCAAAACGGTCATTAGGTCGTTTAATGTATTTTTTTACAACAGCTTGCTTGGATTCGGGTAAATCCTAAATCCAGGCAAGTCCTAACGACTGTCTGGACTTAAATCTTCTCAAAGTCCTTTATCTTTGCCGACGGCTTGATGAAGGAGACCTTGAATGCGATGTCCGGATCCATATCCGACGGTATGGCGTTCACGAAGTCCTGTCCCTCCTTCGTTATGTCCTCGTCGGGGATTCTTATCATCACGTTGCCCACAACCACATCTACGCCGAAGTCGGCATTGTATTCAAACCTTGCGCCCTTAGCCTTCTTCAGAGTTTCGGCGAGCGGTGCGCCTACGGTGATTGTCGTTCCGCCAGCCTCAATGCTCTTGGCGGCAGGAGCGTCCTTTACTTCCGGGGCAGCCTCTTCCGGCTCTGCCGTTACGATGGTGTCAGCGTTAGTCGTATCAGCAGCCTGCACAGTGTCCTGCTGCGTTTCGTTGTTTGCAGTCTTGTTTCCACATGCAGAAAAAGCCACAATGCCTGAAAGCATTACTACGGGTATGATTCTTTTCATAATAAATAATATTTGGGGTTATTAAAATCATAGGAGTGCAGTCCTTATTTTGATAAAATGCCCTGTCTGTAGGCATTGCCAATAAGTTCCGCTATGTTTTTCGACTCGGTTTTCCTGAGCAGTTGGCGACGGTGGAAATCTACCGTATTGCGAGATATAAAGAGGATTTCGGCAATCTTGCTGCTGCTCAAACCTCTTGATAATAAATCCAAAATTTCGAGTTCACGAGTTGTTATCTGGCTCTTTATATCTTTTGACATGCTTGTTTCGTTTATCGTTGCCCATTGCTATTTTACGTATACAAATTTAAGGACGTTCCGTATATATTACAAATTTATCTTTTGGAAACAGTCGCCAAAAGGCTTAAAACTATCATTTTCGGTAGGTGTCGGTCTATGGTTTTCCGTGGTTTTTTAGAGTGGAGAGTGTGTCGTTTTTATCATGAATTGTTTTCTAATCAAAGAAAAGTCCCAGCTCAGCCGCTTTTCCCACTGCTTCTGCGGCATTCGCTGCATTTAGCTTCTGCATAATCCTGCGACGGTGGAACTCCACGGTGTTTACAGATATGGTAAGACGCTGTGCGATGTCTGTCGAAGAGTGACCTTTTGCCGTCAACTTCAGAATTTCCGCTTCGCGCTTCGAGAGCATTGCCGGCGATGCAGCAATCGAGTTCAGCAGACGGTTGAATGCCACGCTGTAGTAGCCTCTGCCGTTGCTGAGTGCAGCAATGGCGCATTCCAGTTCCTCCGTATCGTCGGCTTTCAGCACAATGCCGTCGGGATCAGCTTCAAGCAGTTGTCTTACCACCCACACCTCTTCGTGCATGGTGTAGACAAGCACCTTCACGTTGGGCTGGATGTCGTGCACACGGTGTATAAGTCTGATGCCGCTCTCGCCATTGAGCTCAAGGTCGGCAATCAGAATATCCACCATACCTGCCTCTATGGTGGCAAGAGCCTCGTCGGCAGTTGCAGCCTGCCGGATTCTGCTTTCCGGCAGTGCCGTTTCCACAATCTGCCGTATGCCGGCAAGTACTACAGGATGGTCGTCAGTAATCAGTATGTTCATCATTTTCTCACCTCCACCATATATATGCCGTCGTGTGCAGCAGTATTAACTTCAGCTCCGATGCTTGCGGCACGCATTCTTATAGTCTCCATACCTATACCTGTATCTGTTCCGCTTTCGTCGGTAGGTTGGTTGTTGCCACATTCGTTCTCTATTCTTATTGCTACGGCACCATTATCATCAGCATGGAGCGATATGTCTATCATACTGCCCTTACCATGCTTCAAGGCATTCGCCACAGCCTCCTGTACTATACGGTATAGCTCGTAACTCTCCTTTTGCGGCAAGAGATCCCATCTGCCGTTGCCGGCTATGTTTACCCTCACCTCTTTATCCTCGTCATTGGAAACAGTCTTTGCATATTCCTGCACCACCTCCGGCAGCGTGGCATACTTGAAGTGTGGCGGCATAAGAGCATGTGACAGATGGCGAGCGTTGCGCCACACCTCCTTCAGCTGGCATTGGGCAGTCTCCGCATCGGTCTTCATCAGCAGAGTCACGCCGAGCATATCGTTGCACACGCCGTCGTGCAGTTCCTTTGCCAGACGGGTGCGTTCGTCTTCCAGTCCGTTGATATAGCTGCGTTTGCTTTCCAGTTCGGCGCGCTGCATGGCTATCCTCTTGCGGTAAGCCACTATGCACACGGCAATGCCCAATACTGCCGTCGCTACTGCGAGCCATAGGATGCGACTCTGCTGTTCTGCGTCCCGACGGTTCATCTGCTCTATCTTCATCTCTTTTTCGAGTGTTGAGTATTTCACGGCAAACTCATTCATGCTGCGCTCTACATCGCTCTTCTTTACAGAGTCGAGCCTTTGGTAAGCTTGTGCCAATGTGCCGAAGGCATCGTCTTTCATACCAAGATGCCACATGCACTTTGCACGCTCAGCCTGTAGTCGTTCTTCGGGCATGGCGTGGTTCTGTATGTTTGCCTTTGCAATACTGTCGAGAAGCATCATCTGTTCTGTGTATCTGTGCTCCCTGCCGAGCATGGCAGCCTTGATTTCGAGAATGCCGAGCACTCCATTGCTCGTTGCACTCATTCCCTGCATCGCCCTGTCGGCATAGTGCATATACAGCGATAGCGACTTGCTGTCATTGAGTTCGGTGAACGCCTTGAGCAGTGGCGAGAGGTATTTCAGTGTGAGCACATTATAGTCTAAGCTCTCCACCTCCTTCCATAGCGGCATCATCACCCTCACTACATCCTTGTATTTCTTCTGCTTCATATATACGCCGCCAATGTTTGCCCTTGCCGAAAGCCATTCCACAGAGTCTTTGGCAGCAAGGGCAGCCTTTTCCGCTTTCTGCGAATAGCGGAGCGCTTCATCGAAGCGGTTGTTCTCGCAGAAGAGCACGGCGGCGCAGTTGTCGAGATATATCTCGTATTCCGTATTCTTCTCTCTCACGGCGAGTTCTATGCCCTTGTCATATTCGCATAGGGCAGAGTCGAGCTCTCCCTTCCGACGGTATGCCACTCCCAATGCACCGCGAATGTTGAGCTGCGCTTCCACATCGGCAGTCTTTACAGCCTGTTCCAAAGCCTTTCTTCCGGCATCCACAGCCTCTGTCATCCTGCCCAAGTCTACCAATGCCACGGTTTTCTCGCTCAACAGCCAGCACAGTGTGGTGTCGGGAGGGGTGAGGCTTATCGCACTGTCTGCGAGCTGTAGTGCCCCCTGTTTGTCGCCGTTGGCGTTCATCTCTGCCACACGTTCGAGCATGGCGTATGCCTTTCCGTCATCCTTTTTGCTGTTGTCCGACGGGGAACAAGAAAAAGCCGCAGCTACCATCGCCATGGCGGCGAGGCAGTTGCGGCATGTCTTAGCTATATTAAAGGGATCGATGTGCATAACCGTTCGGTATTTATTGTCATAATCCTGTGTTTCTCATGATATAATTGCCATACCTTATTATTATAAGGAGTTGTTGTAGTCGTCGAGCGCCTTGAAGAAAGCGTCGATGTTCTCCATCGGAGTGTGTGGCGGTGTGTCGCAGCCACTGGAGAGAACGAAGTTCGGATACTGCTTCATGTCTTGCAGCAGTCTTGTCGTCGTCTCGTACATCTGTTCCGGTGTGCCTTCCTTGAACACAGACACAGGGTCGATGTTTCCCATGGCGAGAGCCGTCGGCGGCACATCCTTTATCACCTCTCTCATGTCGCACTTGTTGCCGAAGTGGTAGGCTGCCGAGCCTGTAGCCACCATAGCCTTTGTGCAGTGGCCCGTGTTGCCGCAGTTGTGCAGCACAACGCTGAAGGTGTCGTCCTGCACCTGTTCTACGATATATTTCACGTAGTCGGAAGAGAAGCGTTTGCAGTCGTCGTCAGACATCAGTCCTGCCGCCGGTTCAGCCATTACTACTCCGTCAACACCTGTTGCCTTCAGTGCTTTGCAGTATTTAAGAATGAACTCCGTACATTTTGCCAACAGCGTATGTGCTGCATCCGGATCTTGGTATATCAGCACCATAATCTCCGACATGTCGTAGAGTCTGCCGGCGAGAGAGAACGGGCCGATACATCCGCTGAGCACGGGACGGTCGCTGATGGCACGTGCCGACAGCAGGTTGGCTTTAAGGTAAGCCGGCACTCTGGCAGCCTTCAGCGATGGCACCTTCAGAGCCTTAATGTCGTCGGCATTGTTCAGCATATGGCCAATAACGGCAGGCACAGCATCCTCTGTGAAGTGTATCTCCGCTCCGAAAGCCTCCGCTTCCACGGTAAGGTCCATGATTACGGTGGCTGCTGCCGTAGGGTATTTCTCAGCCAATGCCTTTATTGCCTCGAAGTGTACCTGTCCGTCGCAGCATGCTTCCTTTACGGTGTGGTTAATGAGTTCTATGCCAGGGTGGGTCATCACCGGCACTGCCACGGTATTATTGTTTTTGATAATGCCGTCTATCCATTGTTTCATTGTCGTTTTCATAATATCGCAAGTTTTTTATTATTCCTTTTTATATACTATATGACGCAGAGGGTGCTGATTTGTAACTTTCAGTACTATATTGTTTATGGAGTGGATAGGGTGGAGGGAGATAATGAATCCATAGTCACTTTGAGAGTCTTGTGGACACCCCTCAAAAAGAAAGTTACTAGGGTGTTCAGTTAGATGTTCCGAAAAACAGATGCTGAAATCACCCGTTAAA
>OKRS01001034.1_pt1 | contig 19331 bp, 17 predicted proteins | sample 1601191 | NCBI WGS metagenome assembly OKRS01 (sample SAMEA3541509, study PRJEB24748) | human gut metagenome | biome: human gut; feature: human-associated habitat; material: faeces | place: China | collected 2012
GTCTTGATGAGAAAACAGATGCCTCTTGGATTAGTCTAAAGATAATCTTTCTCGTTTTTTTACCCCGGCAGGATTGTAATTCGGGAATTTTATCTAAATTTGTATCAGTAAAATAAAGTAATAAGAAATGAGTTGCAATATTAATGAAAATAAGGAGGAGTTTGTAAAGCTCCTGAAGTCTACCGGACGCGAAGGGGTAGACGATGTAATAGAAGAGCTGGAACGCCTCGGCTTCTTCTCGGCTCCGGCTTCGGCAGGCCATCATCTGAATGTGGAAGGCGGGCTCGTGCAGCATTCCCTCAACACCTGCAAGGCGGCATTTGCCATCTGGGAAGGCATGAAGGCGCTGGAGCCTTCGCTCGATACGGAGGTGAAGAAGGAGAGCATAATAATATCCGCTCTGCTGCACGACGTGTGCAAGGCGGACATCTACAAGCGTAGTGTGAAGAAGCGCAAGAATAAGCTCGGACAGTGGGAAGACTGCGAGGGCTACAAGGTTTCGTATAAGGACTTTCCGATGGGCCACGGAGAGAAGTCGCTCGTGGTGATACTGCTCAGCGGACTGGAACTGTATGACGATGAGATGCTTGCCATCCGCTGGCACATGGGAGCCTGGGGGCTGAACCAGAACAGCTTTGAGGATGTGCGCAACTACGATACGGCGCAAAAGGAATATCCGCTTGTTGCCATCATCCATGCTGCCGACGTTATGGCAGCAAACGTGATGGAGCGCACAGGCGAGGAGATGGACGAACTGTAATAGAGATGTTGGAATTCCTCAATATTCATCTGATATAGAGTCTTTATGCCATGATGTCTGTTGGAATAAAGTCTCTTGATGCCAACAGTTCAGACATCTTGAACTGTTGGCATTATATTAATCTTTCAGGCATCCGATGGGAACCACGAACACACCGTCTTTCCTTCGATAAGCGAAATCGCCTGTTCCTGTAATTACCATCATGAAGGAAGGTTCATTCATCTTTTCTGTATTTATTTTGCTTGCAAGGGTTATCAGATTCTTGGCACCCTCGTTGATGAGTTTGTCGCCACCCAGTTTTACTTCAACAAGTCCGTATTTGCCATTGCGCAGATGCACTACGGCATCACATTCCAATCCGTTTTTGTCGCGATAATGATACACCTCTCCATCCAAAGCATCAGCAAAAACACGTAAATCCCTAACGCAAAGAGTCTCAAAAAAGAGTCCCATTGTATTGAGATCATTGATGAGGTCTTTTGGACCAAGTCCCAACACAGCCGTTCCAATAGATGGGTCAATGAAGTAGCGGGTGTTTGCTGTACGGATAGCTGTCTTGGAACGTAGATTTGGATTCCAGGCTTCAGAGTCCTCAATGACAAATATCTTACGCAAAGCCTCCAGATAGCTACCGGCTGTCTTTATGCTAATCTCATTCTCATTATTTGTCATCATGTCAGCCACAATCGTTCCGATGGTTGCTTGTGAACCTTGGTTCCTGGCGTAAGAACGTAATAGCAATCTTGTAGTCGTTGCATTACGATTCACACCATCCGCTCTGGATACATCTTTCTTAATGACAGCATCCACATAGTCAAAAGCTTGTGCCAAAGCAGCTTCATCTTTCAACCCACAAGCAAACGGCCAGCCGCCACGGCAAATCAGAAATGCCAGGTCGTCTATCTTAAGTTTGTTAACGCCAACTATTTTTTCCGGTGTTTCAAATAAATGTGCCAAGCTCACTATTCCATTTGACTCTCCCGACTCGTAAAGGCTCATTGGTCGCATGGTTAGCCAACTGAATCGCCCCGTTCCGGAATGGTGCATATCCTTTTCATCAGCAGGAACTGCGGATCCAGTCAAGACAAACTGTCCTACGTCGTGCCTATGGTCAACCTCAAATCTGATGGCATCCCAAAGCTTTGGTGCCAGCTGCCATTCGTCAATAAGCCTTGGCGTGTCGCCGTCCAGCAATACTGAAGCATCTATCTCTGCCATCTGTAGATTGGTTTCCAACGAGGCTGGATTATCCATATATAGAATACTTTTTGCCTGTTGTTCTGCTGTTGTCGTTTTTCCACACCATTTGGGACCTTCTATTAAGATAGCTCCTTTACTTGCCAGTTTCTTTGTTAGTATCTGGTCTGCGATTCTATGTTTGTATTCCATATCTTCAAATAGCTGATTATTCAGGTGCAAAGATACAACTTTTTCCTATATTTCCTCAGTTGACCGTATTTTATTTCCTCAGTTGGCTGTATTTTGTTTCTTCAGTTGGCTGCGTTTTGTTTCCTCAGTTGGCTGTATTTCGTTTTCTCAGTTGGCTGTGTTTTGTTTCCTCAGTTAGCTGTATTTGTTAATTTTAGGGTGCGGAAAAGTGGGGAGAAAGACATGGAAACGCTTAGTCGTCCAATCAACCAAAAACAAGTCTACTAAACAACTAAAAATAGAAAGTTACCGACTTTCTATAGGGAAGTTACCTAATTTCTAAAAACAGACAAATATGTTCCGTCTGATTATTACCCATTTTGATGTGACGTTGTTGCTCGAAATTTCCTTCGAGCCATGTTTCTTTTATTGGCATATTAATCTTTCTATCACACCTTTGCAACATCATTCGTCTAACTTTGCAATCGGTTGATGACGTCAGTCTAAGGCAATGGCAGCAACTATGTCTGCCACCTTATTAATATATGCAACATTTATCATAAAAAGGAGAAAGATTATGAAAAAGAAATTGATTTGGAAATCTTTTCTGTTTCTCGGATGTGGTGCGGAGCATGGATGTCGTGTGCTTGTTTTGCATTGTATTCGATTTGCATTATCTTTTAATAAGATAAGCTGCATCTCAACAATACAAAATCAAACAAGTTTGTTTTGCATTGTATTCGATTTGCATTATCTTTGCATAATCTTTAGAAGATATAATACTGTGGATTATGAAAAGATATTTATTGCCAACGGTTATGCTTTTGTGCGGTATGCCTATAGTGGGACAAACTGTGCATAAAGGCAATGTTGTGGTTTGTGGAGAGAAGAGTCATCGCTTCGATGCTGTGCAGATGTTACGCTCCGCAAACGTGGAGTCGCTTGACGGATTGACAGCGGAGGAACGCTCCGACCTGGAGTTCCTGTATGACTATATGCCGCTTGCTGACTTGACAGACTATAAACCGAGTTTCTTTCTCGAGAATGTAAAGACAAGCATTATGGCACGAAAGGAGATGACGTGGGGGAAGAATGTTCCCGACCTGTTGTTCCGGCATTTCGTGCTGCCGGTGCGAGTGAATAATGAAAACCTTGATGATTCGAGGATGGTGTTCTATAAAGAACTGAAAGAAAGGGTGAAGGGACTATCTATGAAAGATGCCATATTGGAGGTTAACCACTGGTGTCATGAGAAAGTAACCTATCGTCCGTCTGACGGAAGAACATCGGCTCCGCTATCTACTGTGCGCTCTGCATATGGCAGATGTGGCGAACAGAGCACTTTCGCCGTGGCTGCTCTAAGGGCTGTGGGCATCCCTGCACGGCAGGTGTATACCCCACGCTGGGCGCATACCGACGATAACCATGCATGGGTGGAGGCTTGGGCTGACGGAAAGTGGTATTTCCTTGGTGCCTGCGAACCGGAACCGGTGCTGAATCTCGGATGGTTCAATGCTCCGGCTTCAAGGGCTATGCTTATGCACACCAAGGCGTTTGGCGATTACAGAGGACCCGAAGAGGTGCTTCTGCGCACTTCAAACTATACGGAGATAAATCTTATAGATAATTATGTGGAGACGGCACACATGGGCTTCACTGTAGTTGATGTCGACGGAAAACCTGTAAGTAATGCAAAGGTCGTATTCAAGATATACAACTATGCTGAGTTCTGTCCCGTAGTGACCAAATATTCCGATGCCGCTGGCAGAACATTCCTTACCGCCGGCAAGGGTGACATGATGGTGTGGGCATCTCAGAACGGGAAGTATGGCTTCAGAAAGGTATCGTTTGGAAAAGACAAGGATGTAACCATCCGTCTTGACCGTACGGTGGAAAACAATACTGCTGCGGTTCTGTATACCGACTCCTTCGATATCGTACCTCCACAGGAGAAACCGAATATTCCTCTTGTTACACCAGAACAAAGGGCGGAAAACGACAGGCGCTTTGCATACGAAGATTCGGTGCGTCATGCTTATCTTGCCACGTTCTATACAAAGGAAACGGCAATGAAAGCATTGACGGACAAGGGATTGGTGGATGGCATGTCGGCAGATGAAACAGAAAAGATAGCAGACTTGCTTGTGAAGTCGCAAGGAAATCATGAGGTGATGCTCGGTTTCCTCTTGCGCCATAAGGATAACCTGCAGCGTGCCGTAGGGTTGCTTTCCTCTCTGAGCGAAAAGGATCTTAGGGATATGCAGACGGAAATCCTTGAGGATAACTTCAATGCGTGGAGCAATGAACTTTGTCCGCGTGTGGAGAACGAGATGATTATCCACCCGTTCAAGCAGTTCTTTGAGAAGACTTTCAGCAAGAAGGATGTAGGGAAAATGCAGAAAGACCCAACCTTGCTCGTGGAATGGGTGAAGAAAAACATACGATTGAACCCTGACGAGAAGGCTCTGATGATAGCACAGACGCCGCTGGGAGTGTGGAACAGTAGAGTCACCGACCGTCGCTCGCGTAAGATTTTCTTTGTCGATGTGGCACGCAGTATTGGTGTAGAGGCTCGTGTGGATGCCGTAACGCAGAAGACACAGTATAGAAAAGCCGGAGAGTGGATAGATGTGGACTTCGACGGTACCGTGCAGAAGGTAAGCGACAAGGGCTTCTTGAGTCTTTCGTATAAAAGCAACGGCATCATTGACGACCCTAAATACTATAGCCATTTTTCGATAAGCCGCATAAATCCCGACGGCTCAACATCTCTATTGGAATATCCAGAGGTGGGAACGACATGGAACAGCACGTTCAAAAACAAAGTGGAGCTTGATGTCGGACAGTATGTTCTTGTGAGCGGAACCCGACTGGCAAGTGGTGGCGTCATGTCGGCAATGCAGATATTCTCTGTTGAGAAGGGAAAGACAACAGATGTGGCAATGCAGCTGCGCACCTCTCCTACGGCGGTTACTGTGATCGGTAATTTCGATTCGGAGAGTAAGTTCCAGAAGCTCGACGGTTCAGAAGTAAGTCTTTTGTCGCAGACAGGGCGCGGATATTTCATTACCGGACTGGTTGGAGTGGGGCAGGAGCCTACTAACCATGCTCTGAAAGACATAGCAAAGGTTGCTTCGGCATTTGAGAAATGGAATCGTCCGATAGTATTGCTCTTTGAAGATGAGGCTGCAGCAAAGAAGTTCAATAAGAATGAATTCAGCGGGCTGCCTGAGAATATCATCTACGGTATAGATAAGGATGGAAAGATTCGTAAGCAGATTTCTGAGAACATGAAGCTCTCTCATCCCGGCCTCTCACCGATATTCATTATCTCCGACACCTTCAACCGTGTGGTGTATAAGTCGCAAGGATATACCATCGGGCTGGGCGAGCAGATGGAGATGATTATCAATAAACTATAGGTATTATAAGCCCTAATGACCGATTGGGGGTTAATGGCAACAATAAAGAAAACGAGGATTCCGAATACAGGAACCCTCGTTTTTTCTTTATTGTTTGATGTGCTTGAGTCTATTTCAGAATGCACATATTTACTTTTCAGACAGTCTGCTTGTATAGAAGCAGCAATGCATACAGCTATGGTTTATAGCAAGGTCAGCGAATAAAGATATACTACTGCCGCAGGTATTGCCATCAGAGAAGAGTCAAAACGGTCGAGCATTCCGCCGTGGCCGGGTAGTATGTTTCCGCTGTCTTTGATGCCGAGTGTGCGCTTGAAGAGAGACTCTACAAGGTCGCCCCATGTGCCGAATACCACGATGACAAGTCCGAGTCCCATCCATTGTATTAGGGACAGGCCAAGATCTGACTGGATATTGGGAAATACATAATATACTATTGCTGCGGCTGCTAATACCAAGACAGCACCGCCGATAGAACCCTCCCACGTCTTTCCCGGAGAGATTCTTGGAAAGAGCTTGTGCTTGCCGAAGAGCGAACCAGAGCAGTAGGCACCTGTGTCATTGGCCCAAAGGAAAATGAACACGCTAAGCGGAATGATATAGTTGTAAACCGTCTGTCCGTTTGCGGAGGCATTGAATGCCAATACGTTAATTGTGGAAAACGGTAATGCTATATACATCTGTCCGAGCATCGTGTGTGCCCAATCTTCAATGGCGTTCTTGCTGTTTGAATACAGTTCGCTTATGAACAGATACACGATGGTGAGCAGATACGGGATGAATACAGCAGCCGTAGGTACGAGGCCCGTACAGAACCCACCAACGGCAAGGAAGAAATATACGCCGGCAATGGTGCTTATGAATTGGTTGATTTGTACATCCTCCTTCTCGTTCACCAGTCCGCAGTACTCCCATAAGGTGAGTCCTGTTATTAGCATGAACAGAAACTCCATCGCAAAAGGATGAAGGAATGATGTTACTATTGCTGCAACGAAAAGTACTCCCGTAATGGAGCGTACTATCAGATTGCTCAACTTGCTGTTTTTCTTTTCTTCTGTCATAGCTTATAGATTATATCTTCTCCGATGTTTCGGTATTTTCGTTATTCTTTGTCTCTGCTTCGATGTTGTCGGCAGAGGTATTATTCCCTTCCAGAATCTCCTCAGAACGGCTTACCCATGGACGCTTGCCGAAAATCTTCTCCACATCTTCGGCAAAGATAACCTCGCGCTCTATGAGCAGGTTGGCAAGTGCGTTATGACCTTCCTTGTGTTCTGTAAGAATCTCTTTGGCTCTCTTGTATTGCTCGGCAATCATCTTGAGGGCTTCGTCGTCGATAGCCTTGGCTGTTGTTTCAGAGTAAGGCTTCTGGAAGTTGTATTCGTTGTTGTTGTAATAGCTGATGTTAGGCAGGTTCTCACCCATACCTGCATAAGCTATCATTCCGTAGATACTCTTAGTCACGCGCTCAAGGTCGTTGATGGCGCCTGTAGAGATATGGCCGGTAAACAGTTCCTCGGCAGCACGTCCGCCAAGCAGAGAGCATATCTCGTCGAGCATCGCCTCTTTGGTGGTTATCTGTCGCTCTTCAGGCATGTACCAGGCAGCTCCAAGAGCCCGTCCTCGTGGTACGATAGATACCTTAACCAATGGGTTGGCATGCTCGGTGAACCAGGATATCGTTGCGTGGCCAGCCTCGTGAATGGCGATGGAACGCTTTTCAGAAGCTGTCATCACCTTGGTCTTCTTCTCCAGACCGCCGATGATTCGGTCTACGGCATCAAGGAAGTCTTGCTTCTCAACGCTCTTCTTGCCGTTGCGGGCTGCTATAAGTGCAGCCTCATTGCATACGTTGGCTATGTCAGCTCCAGAGAAACCTGGTGTCTGACGGGCAAGCATCTCTACGTCAACACTTGCATCTTTCTTGATAGGACGCAGGTGTACCTCGAAGATTGCCTTGCGTTCATTAAGGTCCGGAAGATCAACACTTATCTGACGGTCAAAGCGTCCGGCACGCAGCAATGCCTTGTCGAGCATGTCTGCACGGTTTGTTGCCGCAAGTACTATGACGCCACTGTTCGTTCCGAAGCCGTCCATCTCTGTAAGAAGGGCGTTCAATGTGCTTTCGCGCTCATCATTGCTTCCCATAGAAGGACTCTGGCTGCGGGCTCTACCCACGGCATCTATCTCGTCAATGAAGATGATGCAAGGGGCTTTCTCCTTTGCCTGGCGGAAGAGGTCGCGCACACGGCTTGCTCCTACTCCGACAAACATTTCCACAAAGTCGGAACCGCTCATGGAGAAGAAAGGAACACCAGCCTCACCGGCTACGGCCTTGGCAAGGAGAGTCTTTCCTGTTCCTGGAGGACCTATAAGTAATGCTCCTGTAGGTATCTTACCGCCAAGCTCTGTGTATTTCTTGGGATTCTTGAGGAAGTCCACAATCTCTTGCACCTCCTGCTTTGCTCCTTCCTGTCCGGCAACATCCTTGAATGTTATAACCTTTTCGCCCTTGGTCTTGTCGTATACCTTGGCCTTGCTCTTGCCTACACCCAGAATGCCAGGGCCGCCGCCACCGCCTCCCATTCTGCGCATGAGGAACATCCAGATAGCGAAGAACAGGATTATAGGGCCAACAGCCTGTAGAAGCATCATCAATATGCCGCCCTGATCGCTTTCGTAGGTAAGGTCTCCTTTGAACTTGCCTTTTGCTTTGGCGTAATCAACAAAGGTTTCAAGCTTGTCAATGCCGCCATATTGTACTTCTATGAATGGGTTTGTTCCTACTTGACTGGTACCGGCATTGAACAGCGTGCGGATATATTCCGGCTTGACATACATCTTCAGCTTGCCGTTGTCTTTGTTTACAACCAGGCTTTGTGCGTATCCCTGCATCATGTATGTCTGGAATTTAGTATATGATGCTTGTTTCCCAGCACTGCCTCCAATAGAATTGCCTCCCATAGCATAGGCTATGACAAGACCGATTATTGCAAGAGCGTATATCCAACCAAGGTTGAATTTTGGCATCTTGCTGTTATTGGGATTCTGATTTTTGTTAGGATTCATTTCTTTATAATGATTTTACACCTTATATAATATATTATAGCAGCCATGCTGTATATGATATCATGGCTATAGACGTAAATCTTTAGTCTGCGTCAATATTCGGCACTCGTGTAAGACTTGCATCTTCCCACAGATCTTCCAGATTGTAGTAGCTTCTCATCTCTGGCAGGAAGATGTGTACCAGAATATCGGTGTAGTCCATTGCCACCCATTCCGCATTTGTAAGTCCGGCAATCTTTACAGGTTTCTCGCCGGCCTCTATGCGAGCTGTTTCCTCGACGGAGTCTGTTATCGCGTCAATCTGTGTGGGTGAGTTACCTTGGCAAATAATGAAATAATCACATATTGTGCCGTCAATACCTCGCAAATCGGCAATAACGATATCTGTACCCTTCTTCTCTTGAATTCCCTTTACAATTGATTCAACAAGCTTGTTTTTCTGTTTCATTAAAATTAAATCGGATTATTGAATAAAAAATTATTATGCCGGACTTATACGTTATATTATATATAATAATGTCCAACGGAGTACAAAGGTAAGCTGATTTATCCGAAAAGAGCAAAAAAAACGAGTTATTTTGGTTTTTTTTATAAAAAAGTTGCGAGAAATGTTTGTGATTAAAAAAAAAGTAGTACCTTTGCACTCGCAATCAAGCAATAACGATTGCTAAATAAAAACATTGGGATATGGTGTAATGGTAACACTACAGATTCTGGTCCTGTCATTCTTGGTTCGAGTCCGAGTATCCCAACACAGAGACATCCTTATTCCAAGGATGTCTTTTTTTTGTTATGTAATATTTTAAACATATAGCTATATGGATATTAAAGAAACTCCAGTTCTTCTGCTTACAGGTTATTTGGGAAGTGGAAAGACGACTCTTTTGAATCGAATTCTCTCAAATGAGAAAGGTATTAGGTTTGCCGTTATCGTTAATGATATTGGCGAAGTGAACATAGATGCCGACTTGATACAGCAAGGTGGAGTGGTCGGAGAGGGCGATGATAGTCTTGTCGCTTTGCAGAACGGCTGCATCTGTTGTACTCTTAAAATGGATCTCGTCCAGCAGTTGAGTGAGATTGTGGCGCAGAACCGTTTTGATTATATCGTGATAGAGGCGAGCGGAATATGTGAACCCGCACCGATAGCGCAGACAATAAGCGTTTATCCGCAGATGTATCCGGAATATGCAAAAAACGGTATAGCAAAACTTGACGCTATTGTTACAGTGTGTGATGCTCTCAGACTGAGAGATGAGTTCGCGGAAGGAACGGATTTGACGAAGGGTAATCTTGGAGAAGATGACTTGGCGAGCCTTGTTATACAGCAGGTGGAGTTCTGTAATATCATTCTGTTGAACAAGGCGGATGAGGTGTCGGCAGACGAGCTTGTTCGTATAAAGGCTATCTTGCGACAGATTCAGCCTAAGGCGGCTATCGTTCCTTGTAACTATGGTGATGTGTCTATCGAGAAAATCATCAATACTCATCTTTTCGATTTTGAAAAGGTCGCTACGTCAGTGCGTTGGATAGAGGCTGTAGAAGGCGATGAGGATGACCTTGAGAATGAAGAAGAGGGGGAGGCTTTGGAATATGGTATCGGCACCTTTGTCTATACCCGTCGTCGTCCTTTTATGATGACCGAGTTTGATCAGTTTATTGCCCGTAAGTTCCCGAAGAGTGTTATTCGTTGCAAGGGACTGTGTTATTTCGCTGAAGAGAAAGACATGTGTTATGTGTTTGAGCAGGCTGGTAGCCAGGTTTCTCTGCGCAATGCCGGACAATGGTATGCCACAATGCCTAAGGATGAGCTTGAGGAGTTCAAGAAGAATAATCCAGGGGCAGTGAAAGATTGGGATCCTGAATATGGCGACCGCATGCAGAAGCTCGTGTTTATAGGACAGGATATGAACAGAAAAGAGATTGAAGATTTGCTCGACAACTGTCTTGCATAGTTCTTTTCAACCTTTATATAATATAATAAAAGCTTGCAGCGATAAATGTCTCGTATTGCTGCAAGCTTTTGGCTTATTTTTTAGGATTTTATGCTTGGCGTAAGAGTTGTCTTATCCCAAATCTACAACAGTTATACCGGCTCCGCCAAACTGTACATGCTCGTCTTTGTATGAGGTGACGGCAGGAACGGTAGCAAGATACTGGCGTATGAGCTGACGGAGGATGCCGGTGCCTGTACCGTGGAGTATGCGTACTCTCGACATGCCGACGAGTGTGGCGTCGTCGATGAAATACATTACGGCGTTCAAGGCTTCTTCGCCACGCATGCCCCTGACGTCAAGGTCTTGCTTGAAGTTTAGCTTCTTTGAGTCGATGGTTTCGCGTGTCTGTTTGCCCACGGTCATATAAGGGCGCGGTTCCTCTTTCTTAGGAGGTGTGGCATGTTCAATCTTTTTGATAGCCGTTGTAGACCGCAGACCGCCGAAGATTACGACAACATTCTTGTCTTGGATGCTCTCGATGGTTCCTACAGTGGTCGTACCTTTTATTCTTACGGTGTCACCTTCCTTGAATTTTGAATTCTGGGTCTGTGTTATAGTACTGTTTTGCAGACTTGTGGCATCAGTGGCTTTTTCTTCTTTCTCTTTCTTCCTCTTGTTCTTATTGTCCTTTCGTCTTAGAATCTGAGCCATCTTGCGCGCAATCTTGTCATCCTCAGTCTGCTTGTCTATGTCGGCAATGCCTTCCTTGAAGTCCTTCAGACTGTCGCGCAGCTTCTTTGTCTCTTCCTTCTCAGCCTGTTTCTCTCGAATTTCTCGGATGACATTCTCTATCTTCTTGTTGCTCTCCTTGAAAAGTTCTTCGGCACGCTCCTTTGCTTTGGCAAGTACCTCCTTACGGCTCTTTTCCAAATCGGTTAGTTCCGATTCGTATTTTGATATAGTCTGCTCCATCTGCTTCTCGCGCTGATGGATGGTCTGTCGTTTGCTCTCCCAATAGCGTTTGTCGCGTACAATGTCCTGCAGGTATTTGTCGCTTTGGATATAATCGGAACCGACAATCTCGCTGGCGTCGTGGATAACCTGTTCCGGCAATCCTATCTTTCTGGCAATCTCTATGGCGAAAGAACTTCCCGGCTGTCCTATCTGCAGCTGGAACAGTGCCTGCATCTGATGACGGTCATATAGCATTGCGCCGTTGACAACGCCTTCATGACTGTCGGCAAAGTGCTTCAGGTTCTGGTAGTGGGTGGTGATGACACCGTATGCCTTCTTTATGCAGAACTGTTTCAATACGGCCTCTGCTATTGCCCCTCCAATCTGTGGCTCCGTTCCTGTTCCGAACTCATCAATGAGAATCAGGGTGCGGTCGTTGGCACTCTTCATCATGTTTTTCATGTTCGTCAGATGACTCGAATATGTACTTAGGTCATCTTCTATGCTCTGTTCGTCACCGATATCTATAAGAATATTCTGGAAAATGCCGGCTTTTGACCGTTCGCTCATAGGTATGGACAGACCGCACTGGAGCATATACTGCAACAGTCCTACGGTCTTCAGGCAAACGGACTTTCCTCCGGCGTTCGGTCCGGAGATTATAAGCATCCTCTTGTTTCTTGTCAGCATGATTTCCAGGGGGACAACCTTCTTTCCCTGCTTTTCCAATGAAAGGCGCAACAGGGGGTGAGTTGCTTCAATCCAGTCGATGAGAGGGTATTTCCCTACTTCGGGTTCTATACCTCCGATAAGTTTTGCAAGTTCTGTTTTGGCGCGAATCATGTCAATCTGTGCCAGCAGCTTATATGATGCAAGTATTTGTGGAACATGAGGACGTATGGTCTTTGCTATTTCATTAAGTATACGTATAATCTCACGTCTTTCCTCTGCTTCAAGTTCTCTGACCCGGTTGTTTGCTTCCACAACCTCTGTCGGTTCAACGAAAAGAGTCTTTCCTGAAGCCGACTCGTCGTGTACGATACCTTTTATTTTGCGCTTCATCGTTGGCACGATAGGTATAACCAGTCTGCCGTCGCGCATAGACGGTGTTACATCCTTCTCGATTAGACCCTCGCTTTGTGCTGAACGCAAGATACTATATAATGTACGCGAGATGCTTCCCTCTGTTTTGGCAAGTTCCCTACGTATGTTGTTAAGCTCCGGTGATGCCGTGTCACGTATCTTTCCGAATTTATCCAATATCTGATCGATACGCTGCAGAATTTGCGGGTAAGTCATAACGCCGTCTGCCAATTCATGTAGTGCTGGGTATGGGTATACGGGTTCATGCTTCCATCCGTCTTGAGAAATGGATGCTTCGTCTTCGTCGCAGCGGTTAAGATATGCTACAATGTCGCAGATTGTTCCCATGGAACGTCGCAGGTCGAACAGCTCGTCTTCCTCAAGGTGGGTGCCTTCGAGACGTAGTCTTGCCACAGATTGCCTGACGTCAAAGAAGTAACTGATAGGGAAGTCTTCTGCTTCTTCCTGTAGTTTGCGGAATTCCCTAACTCTTGCAAGTTGCGTGTTTATAGCCTTCATGTCGTCCATAAAGGCAATCTTGTCAATTTCCTCTTTGCCGAGAGAGCTCAGGCATCTTTCACGCAAAAGCGTTCTTATTTCGTTGAAACCAATCTTGTTTTCGAATGTGTTTGGATAAATCATGGTGCAAAATTAGCAAAAAACATCTTTTTTAGAAAAAAGTTGGCTAAAAATTTGCAAGTTTAGATAAAACTCTATACCTTTGCACTCGCTTTAAGACACAAAGCAACTTCTTCAAGTAAAGGAGAGATGGCAGAGTGGTCGAATGCACCGGTCTTGAAAACCGGCGTACTGAGAGGTACCGGGGGTTCGAATCCCTCTCTCTCCGCAATAAACGCTGAAAATCAGCAAATTATAAAACAAACACCCAATTATACACCCAAGAATGTAAAGTTGGGTGTTTTTATTTTATTTAAGACGAATCATATTCGCTCGGAAAATAATTTGATAAAAAACAGAACAAACGAAAAAAACAACCAATTCATTTTCCGTAAGATTTCGTATCTTTGCAGTAAATAATAAATCAGGGTCTGTCATGATAATATATAATGTTTAAAAATCGTAGTATGAAAAAAAGTAGAAGAAAACGCCTTGTAATTTTGTGTATAGCTTTAGTTTGTATCATAGTTTTAGTTTTTTTATTGTTCTCTAAATCAACTTCTAATAATAGTACAAATCCACCTTTGACAGATGTTTTGACTGATAGCATTTCTCGGATAGTATCAGCTTGTCCTGGTGAAATTGGAGTGGCAATTATTATTAATAACACAGATACAGTTAAAGTTAATGATAAGAGTGTATATCCTATGATGAGTGTATTTAAGGTTCATCAGGCATTAGCTCTTTGCAATGATTTTGATAACAAAGGGATTTCACTTGATACCTTAGTAAAGATAGATAGGAATAGACTTGATTCAAAGACTTGGAGTCCTATGATGAAAGATTATTCCGAGTTGGTTATATCATTAACCGTGAGAGATTTACTTCGTTATACTATTGCTCAAAGTGATAATAATGCAAGCAATCTGATGTTTAAAGATATGGTCAATGTTGCTCAAACTGACAGTTTTATAGCCACACTTATTCCTCGTTCAAGTTTTCAGATAGCTTATACAGAAGAGGAAATGTCGGCTGACCACGATAGGGCTTACTTTAATTATACATCTCCTCTTGGTGCCGCAATGTTGATGAACCGTTTGTTTACCGAAAGTATTGTCAGTGGTGAGAAGCAAAGTTTCATTAAGAATACATTAAAAGAATGTGTGACAGGTACAGATAGAATAGTCGCTCCGCTTCTTGATAAAGAAAGGGTTTCTATTGCACATAAGACGGGTTCTGGTTATGTCAATGAAAATGGTATTCTTGCAGCTCACAATGATGTTGCCTATATATGCCTGCCTAATAATGTCTGCTATACTTTAGCGATATTTGTTAAGGATTTCAAGGGTAATGAATCACAAGCATCACAATATGTTGCGCATATATCAGAGGTCGTATATTCTTTATTAATACAAAATTCGGCAATTCCTTAAGTTGCGTTTACTTTGAAGCTTCAATGGTAAACATTATATAATTTATACAATATAAAAGCACTTCGTAACTATCAGAGTGCTTTTATATTGTCTTTTTTTTCTATTATAACTTGAATCCTCTACTTTTTCTTGGTTCTTCCGTTGGTTGTCGCAAACCTTGCCGAAGTTTCTCCCATTGCTCTTTGAACCATTCGCTTATCGGTTGCCTGTTTATGGTCAGTACAAGTTTGCTATCATCGGTCGGATTCTTCTCCACCTTGAAGATGTTGTTTTTGATTTCAAACTTTCTTCTATGTTCCTCGGAATAAATCTTGCCATTACATTGGATAGCTTCTTTCCTTGTCAAAAGACAATCTATCATATCTTTGGTAAATCCAATGACAGCGCAGAGTTTTTCCATTCTCAACATTTCTCTAAGCATCGGAAACCACTTGAATGCCTTTTCAAGCAGAGTGTTCAATCGTGATATTTCCCTGTCTTTGGCTTCAAGTTCTTGGTTGTGTATGCTCTGAAGATTGCGTATCTGTTTGCCATGTCGCTCTTGCATTTCCTGCATTTGGATTTTGAGGGTGTCAATACCTTTGTCTCGTTTGGCAATCTCTTGGTGCAAATCTTCATTAGTTCGCTCCAGCTCTTTCATCTTTCCACTTCCGAAAAGAGAACCAACTCCGCTTGCTATGGCGGTGGCTGCATTGGTGGCTGTTTTCTTTAGCTTGTCAGTGCGTATTTCTGATTTCACCTGTTTCAGTTCCTGTTCAGCAAGACCTATCTGTTCTTCTTTGTGCCGTTTTGCAGCATCCATGCGTTGCAGTTCGGCTCTCTGCTTTTCAATGATGAAATCATTTCGTTCCAAATGTTCCTTTCCGGTCTCGGATTTAGATTGCCCACGTTGCATGGAGAGGATGTCAGATGCCAAAGTCTGCATTTCCATCATATCGTCATCATTGAGCTTTTGGCTCTTGCCCGTGTCGTGGTTCATCCAGTCGAATACGATATGGGCATGATAATTCGGCTTAAACCACTTTTCACCGACTTGGAAACTCTCCCTATCCCCGGTTTTGGGTTGTCCACTAAGCCAGTGTCCCTCGTCCTTATGCAGGAAGATTTGGAGCGGTGTAATACCCCAGCGTCTCTGGCACTCCTCACCAAACTTTCGTACATCTGCCAGTGTTGTATCTGGTCTGATGAGCAATACTCCCTCACGGATTGGAGAACATCCAGCCACTTTTATAATCTTTCCATTCTTTCCCTTGCGCTCACGCTCCTTTTCCTGCATCGCTCGTCCGGTCTTTTCCTTGACCATCCGTTTGATGCTGTCATAGTGCGCCTGCAGGTCAGGACTGCCGAAGCCCGGGTTTATCCACTGCTCGTTATTGGAAGTCAGTTCGGGTACAATGTAGATTCTGGACTCGCCGATATTGCGCATGTACTCGGCAGTTCTCCGGTTATGAGCCCCGCTTGATGTCACTCTGCAGGGTTTGATATGTATGCTTGATTTTGTTGCCATATTCTTAAAATTTGATTTGGATTGTTGATGAAATCTTCTGTTGTCCGCTCATAACCGCACAGGGTTCTTAGGGGTGCAACCCATAAGCGGAGATTGCAAAGAGAGGGGCACTCTTTGCTCGGGGTTCTTAGGGGAGAAACGCCCTGAGTGGGTCATTAGGGCAAAGCCCTAATCCCCTCGGGAGAGCCCACAACTACGAAAGCGAAGCGTGTAGTTATAGTGGGCTATAACCGAAAGCCGTTTTTCTTTTTCGGTGGTTGGCTGCGCACCCCTTTTGCAGATTGAACTTGCCTGTTTCTTTCAGTCTGTTTCTGTAAGTATTCGTTCAAGTCCTTGCATCCGCTGTATGTCTGCGAAGCGTCACGGATGTATAAGTCCCTGCCGTATTCCTTATAGATTTGCTGCATGGCTTCCATTCCTGCACGGTCATTGTCAAAGAAACAGTGGATGCGCTCATAGCTTCCCAACGGATAGATTGCTTTGGAAACATTGGCTACTGAGTTCAACACCATATAATCTTGCCTGTCCAGTTCGGGATATTTCGGGCAATTCTCCAATCTCAAAGTAAGAAATGAAAGATAGTCCATAAATCCCTCAAACACATAACATGTTTCCCTCGCTGTTCCCGGCTGTTTGATATGAGAAATCTCTTTCGGTGCGATGCATCCCTTGAAATACTGGTTGCGGATTTCATACCCACCCGACACATTGGGAAAGGCGATGGCGAAATACCGTTTGCCATTATGGGTGAAGTGCGCTTCACTGCATTCTCTTTTCGCCATTGCAATGTTTATTCCCCTTTCCTGCAAATAAGCAAGCAGGGCAGGAGAAGAAAGCGGTACAATCTCCAGTTGTTGAAAACTTGGCTCGGAAGATGATTGCTTGCCAAAAGAAAAAGACACGGGGCGAATACGGGGTGTCTGTTCTTCGATTTTTTGCAAGAGGTAAGGCACATGGTCGGAACAATAAAGTTCCTGTGCCAGTGCGATGATATTCCCACCTTTGCCGAGTGCAAAATCATACCATTGGTTACGTTCTGTATTTACCTTGAACGATGCTTCCGTTTCTTCCCTTAGTGGTGACTTATACCACAGGTTTATGCCCTGTTGTTTGACGGGTGAAAATCCTAAACTGTGCAGATAATCCGCTATTTTGATTTGTTTCGCTGTCTGTATATCCATAAGACGATAGGTTTAATGATAGTTGAATTGGTTTATTTTCTCTTTTCGCCCGTACCTCTTTATGAAGTACGGTCTGTATAATCACTTCACTTTATTTTCGTATATATAGAGTACGGTAATAAAGTGAAGCGGTTTTGCCACATTTCGCAACCACTTCGCTTTATCCCTAATATATAGACCCCCGGAATAAAGTGAAGCGATTGCAAGGTGTGGGCTAATAGTGGAAGTCGGGCATGAACGTGTACTTTCTGCCGTTCTCCTGCACTATCATTCGTTTGTTCCGAAGCATGGTGATGAGCGATACCGCCTTTTTGTGGTTCAACTTTACCCCCACAGACACATAAGTCTTAATTAAGGTGTCCTCCAGTTCCTTGTAGCCATATTCCTCTTTCAGCCCGAAAACTGCTTCCAATGCGATGCGGTGCTGCTGTTCGGTGATATGCCTGTAAGGGTCGAACTTTTCCTCTTCCGGTCTTCCCGGTTTCTTGGTTTCGGGCTTGTAACCCTCCAACAGTTCAGGTATGGCATTGTCATTGATGCGAAATGAAAAAGGCTCGAAGTCCATTGCCCGTATGTGCATGGCTGAAACATTGCTTATATCTCCATTGCTCTTGTCCTTTTCCACAAGAAGGACAGTTTCAGCCTTGTTGTTCAGTTCCGTACCGATATGCCCCCTTGCGTTCTCATCGCCCTTGTTTTGGTGGAGTATCGTGTGGATATGTATCTGCCTGTCGTCCGTCCACTGCATCAGCTTTGATATGATGCGTGTCGATTCACCGGGGCTGTTGATGTCATATACCATGTCACGGATGCCGTCTATGATTACAAGCCCTATGCCAGGCGTATTGTAAATAGCCTGCTCTACAATCCTGATACGCTGTTCGGGCGTGTATTTCCTCAAAGCAAGAAATTCCAGATGCTCATTGTCCCTGTCATCTGGAAGCCCAGCCATCCGTAAAATACGTTTCATGACTTTCAGACAATGATAAGGACTTTGTTCCGTGTCCACATACAGGATTTTCCGTTTCTCTTCGGGTAGTTCCGCCACATATCTTAGCACTGTACCATTCTTCAATGCTGCCGCCACGATAGCCGACACATTGAAAGTCTTTTTGCTTTTGGCTTTGCCGATTGATGCACTGAAATTACCCAGTGTACCAATGACCGAACCTTGCACTTTTAGAATCTCAGGTGCTTTCTCATAGATTTTCGACAGGCTCAGGCGTGAGGCTTGCCAAAGGATTACGGCTTCTTCCGCCGATATTTCTTTTATATCTTTCATATAATCCATAAGTACACCTCCCGTTATTTTCGTCCTCCGGTTTTCTTTCCAGCCAGTTCAAGGGCAAGTTCCGCATCCACGATAATCTTGCGCCCTATTTGCGTAATGGCTTTGTCTATCTTTCCGCTTTTCTTTATACGGTTGGCGGTAGGCAGACTGCACCCGAACAATTTGGCAATGCCAAGTATTCCGTACACATACTTTCTTTCTGTGTCCGTAACGGGCTGTGGCTGCGCTTCCGTTTGGTTGGAAGCGTACTTGCTTAGAAATATGAACTCTTCGCCTGTCATCTGCCAGACGGGTTTTAATAATAACTCTTGAAGATTTGTCATCGTCCAATCTATTTAGTCGTTAAACAATCAGCCCTGCGCACTGGCTGTTATTTCTGTTCTCGAACGATGCAAAATTAGGTATGGCTGTAAGTGGTAAGGATGTGGATAATACAAATGGGATACTGCGCTATCTCATTAAATATCAGACAATAAAAATACCACTCAAAAATTAATTTGAGTGGTAAAAGTGGTAATTTCGTAGAATGTCAGGTTATATCACGAATTATCCGAATATGCTTTCCATTTCCTTTGCGAATTTCTGGTTGCTGTCACTCGGAAAATCGGAAACAGGTTCTTTGTATTTCGACCTGTAATAGCTCTCGTCAATATGGCGCAACCGACAAACCCTGTGGGGAGGGTGTACGGATGCTAACCCAAAACTGTT